>Ga0209633_10004283_pt1 | contig 12855 bp, 10 predicted proteins | sample Cruoilmetagenom1_FD_187290 | JGI IMG/M metagenome (GOLD analysis project Ga0209633, IMG submission 187290) | Oil polluted marine microbial communities from Coal Oil Point, Santa Barbara, California, USA - Sample 1 (SPAdes) (version 2) | ecosystem: Environmental > Aquatic > Marine > Oil seeps ... | reverse complement strand
ATACAAAATCCCCAGTTTCTTTTATAATATGAAGTTCTGTAAGGAATTGCATTTTTTAGTTCAGGTAGAGTGAACAGATGCTTATTTAACTCTTCAAAATGCATTTTTTTAGCAATAGGTTCGCTATAATTGACGACATGCAAGTTATTTTGCTTGAAATCAATAATTTTTGCACCATTGGAGTCTTTTATATATGCATCATTAATGTTCCATTCATCTGGTACTTCCCAATCATAACATTTTGTCCCGGAAGGGATATTTTTAATATCAAAGTTAGCTATCTGCTTTAATATCTGCAAAGAATCTCTTACACCTTTACCGGTTAGACTTCTGCAAATTGGAAATAACTTTTTAAATAGTTCAGTTACCTCGTCTGTTAAGTGATTCACAATGACTCTCCACTTGGTATTCCAGCAAATGCAATCTCATCAGAGAATGCAGCCTGGTCAATGCTTAGTTGCAAAGCAGGAATAATTGTTTTTAGTGCATTAATTATATTATCGTCATCAAGGGCATAGGACAGTTGGGTGATTAATTCATAGGCATCCATACCATAGTACCAGGCATTTGTGATATCAAATCCTGTTTTTTCAAAAATTAGTGCTAAAGAAGTATCTGAAAAACACTGGATATGACCAATTGGAATTAAATGTCTTGAGATTGAGTCAGGATATTGCGTTTGAATTGCCGTACTTAAACAGTTCCACCGTGGAACATCGGCTACGATCATCCCTTTATTTTGCAATAAAATTTTGGAGGCTCTATTAAGCATTAACTCAGGTTCTGGCACATGTTCGATAACACCCCAGAAAGTTATGACTTCATACTCTTTAAATTGCTCCCAGGCTTCAACAAAATCGACATTAATCAAGTCAAAACCAAAATTTGTTGAACAGAAATTACGACCAGTCTGACTTAATTCAATTCCTTCTGAATGAATCCCTTTTAACTTACAGGCTTGAACAAAATGACCACTTCCGGCACCAACATCTAAAATAGATTTTGGTTTTCTGCCAAATTGCTTTTTAAATACTTCTAACAACCATTCTAATTTTGGCATGGCTACTTGCTTTAAACGTTGGTTTGTATTCTTTTTATTGGCATAGGTTTTTTGAAAAGATTTATCATAAGTATAATATTTATCCAACACATCTTTAAGCGGTCTATTTGACAGATAACAATGATAACAATGAGGGCAGATTACATATTGAGCTCCATAGACATTCAAGAATTTGTTATCAGTTTCGCTTTTACATATTGGACATTTTTTAATATTTTCTAGTTGGTCTGCTTGACTAAAGATTTCTGTCTGTCTTCTTCTTATTTCCAATACATTCTTCTTAAAACTTTCTAATATATTACTTTTTAAGGAAATAATATCGACTGGTTTTCCATATTTTACCGATACATAGTATTTTTTTTCTTTTTTATCAGTTTTGTGTATCCAAATTTCTTCAGTGTTAGAATCAGGTTGGAAAGGGGTAGTTTTAAACCAGTTTGAACTATTATTAAATTTTTCACTCATCATGTTATCACTCATTAAAATCATTCCATTGTAATATTGTATCTTCTAAAATATTATTTATAGTTTTTTTTCCAATAATTTGATCTATGGAACGTGGACTGATTCCAGTGGCTGGTCGTTTCCAGGTCAAATCATCATGGTTAATAATTTTACCAGCAGGGATATCTGTAGAAGCAACCAGACTTCTGCGGGCATTTAATCTGGCAGGTTCTTCACTGATTAGAGGTTCTTTCTTATAAGAACCAATAATATCTATAGTTTTTATAATATTATGCTTAAAATTTATTAGATCATTTTTATCCATAGCATGGTAGTGATCATTACCAGGAAGAGTTTTATCATGGGTAAAATGCTTTTCTAACATTATGGCTCCAAGAATAAAAGCAATTTCAAGTACTTTCATATCATCTGGTATTGTATGATCTGAATATCCTATCAGGTATTCTGGGAACCGTTCTTTTAACTCTAAAATCATACCTAAGTTAGCATTTTCATTCTTTGTAGGATAATTTAATATACAATGCATTAACGAGAGTGGATTACCATTGTTTTTGATCCAGGAAACTGCCTCTATAATTTCATTCATATAAGAGGCCCCTGTGGATAAAATTATTGGCTTATTAAAATTGCATATATACTCAATAAAAGGTTTATTAGTAATATCAGAAGAAGAAATTTTAAAAACACTCATAAGATCATTTAGAAATCTGGCTGCTTCCATATCAAAGGGAGTACTCATAAACTCTATGCCAACGTTATCACAATATATTTTAAGCTGTTCAAATTCTTTCTTCCAGAATTTGTCATATTTACTGAAAAGATCAAATTGATTTGTTGAAGATTCCTTGTCAGTATTCCAATAAGAGGGAGAGTTTTTTGAAGCCAGAGTAGCAGCTTTGTAAGTCTGAAATTTGATTGCATCTGCACCAGCTTCGCAGGCTTCATCAATTAATCTTTTTGCAATATCCAGACTACCTTCATGGTTAACTCCAGCTTCTGCAATAATATATGGATAGTTGTTGATTCCATTAGTAATGCCATGAGTTTTTGTGAAAAGATCAGAAATATTCATAATTATAAGTTATAAAGAAAGGTTTTATAGATTAATTTGTAGTTAATAATTAGAGTTATGGTTTAGTAGTTTCGATATATTCCATAAAACTTGTTGATTCAATTGGCTTATTGTTTAAGCTCTTGATCGTATCGTGAATAATATCAATCACGTTTTCAATTCCTTTGTGTAAATTGTCTTGTAAAAGAGCTTTTCTCATTTTATGGCGTAATAGGTTGGAATTTAATAATTGTAAGAAAATATCATGAAATTTTTCTTTATTTACATCTTTCCATAATCCTAAAGAGATAACTCCAAAAGAGTTATGAATAAGTGAATGTGATAACTCTCTTTTAGTTGAAGCCATTGCAATCATTGGAATTCCAAGTGAAGTTAATTCATATAGTGTTCTACCAGCGGCTGTTATAGCGATATCTGCTTCTTTCATGTATTTACTGACAATAGGTGTATCTTTAATAATGGTGATTTTTTTAGTAGAAGTATGCGCAAAGTTACGTATCAGTTGCTCATGGTCATCACCTAATCCAAGAATGACGGTGATGGTCCAGTTACCTTCTAATTCGTCAATCCACTTTAATACTTGGAGTGTTATCCCTTCAGGATCTGTTGCGCCAATAAGAATAAATATATTAGTCACTTTGGGAGAGTATTCTTTAGGGTTAGTATGGAAAAATTCACTTCTTAAGCAACAAACATGGCTGCCTTGAAAAACTTTATCATTTTTTGGGTAGGGATAAAAATCATATAGTTCATTAATTACAATATCAGCTATAGTTGATCCTTTTCCTAGATCTTCGAAATTTATTGTAGCTATTCCTTGAGATCTTAATGTATTCATGTATTCAAAATCAGTATTAAGAATATCATTTATGACTAGGTCTGGAGCTTTATTTATAATGGTTTCTAATTCTTCACCTTTTTTGCATATTGTATAGCTGTATAAATGAGATTTTATTTTTAAGATAGCCAGATCACTTTCTTCATTAACAATAAAATGAATTTCATGGTCCATAATTCTGTCAGCAATAGTGAGAGCTCGATATACATGTCCAAGACCATCATGCTTGCTTCCGATAACATGAAAACATATTTTTTTTCTTAAAAGAGTTTTTTCAGCAAGCCACCAGTCAAATCTGTCATCAATATCGACAGATTCCTCTTTAGTGACTTCAAATAGGCTGCTGTTTTTTCCAAAGCGAGTTTTTGTTTCCAGAATTTGTCTGTGACATACAACAAATCCGCCTGTTTCCTTAAATCGTTTTTTTAGATATTGTCTATTTTTTCTTTCTTCATAAAGAGGTATAGTATCACCTTGACTGTTAAAGCCCCATTGCAGGTGAGGATCATTTGTAACACTTACAACAGTATCAAATTCATTTTTTACACATTTTTCAATTCCAAGGTCTATGGACTTACTAGAGATAAATGGCGATGTGGCTTGCACACTGATAATAATATCAAAAAATGAGTTGATATTATTTTCAAGGTGGTTGACTGCATGAACGATAACTTCATCAATACCAACATCATCTTTTGCCAGTTGTTGTTCACGATGAATTATTTTAGCTCCAAATTTTAAAGCAATTTCACTTAATACAGGGCAGTCTGTTGAAACATAGACATGGTCAATATATTCACTTTTTAAGGCATTAATTATCGTATAAGCCAAAAGTGGGTTACCAGCTAACAATCTTGCATTTTTCCGAGGAATTCCTTTTGAACCACCTCGTGCCGGAATGATTGCTACAATTTTTTTATTATTTAACATATTTTATAATTTTTTTATGAAACTTAGATTCTTTATGTTCTTTCATCGAGCCACTCTATCAGAGTTTGCTTGTCTTCCAATAAATAATGATGAAATTCGTTAAGCTTGTTTGTATCAACAAGCATAATATAATATTTATCACAACAATTTTTTACTAAAGCCGTTTTAAAACCCTGATCTATTAATCTGCCATTGATAGATGGAGTTGCATAAAACCCCCAGTTTTTAGCTGTAATATCATATTCTTTAGCTGATTCAGTATGAAAAGTGAGTTGTTCATTTGCTTCAGCGTGAATTTCTCCACAATCTGATATTTCAACTGAAGTATTAAAGCCTCCTTGATATTTTCTTGGAGGATTTTTAATATTAATTTTCATATTTTAATTTTTCACTGTTCATTATTATCTGTTACCATTGCCAGTCAGGAATAATGAAATCTTTAATTTTCCATGTATCCCCATCTTTTTGCCAGATATGGAGATTTCTGAATGGTTCTATCAATTCATAAAAATGGCTTATAGAAATATCAAGAAATTTGCAGAATTTTTCAATATCTTCGTCTGGGCGTTGTTCTCCTATCTCTTTAAGAGTGTGAAGTGCTTTATCTCTTGTCATTCTTCCATTTCTGATTTCTAATGATAAATTATCAAAAAGTCGTATTATACCAAACTTGTACCATTTAATATAATGATGGATTGATATAAAATCATCATCAATATCTGCATAATTATAAAGCCCCATTTTAGGTCCTTCTTCTCTAATAGTAAAACCATGTTTTAAGGCAAATTTCAAGCTGTTTTGCACATCCCATTTAAAATAGTAGCCTAAGAAAACAGCATTGATATTATTTTCGTTCAATTCATTATCAGATGGAGCATAGTATGGTGTTAATGCTTTTTTTGATAAGTCATCTGCAATCCAGTCATCTGCAGTGGTGCCATGAGTAACACCAAATGTTTTTCTCCATTTGGAATTTAGTTTAAAACCAGTTAATTCTTCATCAACAGTTCCATATTCAAACGCAGAATTTTCGCCCCAGATAATTAATGGAATATTGAATTTCGCCGCTATCGTTGGTGGAATACTGAAAATTGCCATATGCATAGGAATGGCAGTAGAAGCAAATTTTTTAAAAGATTTATATAAAAATATTTTTTCAACTTTAGGATTTATTTGATAATCAATATGATCCACACCTAAACTAATTAAATTATCAAGATTTTTTTGTCCAAGCTCAGTTCTTGCAGGAGTTTTCCAAGTAACGGCAAGAGGATTTAACCCATATTCAAGACATTTGATCACTTGCCAGGTGCTGTCTTTGCCTCCGCTTACAGGAATCAGGCAATCATAACCCTTACTTCTGTTTTTGGCGTTTTCGACAACTGATTTGAATGCGTTTTCTCGATTTTGCCAGTCAATTTGTGCCTCTTTTTGAATGCTATTTATACACGCATTACAAATTCCCTCTTTTCCAATAATAAGATTAGGTCTAGTATCAGGTAATATACAGTTTTTACAATATTTCATATTTGCCTTTCAAATGATTAATTATTCATCTCCAGAAACATTTTTACATTAATAAAGTTAAATAAAAATTTACTATAACTGTTTGGCATGTCTTCCATTTCGAATATATCAGATATTTTTTTTCTGTCTACTAAATCAAAAACAGGACTGTCTGTTAGTAAATAATCTTTTTGTTCTTTACTATTAAAATTTATAAGAGATTTGATTGAGGCATTGAATCCTTTTTTTCTCCTGTCTAATCTGACTGTATCATTGAGAATCCCTTTTACTGATTCTCGTAATATATATTTTCCATAACCATCTTTAATTAATAGTTTATTTGGTATTGAGTAAGCAAATTTAAATAGATGAGAGTCTAAAAATGGACTTCTGTTTTCTACTGAATATCTCATGGAATTCAAATCATCTTCATGTAAGATAACAGGTGTAGCTTCATGAAACAGTTCATTAAGCATTCTGTTTTTTAAGAGAGAACTGCAAAAATTTTCTTCAATAAAATCTTCCTTAAAATGCTTACTAAGCTTTGAGGCAAAAATCTCATTATTAAGATATATCTGTTTTCGAATGTCAGGATTTTCAAAATATAATTCAGGATTACTAAAATATGGATTTCTAACAAATTTGCCAGTATTAGCTTTCCAGTTTGCGAGATACCCAGGGTAGTCAACACTGTTTCGCATTTCATAAAGATGAAGGTTAAAATGGTCATAATACCCTGTAAATAATTCATCGGCGGATGTTCCAGAAAAGGCAACTTTATAACCATTATTGTTGATCTCTTTTGATAAAAATGAATGAATTAAATATGAAATAGTAGCAATAGGAGCATCATGGTAGGTAATTAATTTTTGTAATTGTTCTAATGTATTTGCATGTTCTAACTCTATCAGCGTATGTTTACAATCCAGATCATCTATTGTTGCTTTTATGTTATCATATTCATTATACCTTTCATCACTATCAATTATAGAGAAAGTAGCAATATCATAACCAAACTCTTTTGAAGCTACCGAGGCAATAGCTGCAGAATCAACCCCACCACTTAAGCAAAATGCCAGTGGAACGTCAGATCTTAAACGTATTTTCATACTTTCGATAAAATGATGTTTTGTTCCTTCAATGGCTTCTTCTAAGGTTAATTGATGGTTGATATCTACTTCTGGTTTCCAGTATCTATTAATTTTTTTTGTCAAAGGTATGTCAATTATCATATTTTGGGCGTAACGAAGTTCACGGATTTCTAGAAAAAAGGTTTCTTCTATCTTATATAAAGATTTATACCCATTTACCAAATATCTTAATAAGTGGTTATTGTTAACAGAGAGCTGTTTCTGGCATAACGCTTTGATAAATTTTATTTCAGAACCAAAAAAAAGACCATTAGCAGTTTCCAGATAATAAAGAGGTTTTTCTGCAAATCTGTCTCTGGAAAGAAAAAGTTTCTTCTTGTTAGCATCATAAATGCAAAAACTCCACATTCCTTCAAAATAATGAACGCATTTTTCTCCATATTTTAAATAATATCTTAAAAGAACTTCGGTATCAGAGGATGTTCTAAATACAACGCCATCAATTTCTAATTGTTTCTTAAGTTCTACATAGTTGTATATTTCTCCATTAAAAATCAGAGTACAATTATCAATAGTAAAAGGTTGATTAGATCTTTTATCCAGATCAATTATTTTAAGTCTTGAATGTAGAAGATAAATGAAAGTATCTTGAACCTGGAATTCTTTATAATCCTGAAAATCAGGACCTCGATTTTTCATAAGAACTAATGTCTTATTAAGAATTGAGGGGTTTATCTGATTTTTTCCGATATATCCTGCTATGCCACACATATTTTATATTTTATAGTTAATGGTTGATAAAGATCAATTACTTTTCATATTTTATTAATTAATGTCTGTTAATTGAATGAGTTCGCCTGCTTTAATTTCTTTTTTTGTATTTTTACCTATAACGAGATATTCATCCCCAACTTGCATACCAGTTCCTGGGCGTACCCAGATAATATCTTCAGAAGTTATATTATAATGATTAGAAAGATCTCTTTTTGCTGCGATGGAGCGTCTTATCAAAGGTTTGATTTCTTTTTCTGAATCTTGCATTTGAAATGAATAAGATCCAAGCATATCTTGAAGCATTTTAATTTTATCCACTAACATTTTCATTTCACTAGGGTCAGCAGAGAGTTGATGATCTCGAAAAGAAGAGTAGTTTTTATTAATAGTAAAATGTTTTTCAATTATACATGCTCCCATTGAAGCAGCAAATATTGACGCATCAATTCCCAGAGTATGATCCGAGAATCCTGCAGAACATTCAAAGATCTCCTTAATATATTTTATAGATAATAAATTTGCATCAGCAGCTATGGTAGGATAATTACTTACACAGTGTAAAATTGCTAAACGATCTTTAATTTTTTCTATTCCCCAGGATTCATTAAAGATGTTAATTGCTTGTTTTATTTCATTTACCTCAGCCAAACCTGAAGAAATCATGACGGGTTTATTTTTCGATGCAACTTTTTTGAGCAATGGTAAAAAAGTGTTATCTGATGAAGAAATTTTAAAAGCAGGTACAATTGTATCTAAGAAATCAACTGTTTCTAAATCAAATGGAGTTGATAGAAATATTACGCCAGCTTTTTTGGCATATTGAGCAAGTTTTTCAAATTCATTATATGATAATTCGAATTTTTTTAGTTGCTCTACTCTTTTTACATCTGATGAGCAAATAAATTTCTCAGGAATCATAGTTTGAAACTTGACAGCATGGACTCCACATTCTGAAGCTTTTCCTATCATCTCTTCAGCTAAAGCATAACTTCCTTCATGATTATTACCAATTTCAGCTATAACCATGATTTCTTTATCTAAATCTATATTTTCTATTTTCATTTTATTCAGGTTTTAATACGAAGAAATATTAATGTACATATGATGATATTCATTTTCTTTTTAAGTTTTAGTTATTCACTATCCATTATCTAATTATGATAATGGAAGACATATTTACCAGAGATAAGTTTAAATCCCAGTTTTTGATATAAATTAATAGAAGGCAGATTAGCAAGTTGTGTTCCAACAATGATATATTTACATTTTTTAGCTGAAGCAGTAGCAAACTCAATCATTTGTTTTGCAAGACCAGTTTTTCTATGTTCTTTATCTACAGCTATCAGGTCTATTATCAGATGATCAGGGTTAATGAATAATTGTAAAAAACCTGCAATAGTCTTATTTTTTTTAGCAATGATCATTTTATCTCCACGAGTTCCATTAAAATAGTTAGTAACCCAGCCAGCTTTAATCTTATTCGCCAGAGTGTTGTTAAAAAAAGGATCTAAATGGAATCTTGAAAATACAAAATTATTTTCAGCTACCAATGCAGTGGAAACAGCATCGGTTGGATCTGCATAACAGAGCGTATAGTCATTGTACTTTAAAGCTGTTGTAGTATTAGTGAGGTTTTCTTTTTTAAAAAGTAGATTGGTATCAATTAGATTAAATCCATGTTTTTCTACAAACTGAATCTGACTGATATGGAAAGGATCAATTTTAGTAAAAGCAAAGCATTTTTTAGTTTTGATCTCATGAAACCACAAGTGTTCTGGTGTAGAACTATCTCCAGTTAATTCAATAAGTTCTGAATTGATATTGACAGAATAAGCATCATAACCTATTTGATCACTAAGCCAATTATCATATTTAATATTATTCACTTTGCATTATAAAATTCTTTATACCATCTTATATATTCAACATATCCTTTAGATAGAGGGAATATAGGATCATAGTCGATAAGATCTTTTGCTTTATCAATTATTAAAGTACCACGATCTGGAGTGAGTTTATCTTTAGGGACATAATTAACATTAATATTGGGAAAATGTTCCTTAACAATTTTAGCCATTTCACCAATGGTTCTTGATTCTCCAAAGGTAAGATTAAATGTTTGATTGATAGAGTTTTTGTTTTCTATAACATTTTGGATTCCTCTTACAAGATCTCCAATGTATGTGAAATCTAACTTATCAGAACCATCTCCAGAAATATTAATATCTATGCCATTAAGAGCATTTTCAATGAAAATCTGACCAACACGTCTACTGATACAGCGTTCTCCATAAAGTGCTGATGGACGAATGATTGTGTAAGGCAGATCAAATACATTATTATATGATGTTACCATGTGTTCTCCGGCAAATTTTAAATTGCCATAGATACCTATTGGCTTACATGGTGTTTCTTCAGTGACTCCATTTTTGGAAAAATGCCCATAAACCATGCTTGATGAGAAATATATAAAGTGTTTAATATTGGCAGCTCGTGAAAAATCCAGAGCGTTTTCTAGAGTTCTTAAGCTGTGGTCAAAAGTGTGATAGGGATCTTTATTAGATCTATTTGCATGAGAAACAGCAGCTAATAAAATGACTACATCTGGTTCTATTTTTGATAAAGCATGTGATAATTCATTATAGTGTCTGCCATCTTCAATATGTACAGGAATATTTGCATCCATTAGAAGTTGAAGCCTGGAATTGATCATTTTTATATATAGTTTTCTATCTCCTGGAATTTCCATATCTGTTGAATGTAAATAAAGAAGATTATTTACAGACAGTCCATCAATTACAGCAATATTAGCACCCTGATTTTTTAGATATAAGGCTAAATTATGACCTATAAAACCTGCACCACCTATTAGTGCTATTTTTTTTCCTTTTATAGATTGTATCATTATTTTTTATTCCTTTGAGTTCATGAAAAATGAATAATTAAAAAATAGAATATTTTTCACTGTTCATTATTAGTTTTTCACTATATTTATGCTGTTTTTGACCATATCAGCTATATATTGCATATCTTCTACATTTAAATGAGGTCCTACTGGTAAAGCTATAGATTGATAACTTATTCTGGCAGCATTAGGAAACTCATTTTCTTTATAATTATATCTGTTTTTATAATAAGTAAAATCAGGAACAGGTCGTGGATAATAAATGCTTGTGCCGACACCATTTTCTCTTAAAAATTTAACAATTTCAAAACGCTTATCTTTTAACTGGTCATTCAATATGATGGAAAGACAATAATGACTACTTTGAAGATTATCATAGCTTGATTGTAAAAGATCTATTTCAGCAATCTCTTTTAATTGAGTTTCTAAAACTTCAAAATTTTCTCTTCTTTTTAGTAAGAAAGTTGGAAGTTTTTTTACTTGCTCTATACCTATGACTGCTTCTATTTCATTCATACGGTAGTTAAATCCAAGCATATTTACATCATATTCTCCAGGGACTTTCCTCTCACTTACAGTTCTATCCACACCGAAGGCTTTCTGTCTGGTTAACTTTTCTGCCAGATCATGATGTGTTGTAATAAGCATTCCTCCTTCTGCAGTTGTCATATGTTTAACAGGATAAAAAGAAAAACTGCCAGTATCTCCAAAAAGACCAACATGTTTGCCATTAATTTTACTGCCAATTGCAAGGGCGCAATCTTCAATTACTTTCAAGTTATGTTTCTTTGCAATTTGCATTAATTTAGGCATATCAACAGGCATACCTAAAAAGTGGACAATTGATATTGCTTTCGTCTTGTCTGTGATCTTTGCTTCAATCTGGTCAATATCTATATTACCTGTAGTATAATCTGCATCAACAAATACAGGTGTTGCACCACTTAACTCGACAGCATGAACTGTTGCTACATGCGTTTGTGCTGGAACAATGACCTCATCTCCTTTTCCGATACCAAAAGTAAAATAGGAAAGGTGCAGTGACGCTGTGCATGAGGATGTTGATATTGCATAAGGTGAATTTGTGAATGTAGCAAAAGACTTCTCAAATTCTTTTGCATATGGTCCATGAACTAGAATATTTCCAGATAACACATCCATAACAGCATTTTTTTCATGATCATCTATTATTGGTTTGCCAAAAGGTATAGCACGCATTGTTTCTCCAATTTTATTATTTGTCACAAAGACACAGAGTACACAAAGGAAGAATAATTACTCACATACTCTCAATTATGTGTGATTATTTTCAGTGTCTTTGTGCTTATGTAACAGGATTACTTAGTTTATCATTTATTATATATAATTGATTTTTACAGTTTTATTTTTCTGAATTGCTTTTTCGGCTGCGAAACAGACAGAAATTGTATTAAAAACATCTTTTTTTGAGACTAAAGGCGTTATATTATTATCTATGATTGAATCAATAAAAGAAGTTAAAGCTACAATTCTTTTAGTTTTTTCAGGATACTCTTCTTTGATGTCTTGTAGAGCATCATCTGGATTCATAGAATTAATCCATTTTGCACCTAAAATATTCTGCATGAATGTTTTTTTAGTACCCATGATATTTAAATTATGAAAATGAGGATGAACACATCCTCCATGGGCTTTAATTTCAGCAATCATAGAACTTTCAAATTTAAGGAGAAAAGCTGTAAAATCATTATATTTCATTGCGGAATCCCGAGTAGCTATTCGGTTACTATATCCAGTAACTTCAAGTGGTAACATTCCTGTTAACCAAAGTACAAGATCAACCATATGAACTGCAGCACCATTGATAATGGAATAAAAATTCATATCTTTACGCCAACCTTTTAATAACTTATGTATTCTCCCCCATAAATAATCTGCTTGAATATTATAAATATTGCCCATTTCACCATCTTGAATAGCTTTTTTTAATCTAATAAATCTAGGACATGTTCTTAACACAAGATTGGAGGAAAGGTGAATTTCAGGGTGGGCATTTAATAATTTTTTAATTTCTTTTGCTTCATTTTCAAACAGACAAAGTGGTTTTTCGACATAGATATGTTTTCCATGTTTAATGGCTTGTTTTATGTGTTCAAAATGAAAATTATCATATGATGCAATAGACACGATATTAATTTCAGGATCAGTTAAAATATTGTCAGCATTGTTAGTTAA
>Ga0209633_10004282_pt1 | contig 12857 bp, 4 predicted proteins | sample Cruoilmetagenom1_FD_187290 | JGI IMG/M metagenome (GOLD analysis project Ga0209633, IMG submission 187290) | Oil polluted marine microbial communities from Coal Oil Point, Santa Barbara, California, USA - Sample 1 (SPAdes) (version 2) | ecosystem: Environmental > Aquatic > Marine > Oil seeps ... | reverse complement strand
TTTATGCTCTTGCTATTAATAAATACCTGGAATGGATAAAGGATGATCATGAGAAGTTCGATTTCTGGAACAGTGAAAAACAGGCAATCGTCACGAATGTAAAAAAGTACCTATGGGATGAGAAGAATCAGAAATTCATACCTCATGTGTATCTGGAAGATTCGCCGTTTTCAGAATTCAATGAGGAGGAGATTTATTACCTGGGTGGCACTGTATATGCTATTCTGGCAGGTATCTTAACTGAAGATGAGATCGAAGCTTCATTCAAAAAGATGCTTGAAATTAAAGAAATTTCAGGTTCCATGACAATAGCCATAATCAATTATCCCCCCTACCCTGCTGGTAGTTTTTATAATAATGGTGCTGAACCCTATGTATATGTTAATGCTGCCGACTGGACCTGGTGGGGAGGAAGAGCCATTGAAGCAATGATTAAAACCGGACATATGGATTTAGCCTATCAGGAAATAAGCCCATTCCTTGACAGGGTTTTAAAAAACGATGGCTTTTATGAGTGGTACTCTGTTTTAGATCACCAACCACATGGTTCCAATACATTTCTCGGTGCAGCCGGTGCATTGGGAAAAGCTATTAAACTAATGAAGGCAGAAGCTATAAATAATACTAAATAGAAATATCAGGAATATGGACAGACGAGAATTTATTCGTGTAACGGGAGTTTCCGGAATTGCCTTCTCCGGATTGATGCCGCTCATATCGTGTTCTAACGATGACCCGGATTTTGAAGCCCTTCTCAAGCAACAGGCATTCCTTGCATTTGATCGCTTTGAAGAGGTCTGGGATTTCAATGACTTTTGGAAACGGGGAAACACCTTTGATGCCTGCCTGGTATTTGCAGCAGCACTTAACCAACGATGGCCGAATGATCCGGAAGTGAATGAAACGAATGCAAAGATCGTAAGCATGCTGAACCAGAACCTGGACTTCTTCAATTCTGTGGATGTTGGGGGAATGTGGGCCGATGATTTTGGCTGGTGGGGATTGCTGGCTTTGAATGCCAGGAAATTCCTGCTTCAACAGGGAGAGCTCGAGCTGGCAGACAAATACTGGACCCTGTCAGATGAGCTGTGCTGGCAGCAGAAAAAGAATGCAGCTTACGATCATTCTAATGATGCCCTGCCAGTGGCACATGGTTGTCGGAACGGAGATGCCAATGGCCAGAGCCTGGGTGTGAAGAATACGGTTACCAATGTGCTCTTATTCCTCCTCTCATCCCGGATATACAGGCTTGCCAAATCTGAAAACCGTGAGGATAAAGAGAAATATCTGGAAATGGCCTATGCCCAGTGGCTCTGGTTTACCGAATGGTTCGAACTTGAAGAATATGAATACCTGAAACAGCTTTCTAGCGAAGGAGCACTTGTACAGGAGCGTCCCATGGCTGAGTTTGAAGGCTCCGGCTATACCGATAAAATCCACCCGCCCTGGGCAGAAGGCTGGGTGTGGACCGGAGATCAGGGCATGCTGGTTGCCGCCATATCCGATATGATCGCTGTTAAGGAAGATCTTGAAAGATTCATTGCTGAGAATAAGCTGGATCCGGCCTTTGATGTGGATGCATTTGAAAAGGAGGCAAGCAGCATCATCCGGTCCATAGGCACGGGAGTGGAAAATGCATTAATCGCCGATGTGGATGGTATTATTCGGGAGGCCCCCTGTTTATCTAGTTTTGGCCATGCACATGGACGTGATTATGTGGCCGGACGTGGTATCATGATGCGCTATCTCGGCTCAAAGGAAATAAAACCGAGACTTGGAGTAAACCTGGATCAGGCTGTACTTAAGTCGGTAGAGGCCATCTGGACAAGCCGAAACACAAATAACAATCAATTTCAGCCCGAGTATACCTCTGAGCAGAACGACAGGGTCTACAATAATCAATTTCGCAAGCTCTGGGGATTGGCTGACAATGTGCATAAATGGGATCTGGAAAAAATGTACAATGACAACAGAGATGCGGTTTGTCAGGCTGTTGGAATGGATATGCTGGGTGCCGCAATCCTTACATTGCAATAAAGAAAAACCTTAACATATGAAGACTTTAGCTATTTCAAAATTAAGATCAGTTACTGAGATCGTTCTGTGTATTCTTGTTTTCGGTTCGGGTCATGTGAAAGCCCATGAAAGCGCCGGGAAAAATAAAATTCATAGTGTAAATCTTAATTACAATCTGTACCAGATTTGCAAGAACGACCTGGAAGGTTTTTCCGAGCAGATTGGTGGAGGGATGTATACCTACCCTTCCCTCAGAGATGATGTACGACAGTCCATGATTGCCCGGGCCTCAACCGGGAAAGTGGGATTTTCGTTCTACACTTCAATGGTTCCTGCTGATTTTAAGGAAGAGATGGTGAGCTTCTTTTTCTATTCCGATATTGATTTGAATCTTCGGGAACCCTATGATATTGAAGTTAACGGAAAGCCGCTATTAAGCTTTATTGCCGATGAAAATGGGACTATTCAGATCATGGAGAATCCCGGAAACGGCGATGCCATATACTATCTGTTCCGCAGGGATCACAATGGCGACGGCGTGGGAACTTTTCGACTCATGATGCCCGCAAGCATGGTAAAGAAAGGCGAAAGGGCTAAAATTTCTGTTGTTGGTCAGGCAAAGGGAACAAATGGCTGGTTTATGCTCTTCAAAGTCCCCGATGCAATAAAATGGCTCAAAGATGTTGCGCAAAAAGATGTTTCTTTTTCAATAAAACAGTTTAACGACAAATTACTGATTGTTGCACCCGCCCATTTAGCCGGTGAAAATATTTCTGTTGTTTCCGACGATCTGGAAAGCAAATCCGCCATTTTTCAGCTGCAGGGCGAAATGGCAAAAGCAGAGCTTACTGCTTCCGCTCCGAAAAAATCCTTTCAAATCAATTATGGTAATGAAACATATACCGTCGAATTTGAGAAAGGGAATGGGGAAACCAATGAAAATATTGTAAAGGGAGAGTTCTTTTACACCTCTCATGCCCATGTCCATAATGGCTGGGTGGCCGATTTTACAAAACGGTTCCGACCGGAATACTATGGAGCATATGAACCTTTCTTTGAGAACAAATATGAAAAGGGACTGGTTTCTATGATGAACTCCAGCCACCAGGATATTGCATGGGTAGATCGTCCCGAGGTATGCATTATTATGCGCGATACCATGCTATTGACTCCCATTATCAACGATGCCTTTGCACGTCCGGATTATGGTTTTGACATTGAAGATGGTTTGATGTTACGGGAGTATATGGAACGTCATCCCGATGCACAGGAGAAAATAGCTGAACTGCTTAAGCGAAAACTGCTTTCTGTGGGGGCTACCTATAACTGCCCTTACGAAGATATGTATGGTGCCGAGGACCTGGTGCGGCAGCTTTACCTGGGAAAACTATGGGTAAAGAAAAATTTCAACGGATACGATTCCAAAGTATACTGGAATGTGGATGTGCCTGGAAAAACAATGCAGTTTCCTCAGATTCTGAAAAAGGCAGGTGTGGACTACATGATTATAAGCCGGTTTGCCAGAACTCTGACACATTGGGGAAGGCCCGATGGAAGTTCCGTTTTCACCTATTCTCCGGGACACTACGGTGAAGACATTATACATCTTTCCAAAGACATGTCTGAGAAGCTAAAATATGGAACTGAACAAGTGGTTTGGTGGAGCCGGTACTTCGAAGGCGGAGAAACGCAGACACCGCTCCTGTCCAGTCAGGATATGCTTCCTGCCATGGATTATTCAGATTATATAGAAACCTGGAACAATACCAATAGTATTCTTGATGTAAATGACAGGGAGAAGAACGTGTACTTCCCGCACATGGAGTTGATGACAGTGGATGAGTATATGCCACTGGCTGAACAGCATGCCACAAGCATTGATACTATCTGGGGCGAACGTCCAAATGTCTGGGTTTATATTCATGGTCCGGCCCACCACGATGCCTTAACGGCCAGCCGTAAGGCTTCCAAGTTGCTACCGGCAGCAGAGAAATTTCTGAGCGTAGCATCGCTTCTTGATGAAGACAAGATGCCCTACCCCTTTGAAGAGCTGGATGCTGGCTGGCAGGCAAAAATATATCCCGATCATGGTTGGGGTGGACACGATGGTGACATTACCGACAATTTATTCAAGGAACGTTTGGTAGAATCACAGGTAATCGGCGATAAGCTTCTGGATAAGGCTACCAACTTCATTGCCCGGCGGGTTAAAACCGAAGAGAAAAAGGGCATTCCTGTGGTCCTCTTTAATAGCCTGAGCTGGGAAAGAACAGACCCTGTAAGGGTAAGCCTGGATTTCCCCATGGGCAGAGCACAGGGACTTCGTGTGATTACTTCAGATAAGAAAGAAGTACCGGTACAATTTGCTGAAGTCACCAAACATGCGGATGGAAGTATCAAACATGCTGCTTTAGTGTTTGTGGCTGAAGATATTCCATCTATTGGTTACAAGACCTACTATGTGAAACCGGAGATGAAGAGTAATACTCCCGGGGAAGCTCCGGAATACAATCCAGTATATGAGAACGATTTTTATAAGGTGACTTTTGCCGACGGGGGCATCGAGAATGTATACGATAAGGAATTGAGCCGAAACCTGTTTGCCACAAGGCAGTTTAAAGTGGGCGAAATATTTACGCTTCAATCGGAAGGAAATGGTGCAGGTGAATTCGGCGATGTTCAGCAAGCATTTATGAAGGATTTCGACCAGGTTGGCACACACGGGGCTAAGTGGGAATTGCTTGAGTCAGGCGATGTATATTCAAGCTATAAACTGGAGCAAGAGATTAAACATGCCCGGATTGAACAAAAAGTGACCATCTTTCACCGATTAAAACGCATTCAATTCGAAAACAGCTTGCTAAATTGGGATGGGACCCTGTACCGGGAATTCAGGACAGCCTATCCGGTAGCCATTAAAAACTCAACAGTAAAACATGAGGTTCCCTTTGGAACAGTAGAAGTCGGGAAAAATGAAATTAACAGTGCCGGAGAACGCTACACACCGCTTTGTAAAGACGTCCATCCCAGGGCAATTATGGATTGGATTTCGGCCGGTGACAAAGATATCCGTATTACTGTAAGTTCGTCGGTTGCAGCTGCCGACTGGATTAATCCTGCACAGGACGGGGATGCAGACCTGCTCCAACATGTATTACTGGCAAGCAGAACTTCCTGTCACGGAGCAGGCAACGAATATTCCCAGGCAGGAAATCACTACTACAGTCATGTGTTAACTTCAAGCAAAGCCGGAGAAAGAGATGGCTCACGAATTTCAAAACAATTCAACGACCCCATTAAAGTTATCGTCAATCCAGAGAAGTCAGTGAAAGCAAACCTGGCTGAAACCATGGAGTTCTTCAGCATTGACAGTGAAAACGTGCTTATAACTACTATCAAAAAAGCAGAGGATGGTGATGGGATTGTTGCGCGAATGTATGATGCTGAAGGAAAGGAATCGACGGTAAATCTGGAATCATTTTTTGAGTATGGAAATTTGCAGCACACAAATATCATAGAAGAAAACCCACAAGTAGCTGATAAGATTGAAATTTCACCTTTTGCTATTGAGACCTATCAGTTTGATATCAAATTCTAATTTGTACCGCATGAAAAGAATAACTCTAATAGCGCTCATAATCAGCATTCTTCTGCCAGGTATATCAGGGAATGGATCTGAAAAAATGCTGGTCTTCTCCTATGAAAAACCTTATAAATATGAGTTGATAGATGGGTCTTATAAGGTTCAGGCAAAGATTTTTGGAATGACATCGGCAAAGGGTGTAGAAGTGCGTTTTAATGGTGAGAGCCTTCCCCTGAAAGAACTTGAAAACGGACGCGTCCAGATCTGGCTGCCTCTTGTTGGGGATCCGGGATTTATGGAAATTTCCAGAACAGAAGGGAAAAACAAGGTAGAAAGCAAGCAGCATTTCGAACCGCTGATTCCGGCCGACTGGGATTATTTCGGAGATGGGAAAGTTCATGTGATCGTTTCTTCTCATCAGGACATAGGCTGGATGAATACCCCGGATAGTTGTCGACTTGAGCGTGTTCATGATATTGTAATTCCGGCGCTTGATTTAATTGAAGATGAAGCTGAATTTAAGTTCGAAATGGAACAAACACTAAATCTGATCGAGGCCTATGAGGATTCTCCTGAAAATAAGCAAAGACTGATTGATACATATAAATCGGGAAACTTTGAATGGGGCGCAACTTTTACTCAACCCTACGAAGGACTTGAGTCCGGTGAACAGCTGGTTCGTCAATCCTACTTTGGCCGCAGGTGGATCAAGAAGACACTACCTGGCATGGACGCTAAAGTTGCTTACAATATTGATGTGCCGGGACGTTCATTACAGATTCCCCAGTTGTTCAAAAAATCGGGAATTGATTACCTCTTTGTTTCACGCATGAAAGAGGGTTTTTACAATTGGTACAGCCCCGACGGAACAAAGATTTTCACTTACAGTCCGGGCAATTATGGCTGGTCACTACTTGTATACAAATACCTGGAAGAAGATGCTGTTACTGCCATGCACAAACTGTATAAAGTGCTGAATAACTGGAATGAGTATTATCGTGAAAGAAACTTGCCTCCGCATTATGCTTTAGTAATAAGTACCGATGCTGGTGGCCCAAAGTACTATAAGGAAGTGGTGGAAGAATGGAATGAAATCGCCAGAAAGTCAGGTAAGAACATTCCGGAGATAGGACATTCTACCGCCCTGGAATTTTTGCATTCTGTGGATGTTCCGGAAGCAAAGATTGATTCAATATATGGAGAACGGCCAAATCTATGGTTATATATTCACGGCGCAGGGCATTATCAGGCCATTAAAGCAAAAAGGCAGGCAGCTGTAAGTATCCCGGCTGCAGAAATGTTTAGCACCATCTATTGTCAGTTAAACAATGACTTTTCGACTTACCCACAGGAAGAACTGGATAAAGCCTGGTACAGTGCTATTTATCCGGATCATGGATGGGGAGGTAAAAACGGACATATTACCGATAGTCTGTTCCGTGAGGCATTGGAAAAAGGAAATCAGATTGGCGAGCAAGTGTTGAATTCATCCATAAACAGCATTGCAGATAAGATTGAATTAAGGAATACTAATAATATTCTGGTATTTAACGATTTGTCATGGGACAGAGATGGATACACTGCAGTTGATATTTCTCACTTAAAGGGGAATGACTGGGCCGTATTAGACGGGGAAGGACAAGAAGCACCTACTCAGGTAATAACAAGTGACGGTAAGAAGGATCTGGTTTTCAGTCTAAAAGACATGCCATCTATAGGGTACAAAACTTACGCGATAGAAAAAGGAAAAAGACAGGCTGCTGATATATCGCTCGGAGAAAATTACTGCGACAATCAGTTTTATGAAATAAGATTAGGTCAAGGAGGCATCACGAGATTGTTCGATAAAGCACTTAACAAAGATGTGTTTAATACCTCTAAATTAGTTGGCGGAGATCTGTTTCATATGGGGTACAATGGCAATGGTGCGGGAGAATTCGTCCAGATTACAGAACCAAACTATGAAGGTATGGAACGGGCTCACGAAAAGAAAAGCTCGTGGGCGCTGATTGAATCAGGTGCTGTGTATTCTAAATTCCAGTCAAACTTTCTTATGGATAACTTTTCGGTACAACAGATTATCACGGTATTTCATCAGAAAAAACAGATTGATCTGGAATATATAATTCCGGACTGGCCGGGTGAACACAATCGTCAGTTACGAGTGCTTTTCCCACTGAATATGGAAGAAAGCGCACAGATTTCCTATGATGTTCCCATGGGCATGGTTCATGTGGGGAAGGATGAACTAAAGGTCTCACCTCGAGGATGGGCCTGGGGCGGTACCTATCGTCAAATGCCTGAAGAAATTCATCCCCGCGAAATTCAGAATTTCATGACAGCCAACGGAAACGGTTTGGGCTTCACCATGTCAACAGATATTGTCACGGCCGACTGGATTGATCCCAGCCGTGAAGCAGTTGACTACCCGGTTATAAACTCGATATTGATTTCTACCCATAAAAGTTGTCACTGGCAGGGGAACTGGTATGATCAGAAGGGAAGCCACAGTTTTAAGTTTTCTATTACCTCACACCCTGAAGGCTGGAAGAATGGCTTCCATTTTGGGGTAGAGAATAATCATCCATTACGAACCCTTGTCCGACCAGAAAAACAAAAAGGGACATTGCTTGCTGAAAACAGCTTTGTTAGTACTTCCGATCCCTTTGCTGTAATTACTGCTCTGAAAAAGGCAGAAGACGATTCAGATGTAGTTCTCCGGATTATGGAAGCTGAGGGTGAGGATAAGCTTGTACAAATTGAGCTAAATAATGAGGTGGAGTCCATTTCCTTAACCGATCTGATTGAGGAAAATCCAGAGATGCTTGATCAGAAGGGTAAAGTCATGCACATAGAGCTTGGCCGAAATGCTGTTGACACTTACAAAATGAATTTGAAAGATTAGACTCATTGCAATTAAAATAAAAACAAAAAGCTGTGAAAGAATCAACATTATTAATCGTAGTTCTTCAAACCTTTTTAATTCAATTATTTGCACAGGATAATAAGAACGATCACTCTTATTTTACAAAGGGTGACATTCATATTGTAAGTTCATCTCACCAGGATATTGCCTGGATGGATACACCTGAAAAATGCATTGAATTCAGGGATGTAAATATGATTACACCAGCACTAAAGCGAATGGCCGAGAATCCTGAATTTAAATTTTGTGTGGAAAATGCAATGAACCTATATGAATATTTGGAGCGTCATCCTGACCGTTTTGATGATATAAAGAAGTTTACTGAATCTGGTCAACTGGAGTGGGGAGCAAATTATAATCAGCCCTATGAAGGAATGTACGATGGTGAAGCGCTTATTCGTCAAACATATTTAGGTAAAAAAAGGCTTCAAAAAATGATACCCGGTGGAAACTACACTTGTGCATGGGATGAAGATGTTCCAGCTCGTGTGACACAACGTCCACAAATGTTTGCTAAGGCAGGTATAAAATACCTGCAATTTAGTCGTTTTGAACCAGGTCTTTATAATTGGCATAGCCCGGATGGTAGCTATATATCATGCTGGACTCCAGGACAGTATGAATGTTCTGGCCGACCAATTCGTAATGCAAAAAACGAGGATGACCGGACTGCTGCATTTACCGAAATCCTGAATAACTGGAATGATTATTATAAGCAAAGAAAATTATCCCCTGATTATATCTACATCAGTTCTCATGATTTTTCAAAGCCTTTGGATTACGATTCCTATTTCTCAGAATGGAATAAAAAGGTGGAGGCTGGAGAATCAGATCTTCCATATATAAACTATTCTACAGGTGCGACAGCAATCGAGGCTGCAGTTCGCAGAGGAAAGCCGGATTCAATTATGGGAGAACGTCCAAATACATGGTTATACATCCATGGACCGGGGCACGAAAGGGCATTGAAGGCATCTCGCTATGCTTCCCGAAGGTTAGTTGCTGCAGAGAAGTTTGCAACTTTTGATGCAATGATTAAAAATGATTTTAGTACTTATCCACAAGAAGAGCTAAGCTTAGGTTGGGAAGATGGAATTTATGCCGACCATGGCTGGGGTGGACGCTTTGGTCATATTACAGATAAGCTATTCCGTACTAAGTTTGAAAATGCTGGAAAGATTGCTGATAAAGTAGTTGAAACATCTATTACCAACATTGCAAACAATATTGATTTCAAAAAAGATGGTATTCCTGTCGTAGTGTTTAATTCACTTTCGTGGGAGCGCAATGACCCTGTTACTTTCAGTTTAAATACAGAAGGTATATATGACACGAATTTCAAATTAACAGACAGTGAGGGTAAAACCATAGACTATCAATTTATAGCTACGGATGCTATCGATAGCGATTCATGGCTAAAATTTGTATTCATTGCCGAAAATGTTCCTGCGCATGGTTATAAAACTTATTACCTCTTACCTGGTCAATCAGGAGAAGATGAAAGGCTGAGGATGGATTATGACGGCGAAAAACTGGTCAACCAATTTTATACTATTAAACTAAAGCCTGGTGGAATAAGTTCAATTATGGATAAGCATATCCAGCAAGAACTGGTTTCTGAAAGCGACTTTCTGTTTGGAGAAGTGTTTGCCCTTGAGTCAGTAGGTCACGGTGCAGGCGAATTTACAAGGATTCAGCAGCCAAGCATGAAAGGTTTTACTAAAATGAGCCAGTTTGCACCTAACTGGCAATTGATTGAAAATGGGGCAGTACGCACTGTATTGGAAACAAGTCATCCCTGGGAACACTGCATCGTAAAACAACGATTAATTGTATATAACAATCATAAGAGAATTGATTTTGAGGTAGATATACTTGGATTTGATGGCACTCATTCTCGAGAATATCGTTTAGCGTTCCCCATGAATAACGATTTGGGAAGGGGGAAAATAGCCTATGAAAGCCCTATGGCTGTCATTGAAATTGGTAAAGATGAATTGCCGATACCTGGTGGCTTCTCAAAACCGGAACAGATTTATGATACACCATGTAATGAAATTCATCCTCGTGAGGTGCAGGATTGGTTCTCTTACTGGGATGAAAATAAAGGGATAACCATTAGTACGGATGTTGCATCATTTGATTGGATTAATCCTGCGAATACAGATTCAAAGGAAATCATACTACAACCAATTCTTTTTGCCACGCGAAGGAGCTGTAATGGAAGCAGTGATTCCAACTGGTATCTTCAGCGAGGAAACCATCATTTCAAATTTAGCCTTACCTCCTTTGGCAGCATTTGGTTTAGCCCTTCTGAGGGTTTCAACTGGAATGATGGTCGCACATTCGGCGATCAGGCTAATCAGGCTATGGATGTCCTTGTTATGAAAGATAAACCAGAAAATGGAATATATCCTGATGGCTTATCATTTGCATCGGTCGACAGGAGCAATGTAATTGTATCGACCATTAAAAAATGTGAGGATGACAATAACATAGTGCTTCGCTGTTACGATATCGAAGGTCTCGATTCAGATGTGAAAGTGGACTTTTTCAAACCAGTTAAAGAAAGCTGGCTTACCAATATAATTGAAGAGGAAGCAATCAGATCGAATAAAGGGGATGCCTTTAAGGTTGGCAAATATGCTATTGAGACATTTAAACTAAAATTCTAAAAACTGAATTGTGAAACTATTTCAACAGTTGGTTCCAGCTATTCTTTTTATTGCTATTTGTTTTAATGCTAGCGGACAAGAAGCATTAAAAGTTAGCAATGAAACATTTGAGATTTTAAAGGAAGTCTCACAAACATCCCTTGCCGAAGGGGATATTTTATTGTCCCTGACCACACACCAGGACCTGGGATGGATTGATGAAATCGAGAAATGTGTTGTGATGCGGGATACCCAGTGGATCACTCCCTTTATGAATCGCCTGAGTCATGATGCCTCCTTTGAGATGGACATCGAGCAGGCCTCTATAATCCAGGAGTATATCATCCGGCATCCTGAGAGGAAAGACGAGATAAAAAAACGTCTGCATGAAGGCAGGATGCTCATAGGTGCCACCTATACGCAACCCTACGAAGAGATGTACTATTCCGAGTCCCTTGCGCGTCAGTTTTACATGGGCAAGCTCTGGCTGAAAAAGGAATTCGATGGCTACAATGCAACATCATATTACAACTCCGACGTTCCGGGCAGAGCCATGCAAATGCCCCAGTTAATGGCAAAAGCCGGGGTGAATAACATGTTTATCAGCCGGCATGAACGCGGGGTTTTTGACTGGGCCAGTCCCGATGGATCCAGGGTGACCACCTACTCACCCGGGCACTACATCGACTTTTATAACATCCTTGGAAAATCTGACGAAGAGGCCATCAAGGAGCTGGCCAGCCAGGCCCTGATCTGGAGTGAGGGCTATAACGACGTAGCAGGTGAAAATGCAGTTATGCCGGCCGTGTTGAATTTCGAATTCATATGGGCCCCCGAACCGGTGGAAAACCTGGATCCCTTTACGCTCTTGTGGAACCAGCTGGAAGAAGTGGAGAATGAGCAGGGTGAAACCCTCCGGGTTAAGCTTCCGGAAATTAAATTCTCCACCCTGGATAAGTTTTTTACACAGATCAGGAAATCAAGCAAAGAGTTGCCTGTCATCACCGGCGAACGCCCCAATGTGTGGATCTACATTCACGGACCCTCCCATCACTGGGCTTTGGATCACAGCCGACAGGCCGATATCTTACTGCCTGCAGCAGAAAAATTTGCCACGGCCGATGCCTTGCTCTCTGGCTCCTATTCCAAATATCCTGTGGATCTATTCAATCAGGCCTGGGAATCAAAAATCTATCCGGACCATGGATGGGGAGGAAAAGGAGGAGTGAGTACCGACCATATTTTCCTGACACGCTATGCCGATGCACATGCCAAGGCAGAAAAACTCATGGGAAATTCATTGCACTCCCTGGCGGATAAGGTCAATACCTCTGAGAATAAGGGGATTCCTGTGGTGGTATTCAACAGCCTGAACTGGGATCGTACAAGCCCTGTAAGTATGCAAATGCGCTTCGAGGATAACGAAGCGAAATCCATTGGAGTATTTGACAGGTCTGGTAAAGAAATTCCAGTTCAGCTTGAAAACATAAGCAGAAATGAGGCTGGCTATTTAAAGGTCGCCGACCTGACTTTTATAGCATCAGAAGTGCCTTCCATTGGTTACGAAACCTACTATATTAAGCTAAGCGAGGAAGATGGTGCTGAGCATAAAGCTATAGCTGCTCCTGAATTTGAAAATAAGTTTTACAGGGCGAAGCTGGCCGACGGAGGACTTTCA
>Ga0209633_10004281_pt1 | contig 12858 bp, 10 predicted proteins | sample Cruoilmetagenom1_FD_187290 | JGI IMG/M metagenome (GOLD analysis project Ga0209633, IMG submission 187290) | Oil polluted marine microbial communities from Coal Oil Point, Santa Barbara, California, USA - Sample 1 (SPAdes) (version 2) | ecosystem: Environmental > Aquatic > Marine > Oil seeps ... | reverse complement strand
TTTTGCCAGACAACATCTGGTCTAAAGCCTTCTTTTCTAAATTCTGTAATTCTTCTGGTTTCATCTTTTCTGTTTGAATAAAATTAATAATTATTTTTTATTCAGACAGAGTTCAGTTTACAGTCTCAGGCGTTTCAGTATCTCATTACTGTTTGATTTACAGCTATTTGTTAAACGCGACCCTGAACTTGTTTCAGGGTGACAAACCATTTATTACGGTCTTAACCCTAAAGAATTATTGAACTTAGGTTTTTAAATCGTAGTTGTATTATTACTATCAGATTCTATATCAAGTAGCGTCTTTGAACGTTCATGCTCATCATAGTACAAATTTAAGATTTCCATACATGCTTTTATTAAGTCTTTAGTTTCTAATAAAAGACTAAAATATAAAGTTGTGTTTTTAGGACTTGTGGTTTCTTTGGCTCTGGTACGCTCTACTTGTTTTTGTATAGAATTTTGAACTTCCTCAAGTAAAGATAACTTTGCTTCAATAATACTAGGGACTATAACACCAAAATTACGAGAGTCAAAAATGTTTCTAATTTCTCCAAAAAGAGCGATTAGTTTATCATTAATTTCAACCAATTCTTCAATTTGTTTCTTTTTTAAAGCTTTATGATTGTTATAAATGTGTTTATGACTCACTTTGGCTATAAAGCTAGATGATTGTGCCATATCTTGTAAACTACCAATAACATCTATATAAAATTTACTTGCTCCTAAATAAGAATCGTCTAAATCTTTAATGAAGTAAAATATATTATTTTGTAAATCTTCAATTTCTGTTTCTAGTTTTACAACGGTTCCTTTTGCTTTTTTAAGACTAGTCAAATCTTCATTAATTAAGCCTTTAATCGTACTTTGATTAATTTTACCAACTCTCTTTAATACTTTAGAAATATTATCAGCACTTTCTTCAATAACACCTTGAATTGAATTACTTTCTGCCTTACTTAAACTATCCTCTACTTTAGTCTCCTTAGTTTTTTTATGATGACTCATATAGTTTCTGATTAATATGGCTACTACTAATAGTAACAATATGGCAATCATAGTTGCACCACCTAAATGAATTAAATAGGCAACAGTACCAGCAGCAATAAAAGCTGTAATTGCAGTACCAAACCATCCACCAATAACATTTAAAACTCCAGCAACTCTATATACAGCACTTTCACTTCCCCAAGCTCTATCCGCTAAAGAAGTACCCATAGCCACCATAAAGGTTACATAAGTGGTTGATAATGGTAATTTGTAGGATGTTGCAATAGAAATTAAAACACCAGCGACCATTAAATTTACGGCAGCACGTACCATATCAAAAGCAGGGAGTTCATGAGTTTTCCCTTTTACCAATGCAATAACTGGTTTTTCAAACTGCTTTTCAATTCTGTCATTTACAATTTTTGGGAATATGCTATTTGTATATTTTGAAATTAATATAGAACCTCTTACCAATGCCCTTGAGATAAAGTTTGGATTAAAACGCTCTTTTCCGTCACCTTCTCGTGATAAGTTTATTTCTGTTTCAGCTACATATCTAGCTTTTTTAGAAAACCATAGTGTTACGACCATAATTAAACCCGCAATAAAAAGTAAAATTGTAGGTGTTGGTACTTTTTTACCTAAAACATTCATTGCAAATTCATTTGCAGCCAAACCATTCACATTAATTAATGGATCCATCCAAGCTTCATAAGATTGCCATGCAGCAATAGGAACGCCAATAAAGTTTACCAAATCATTACCAGAAAAAGCTAATGCCAATGCAAAAGTACCTACCACAATAATGAGCTTATAAATATTTGTTTTTAGGAAATTTATAAATATATAAGATAATGCTGACCAAATCACAAAACTCACAGCAACAATTGATATTACATTATTTTCTAAAAAATCTTTAATGGTTGAACCTCCAATAATATCAAAACTTTGTTTTGCAATATCAGCTCCTTTAATCCCTTTCATTAATATAAAATAAACTATTGCCGTTAAGGCAACACCTCCAAAAAGAGCACCAACCCAATTTGCTTTTTTCTCAAAGTTAAAAGATAACAATAAACGAGAGACGTATTGTACTAAGGCACCCACAGAAAAGGCAACGACGACCGAAAGTAAAATACCAAAAATAATTTGTGTAGCTTTAGCTGTATTGATATAGTTGGTAACTTCAGAAAAAGAACCATTATCAGCACTTATTTTAATTAAAGCAACGGCAACCGCAGCACCTAATAACTCAAATACAATAGAAACTGTAGTTGAGGTTGGCATTCCTAAAGTATTAAAGAAATCGAGGAGTAAGATGTCTGTTATCATTACTGCCATAAAGATAATCATGATATCACTAAACATAAACATGCTAGGATTAAAGATACCTTTACGGGCAACTTCCATCATACCGCTTGAAAAAACAGCACCAAAGGCAATACCTAAACTGGCAACAATCATAATGGTTCTAAAAGAGATAGCTTTAGAGCCGATTGCCGAATTTAAAAAATTAACAGCGTCATTACTAACGCCTACTATTAAATCTGCTATAGCTAAGACCGCTAAAGCAACTACCATTAATACGTAAATATTTTCCATAAACTTAAAGTTGAAAGTAACGGAACAAACCTAAATTAAAAAATAAGTTCTAATGTTAAGACAATGTTAACAATTTAAAGAAGAGGTATATCATAAAAATTATTTTTTCTTTTTATGTTTTAAGACTTCGGCATCAATAAAAAAAATGAGTTGTTCTGCAATATTTTTAATCAAATCACCAACACGTTCTAATTTTTTAATAACAGAAGAAAGTATTAATGCTTGCTTGATAATTGTGGTATCTTTTTTTATTTCTTCTTCAAGTATTTGTAATGATTGAAAGTTAATTTTATCTAAAACTTTATCTTTTTTAAATACTTTTCTAGCGGTTTTTACATTCTTTTCTGTATATGCAAAAGTAACATGATCTAACATTGAATCAATAGTTACGTACATTTTTTCTAATGCTAAAACTTCTACTAGGTGTGGTGCAATTTTTTTATCTTCGTTAACCACATATCTAGAAATGTTATACGCATGATCTGCAATTCGCTCTAATTCTGAAGTTATTTTTAAAATAGACATAATCAATCGTAAATCCATAGCAACAGGATTGTATAAAGCCAAAAAGCGTTCGCAATCTTTTGAGATTTTTAAGTCTAATGCATTTACACGATTTTCAGTATGTATTACCTCTTCTGCTAAATCACTATCATGATTTAAAAAGGCTTCTTTTGCTTTATCTAATTGCGACTTGCATAGAATAAGCATTTCGTATCCTGATTGATTTAAAGATTCGCGTTGTATTTTTGTATTCATAATGGTATTATTTGACTTGTTTGATAACAGTTTCTAAGGGTTGAAGTCTATCCAAAACGACCTGTAATATAATTTTCGGTTCGTTTTTTTTCTGGATTTGTAAAAATCTTTTTTGTCTTGCCATATTCTATAAGCTCACCTATATAGAAAAAGGCAGTATAATCACTAATTCTACTGGCTTGTTGCATATTATGTGTAACGATAATGATGGTATACTTCTTTTTGAGTTCAAAAATTAGATTCTCAATTTTTGCTGTAGAGATAGGGTCTAATGCAGAAGTAGGTTCATCCATTAAAATAATAGAAGGCTCTACGGCTAATGTTCTGGCAATACACAAACGCTGTTGCTGTCCGCCAGACAAAGCCAAGGCAGATTTTTTAAGCTTATCTTTAACTTCTTCCCAAAGATCAGCTTGTTTTAGTGATTTTTCTACACGTTCTTCAATGAGTTTTTTATCTTTTATCCCTTGAATTTTTAATCCGTAAGCCACATTATCAAAAATAGATTTCGGAAAAGGATTTGGTTTTTGAAACACCATACCAATTTCTTTACGGAGTTCTTCAACATTTACTTTTCTCTTATAAATATTTTTTCCGTTAATTTTAATCTTCCCTTCCATTCTATGACTATCTATATAGTCATTCATTCTATTGAATAATCTAAGAAAGGTTGATTTACCGCATCCTGAAGGACCAATAAAGGCAGTTACTGTATTGGGTTTGATTTGCATATTAATCCCTTTTATGGCATTAAAATCATCATACCAAACGTTTACATCTTTAGCCTCAATTTTAGTAGCTTTACTAATATCAACACTGTTGGTTGCCTCTATTACAGGGTTTAGATCGATTGCTTTTTCCATTGTTATTTCCATTTCTTTTGCCATTTGTTTCTAAAATATACAGCGATACCATTCATGATAAAAGTGATGAGTAATAATATTATAATTGCTGCTGCTGCGTTTTCAATAAATCCGTGTTGAGGTCTCGAAATCCAATTAAAAATTTGGATGGGTAGTACTGAAAATTCATCCATCGGATTTTCTGGTGCAAAAGGCACATAAGCCAAAGCTCCAACAACAATTAAAGGAGCAGTTTCACCTACAGCTCTAGAAAGAGCTAAAATTACTCCCGTTAAAATTCCGCCACCTGAGGCGGGTAAAATTTGATGCCAAATCGTTTGCCATTTTGAAGCACCTAGAGCATACGAAGCATCTTGGATGGATTTTGGCACAGCTTTAATAGCCTCTCTAGTTGCCACAATGATAATTGGGAGTATCAATAATGATAAAGTTAAACTACCTGCCAAGACACTAGCTCCCAAATTCATAATTCTAACAAATACTTCTAAGCCCAATAAACCATAGATGATAGAGGGTACACCCGCTAGGTTTGAAATATTAATTTCTAAGACACCAGAAAGCCAATTTTTTTTACTGTATTCTTCTAAATATACACCCGCAGCAACACCTACAGGAATAGCAATAATGGCAGTGAATAACAAAATCCAAACACTACCCATTAAAGCCGTATAAATACCTGATTTTTCTGGTTTTCTAGAAGGTAAATTGGTGATAAAGCTCCAATCAATCCTGCCTAAGCCATCAATCAATATATCGCCAATAAATACTACAAGTAATACTAAACCTATCAACGTAGAGAACATTCCCCAGTACTTAAATAACTGGTCTTTTAATCTATTTTTTTGAATACTATTCATAGCGTTGTTGGTATTTTTTACGGATGCTATAACTGACAGTATTTAGTAAAAAAGTAAATACAAATAAGGTAATTCCAGCAGCAAAGATGGTTCGGTATTCTATGGAGCCATGTTGCACATCACCTAAGCTTACCTGTACAATATATGCTGTTATGGTTTCAACAGGTACAGTAGGGTCTAATGTAAATCGTGGTTGTTGACCAGCAGCTATGGCAACAATCATTGTTTCGCCAATAGCTCTAGAAATCGCTAAAATTATCGATACAATAATTCCAGAAGATGCTGCTGGAACGACAACTTTAAAAGCCGTTTGAAATTTTGTTGCTCCCATACCATAAGACGCTTCTCTTAAGGCGTAAGGTACGGCATGCAAAGCATCTTCACTTAGTGATGAAATAAAAGGAATAATCATAATACCCATTACAATTCCGGCAGAAAGTGAATTAAAACTTGATAAATTGGGTATAATTTCTTGTAAGAATGGCGTGACTACAATTAAAGCAAAGAAACCGTAAACAACGGTGGGTACTGCTGCCAGTAATTCCAATAAAGGTTTGATGGTTTTTCGAAAACTTTTTGGAGCATATTCACTTAAATAAATACCTATAGATAAACCAATGGGTAAGGCAACAGCAATAGCAATAAAAGAAGTTAACAATGTACCTGTAAGTAAAGGCAGAATACCAAAATGTTTTTTGGCAAATAAAGGTGTCCATTGGGTATCTGTAAAAAATTCTATGACAGAAACCTCACTAAAAAACCTCACAGCTTCAAAGCCTAAAACTCCAATAATACCCAGTGTTACCGCAATGGTAATTAAGGCACTTGAAAACAGTAATTTTTCAATTACAAATTCTTTTAGTTTTCGCATGGACATACGATTTAAAAGAAGGAAATCAGATACCGAAAGGCATCTGATTTTCCAACTATAAACTTCTGTTTATTTGTTACTTTCAACAAAAGTTTTAAAATTTTCTTTTTGTTTGGTATAATTTTCATCTGGTAAAGGAATATATCCCACATCCTTAGAAAGTTCTCCTGCATTTTGTATATAAAAGTTTACAAATTCTATAACTTCTGGTTGTTTGATAGAAGTACTATTTACATAAATAAACAAAGGTCTAGACAAAGGTCTATACGTACCATTACTCACGGTTTCTAATGTTGGTTTTACAACTTTTTCACCATTATGTACTCCAATTAAAGTAAGTTTATCTTTATTTTCAGCATAGTATGCTATACCGAAGAATCCTAAAGAATATTTATCTCCTGCAATACCTTGTACCAATACATGATCGTCTTCACTCGCTGTAAAATCACCTCTACTTGAACCAGTTTTACCCACTATGGCTTCTGTAAAATAATCATAGGTTCCTGATGCTACACCAGGACCAAATAAATGAATTTCTTCATTTGGCCATTCAGGGCGAATTTGGTTCCATTTCATTATTTTTCCTTGAGCTGCAGGCTCCCAAATTTTCTTTAATTCTTCTACAGTAAAGTTATCTACCCAATCGTTTTGAGGGTTTACTAAAACCGCTAAGCCATCATAGGCAACTTCCAATTCTAAATACTTGATATTATTTTCTGCACAAGCGGCTTTTTCTTTGTCTTTTATGGGGCGAGAAGCATCAGAAATATGAGTTTCACCTCTTGAGAATTTTTTAAATCCACCACCAGTACCAGAAACACCAATGGTAACTTTTACCTTAGGTTGTTCTGTTCTAAATTCTTCAGCTACAGCTTCAGTAATTGGAAACACCGTACTAGAACCATCAACTTTAATTGTTCCTGAAAATTCAGTAACTTCTTTACTGTTGTTTTCTCCTTTTTCTTTTTTCTCTCCACAAGACATGATAAGTAATACCAGAACGATACTAATTGTTAATTTTCTCATTTGTTTTTTTATTAGTTTTTGCACTACAAATAAAGACAACTTATGTTACTAAACCGTTAAATGAAAATGAAGAAATTGCTATGAGAAGGTTATGCTTATGTTAACTGAATATTGACGTTTGGGGAAGCAATGCTAAAGGTTTGAAAATAGGTTACAAAATTATGCTCAGTGCTAATTCATAAACTTCTTTAAAAAACAATAGAAATCTTGTGAATAAACATTTTTTTTATGAAAAAAGGAGAGGAATGGAATGTGTGTGGAATGGAATTGTTTGTAAATATTTCATTTTTTAGTTGGATTTATTATTGGGTGTCCGTAGATTTGTCCGTGTCCGTAAAAACGTCCGCAATATAAATATGGCTACAATAAATTTCTATCTCGATAAAACTGATAAAAAAGGATTTGCTCCAATCCATTTAAGAATTAACTGTAACTCCGAACAAGTAAAACTGTCTACAGGAGAAAAAGTACAACCAGAAGATTTTAATAAAGAAACTCAACTTGTAAAAAATAAAGCAGAAAGAGTTACTGAAATCAATCATTATTTAGGTTATTTAAAAGATAGAGCAGATGAATTATTCAATAATTCATATAAGAAGAGCTATACGAATAAAGAGATAAAATCTAAACTAACAGACTTTGTCAAAGCATACAAAGAAGACCACAATGTTAATATAGTTAGAGAGCAAGTGTCTCTTTATGGAAAACCATTCACGTTTGTAGATTTATTTGCAGGAGCTGGAGGGTTTAGTGAAGGGTTTATTCAAGCTGAACATAACAATAAATTCTTTGATTTTATTGTTGCAAATGACATAAATGAAAATTCCGAATTAACTCACGTTGTTCGATATAATCATCAATTAGGCTTAGATGCTGATTTTTTATGTCAGGACATTACAGAGCCTGACTTTTTAGACAACCTTTTATCAAAAACAAAAGGTAAAACTATTGATGTTGTTTGTGGTGGACCTCCTTGTCAGAGCTTTAGTTTGGCAGGTAAAAGAAAGAAATTCGACAAAAAAGATGATTTGTTTTCTCATTATTTAGAAGTTATCAAAGTACTTCAACCGAAGTATTTTATAATGGAGAACGTAAAAGGGATTCTAACAAAAGAGAAAGGAAAAATTAAAGAATTAATTCTGAAAGAAATTAATTCTATTGTTGATATCAAAGAAATTCCAAGGTTGACAACTTTTATAAAATCTTTAAAGAAAACTAATGTAGAAGATGATTTTCTTTTGAATTGTTTAGTCAAAAGAATTGAAATTGAGCAGTATACTGATTCAAAAGCAGAAGAATTTAAAGAAGTTTATATTAAAACTATTGACTCTAAATTTAAAAAACTAACGCCAGAAATTGCAGACTATAAAACAAGTAAAACTGACGAAAGAATTAGTACAATTAGACACGGATTTAATTTGTTAGTTAGAAATAAGGAATGGGAAAAATTAAAGCGTGACATTATACGTGAGAAAGATTTCTGTAATATTGATAACGATTATTTTGTTGATTCATTCACTCAATTTCTTACTGACATAGATTCTAATGAAATTATCAATAAAATAGAAGAAGCTTTTAGTAAATTAAATGTTGCTATAGATTTTAAAAAATCTTGCAATGATATTATACAAGCATTAAAAATTTATGTGTTAAATATCGATGATTGCCTTACGATGATTCGAGATTATTGCAATATCAAACAAAGCAAAGAATTAGATAATATAATAAATGACATAAGGCTTTATAGAATTGAAGCTCCATTTGTAGCGAACTCATCAAATTATGGAGTTCCTCAAAATAGAGAAAGAGTTTTATTTATTGGATGCAGAAAAGACCAAAAATTTATTTCTGAAATTCCTGCAACAGTTTCTGAAGAAGAAAAAGTTACAGTATTTGAAGCATTACATGATTTAGATTTTATTGGAAATAATGAAGAGGCACATCTATATCAATTAGTTAATATTTCTAAACAATATAATGGAACGGCTAAAAAAATGAAGAGCCTTTTGAAGACTCGCTCAATTGATGGCAAACCTCTCAAATCAAAAGGGAAAACTTTTGCAGAATGGAGTAAAAGAGGTAGACTAAATGGGCGATTTTCAAAAGCAACAAAACCATTCTATGTTAAGAGTACAGAGGCATTAAATAATAATGTGAAGGTTCACGATATTTTGCATAATCATAAAACAAGCAATCAAGGTGAAAATGTAATTAAACGTCTGGATATTATTCTTAAAGAAGGTGATTATAAAAGTGCAAAAACCAAGTTAAATAAGTGCGGATTATCTTCAAATAAAAGAAATTACAATGTGTTGAATCCTGAAAAGCAAAGTCCAACAGTAATGACAATTCCAGATGATTACATACATTATAATTCTCCAAGAGCTTTAACTGTTCGAGAAATGGCAAGGTTACAGTCATTTGATGACTCATTTGTCTTTCAAGGAAAACGTTCTACAGGTGGAAATAATAGAAAGACAGAATTACCTCAATATACGTTAGTTGGAAATGCAGTTCCACCACTTATGGCTAGAGCTATTGCAACTGAAATCTTGAAAAATATTAAATGAGACAACTAACAATCCAAGAAGAAGACAAACTTAAAGTTTTAACCGAAAACTCTATTTCTTTAACTTTAATTGAACCAACAGAAACTGGATTAAAAAAATCCATAATGGATGCAACAGGAACAGTTAGAAATTATTTAAGAAAAAACAATTTTCACGATTATAATTTACAAGTTCAAGGTCCTGAAAGTAAAATTATGATAGATGCCCTAATTTATGAAGCTGATAAAGTTAATAAATCAAGGGCATCGTTATATAGATCAAAAACTAAAAAAGGAGACCCACGAATATGGTTTACAGGACTAACAAAACATTCTAATCCAAATGATGTTTTAGTATTGACTGGATTTGAAGACAAACTTCACGTACTTAATTTAACACAATTACCTATAGAACAATTAATATATTCTGATGCTTCAAATCCAGTCAAGGAATTAATCGAAGAGATTAATTCTATTGAAAATGCAGTCTCAAAAGAACTATTAAAAATGTTAACTAATCTTGCAAAAGGTGGACCAATTCTTTCTATAGTAGATGCAGACACATCTGTTGGAAGAACATTAGAAACTGCTTTGGGGATTGACATTAATTCTTCTAAACTTCCTGATTATAAAGGAATTGAATTAAAATCTTTTAGAGCTAACAAAGGAAATAGAAAAAATTTATTTGCTCAAGTTCCAAATTGGAAATTGAGTAAATTTAAAAGTTCAGCTGAAATCTTGGATGCTTTTGGTTATTGGAGAGAAGAAGATTTTAAATTATATTGTACTGTTTCAGCAATAACAACTAACTCACAAGGTTTATCACTAAAAGTTGATTCTGATATAAATCAACTTATTGAAAACTCAAATAATAAAGGAGTAGGGGATTTTGTAGTCTGGACATTAGAGAAGTTACATACAAGATTACTTGAAAAGCATAAAGAAACGTTTTGGGTATCGGCTGATTCGATTTATGACGATGGAAAAGAGTATTTTCAATATAAACAGGTAGAACATACAAGAAAGCCAATTGTATCTCAATTTGATATTTTATTAGACCAAGGAGTAATTACGTTAGACCATTTGATTAAAAGAAATTCTAAAGGTAAAGTTGTTGAAAAAGGACCTTTATTTAAAATTAAACCTAATAGTTTAGATTTATTGTTTCCACCAAGTAATATCTTTAATTTACTTGAAGTGTAATATATTATATACAATATCGATGCTACACTTGACCTCATAGAATTTTGGTAAAACAGGAGTTAAATACATTGATTCAGTATCAATGTATTTAAGCTTTGTCTTCCGCCACTATCAAATTAGAAATCTATTTGAAAACGTACTTGAAAAATAGTTGCTTTACCCGTGTCTTTAACATCTGCTAAAATAGTATTCAACATAATTCGGGCTGCGGGATTCAAATACCAATTCAAGCCCAAGGTAATATCAGATTGCTCTCCACCTAATATATTTTCATTAGTCAAGTCAGAATTAGAATAACGTAGTGCAACCTCTAAAGCACCAGCACCACCATTTCCGAAATTAGTTGTAGGTTTTACACGATTAAAACCCGAATACGAACTTTTATATTTTTTACTTTCACCGGTTAAAAAATAACTGGCTTGTGCGTAATAACTTGAAAAGTTATAGCTATTAACCGTTGTTGCACCCGTATTTACATTGGCGATAAGATATTCAGTTTGTATTGAGAAAGGCCCACTTACAAAAGCAACCTCTAAATTTGTAAGATGTACGTTATCGATATCCTCTAAAGTGCCTGTATTGATGTATCTTACACCACTCAAATGTGCTTCTGGCCTTGATCTGACACGATATTCGCGAGTTTCAGGTTTTCTAAAACTATAACCCAAACCCACATGTAACAGTTGTTTTGTCTCTTTGTTATTGATGGGTAATCCCGTAATTCTACCTGTAAACACATAACCATCATTTGCCATACTATCATTGCCATTGTCACCGGCATTTCTAAAAAGACCTGCTTGAGCTGATAAGCGTTTGTCTAAAAAATCATTGAAGAGTAAAATACCATTATTACGGGTAGGTGAGAAATCACTTAGAATTGACCTTTCCATAAACATGAGGTATTTACTACTGGTCAACATTTCTAATCTGATGGGTTCTTTTACATTACCAACACGTATATTCCCTACTACCGGTACATTCTTGATGCCCAAGTACACATCTTTCATAGCAACCTCTCCTCCTTCAAACCCAAAGTCGAGTTTAAATTCAACATTGTTATACACTGCACCTGCTAAGAACAAACGTGCACGTCTAATTTCAAGTCCATTTTTAGTAGTCAATTCATCAAAAGCGAAATCTAGATCATTGTCTTGTGAGAAAAATGCGTGATCTAGCATAATTCGACCACCAAATTTAAGTTTGAAATTTTTATCGGCACTTTCTATTTTAAACCCGTTATCCCATTTAAATGAAAAAGGATTTTCTTTTTTTTCTTCTTGAGCATTTGCGAAGTAGCCCATAAAAATAAAGAGTACAACAAAGGTGTTTTTAAATTGTGTCATAGTTATTAATTTTTGTCGCTGCAAAGAAAGTAAAACTATGTTAATTTAGGGTTAAGAATTTGTTACTTCTTCATTAAAAAAAGCTACTTGAATCAAGTAGCTTTCACATTTCTGCATTTAGTTGACAAAAACTAATAAATATGAGAAACGTTAATTTGTAACATCAATAAAATGTAGGTATTCAAAATTACAAATTTTTGATAATTACAATGTAAACTAATCATTATGTTATTATTAATAAAAAGTATATTATATGCTGTTTTTAGAAATACTCACAAAATATATTTATTAAACTACCTGATATACAGAGGTTTAAAATATTAATGTAAACTTAACGTTAAGAAAATGTATTTTTAATGTAAATTTATTACTTTAGTATCGTTAAGAACATTGAAAAGTAGATTATGAAAAAAATAGCAATAATTTTAATGATATTTAGTGTCAGCTTAATAACGGCACAAGAAGATAACGCACAAAAAGTTAAACTAGAACAAAAAGGAGACTTAGTTGAAGCTACTTATTATTACGATAATGGTCAAGTAGAACAACATGGTTTTTATAAAGACGAAAAATTACATGGTACTTGGGAATATTACAATCAAGAAGGGTTGAAAATATCGGTTGGTGTATATAAGTCTGGGAAAAAAACGGGGACATGGTATTTTTGGAATAATGGAAACCCTAAAGAAGTTTCTTATGAAGAGGGTAAAATTAATGTAAGTTTATAGTTTTAGAATTATTAAAAGTCAATGATTTCAATAATATTTAATATTGCTGAAATGATAAATTCAATACCTAA
>Ga0209633_10004280_pt1 | contig 12862 bp, 11 predicted proteins | sample Cruoilmetagenom1_FD_187290 | JGI IMG/M metagenome (GOLD analysis project Ga0209633, IMG submission 187290) | Oil polluted marine microbial communities from Coal Oil Point, Santa Barbara, California, USA - Sample 1 (SPAdes) (version 2) | ecosystem: Environmental > Aquatic > Marine > Oil seeps ... | reverse complement strand
ATGGAAGTTTTATTTAGATCTTCAGGTATGGTCCAAATAAAACTTCCATCGCTTTCTGTTGATTCAGTAATTGTTGCATAGAAATAAGCTTCATTCCAGAGTTCAATTTTAACATTATCAGTAATATCATCATCCCATATTATTTCATATGTATATCCTTTGTACCAATTCTCACCACCATTTGGAGAAGTAACTTGAATTGTCTGAGCATAGATATTTGATAAATTAAAAAGTAAGAAAAATAAAAGTGTGATAAAAAATGAAGTTTTTTTTACGGCAGACTTTGAGTTAGAGAAAAAACCTAAATGATTTTTGAATATTATACGAATGGAAGAATCAGAAATATTAAACATTTTATACCTCTGGAATATTAAATAAGTTAAACTTATCCCCTTTGTAAAACTATTGGGAATAAATTTAATAGTCAAACATTTATTGTTAAAAATTAAAATATAAAATTTGATATTAATGTGAGAAATGTCACAATTAATTTGGTTAGAATGTGCAAGTACACAATATATTTTTTGAATAAAATGATATTAAAATGAAAGTTAAAAATAGACAAAGTTAAGAGCCAAGAAGAAAACGGAGCAAAATAAGCAAAAATATAATTTTTAAAATGAATCATACAATTATACTTGCAATTATACTTGTTTTTCCATAAGTTGCAAATAAAAGGAAAAGCTATGCCACAAATATCTTTATACGTTGACAATGAAACATTACAAAAAGTTGAACATGCCGCTAAACTAGAAAACAAGTCAATTTCTAAATGGGTTTCTTCAAAATTGAAATATTCTCTTCAAAACAATTTACCGGAGGAATGGCTTAATTTATTTGGTTCACTTCAAGATGATTCATTTATGGAACAACCTGAAGCAAATAAAAAATATGATACAAAACGTGAGAAATTATGAAGTATTTTTTAGATACTAATATTTGTATATACTTTCTTAAAGGTATTTATAAAAATCTGCAAGATAAATTTAGTCTTATAAATCCAAATGATATTAAAATTCCATCAATTGTAAAAGCTGAATTGCTTTATGGAGTTGAAAAAAGTTTAAAGAAAAAAGAGAACAGAAAGTTAGTAAATGATTTTTTACTACCATTTGAGGTTATTCCATTTGATGATGATTCTTCTGAATCTTACTCAAAAATAAGATTCATTTTAGAAAAAGATGGAAAAATTATCAGACCAAATGATTTGATAATTGCTTCCATTGTCCAATCAAACAAAGGAACACTCGTTACAAATAACATTAAAGAATTCAAAAGAGTGAAAGGGTTAAAAGTTGTTAATTGGATTTAGTCAAACACTTTCCACATCAAAATTCTGAAGTGCATCTTTAATATATTTCAAGAACATTCCACCTAGCATTCCATCAACAAGTCTATGATCATGACTTAGCGATAAATACATCATTGGTTTTATTCCAATTGTGTCATTTCCATCAACTTCAATAACCACGGGCTTTTTAACAACTGCACCAACTCCAAGGATAGCAACTTCCGGTTGATTGATTATTGGAGTTCCAAATAAAGCACCGAACACTCCATAATTAGTTATTGAAAATGTTCCATCCATAATATCATCTGGAGAAAGTCCTTTGTTTCTTGCTTTACCACTAATCTCTGTTATTGATTTTGCCAAACCTCTAACATTTTTATCATCTGCGTTTTTAATGTTAGGTACAATAAGTCCGTTTGGTTCAACTGCAACTGCTATTCCCAGATTAATATTTTTCTTCATTACAATATTATCACCATCCAATGAAGCATTAACAAGTGGAAATTCTTTTAATGCTCTAACCGTAGCATAAGTTATAAACGACATATATGTTAACTTTACATTATCTTCTTTGATGAGACGATCTTTGTTTGCTTTTAGATAATTATGAATTTTCGTCATATCAACTTCCATAATTTCTGAAACATGAACGGAAGTATCGCGACTGTTAATCATATGTTGCATTATTCTTTTACGAATGTTATCCATTGGAATTGTTTCAACAGATTGCGATCCATTTGAAGATGATTTACTAATTAAATCAGGTGCAGAGGTTGTTTGATGTGTTCCTCTATTTTTGATATAATTTAAAATATCTTTTTTAGTAACTCTCCCACTTAGTCCATTGCCTTGAATTGATTCTAGTTCAGTAGGAGTAACTCCTTCTTTAGCTGCTATATTTAAGACTAAAGGAGAAAAGAATTTATTAGAGTTTTCAATTTTTACTTTTTTAATTTCTTCTTTCTTTGGTTTTTCAACTGGTTTACTTGTTTCTTCAATTTCAAGTTCGGCAATCGGTTCTGTTTTTTTTGCAAACCCACTTTTACTAGATATTTTTGCTACAACAACTCCAACATCAACTGTTTCATTTTCAGCAAAAAGTATTTCAGCTATAAAACCATCAACTGGCGAAGGTACTTCTGTATCTACCTTGTCAGTACTTATTTCATAAATTATCTCATCAACTTTAACAGCATCTCCAACCTTTTTATGCCATTTAATTATAGTTCCTTCCATTACGGACTCACCCATTTTGGGCATTGGTAATTCGACTACACTTCCAACTTGATCGGTTGATGGAGTTTCTTTGTTATCTTTTATTTCTACTTTAGCAGCTTCACCATTTGTTTCTATAATGGCAACCACTTCATTGATTGGAACAGTTTCTTGTTCAAAAGCTTTTATCTCAATTAGAATTCCATCCGCTGGAGCTGGAATTTCTGTATCAACTTTGTCAGTACTTATTTCATAAATTATTTCATCTCTCTTAATTTCGTCACCAACTTTTTTATGCCATTTAATGATTGTGCCTTCGTTAATACTCTCGCCCATTTTAGGCATTATAATTTCTACTTTCATTTAAGGATCTCTTAGTATGTTAATTGAAAACAACATTAAACATTTTATTGGATTCCCAATAAAAACATTTGGGAATGACAGTAACATAAAATATAAGTAACTAGTAAGCTAACAATTCTTTTAACTTATCGTAAATTGAAATTCTTGTTGGTAAAATTGCTCTTTCCAATTTAGGATGGAAAGCAATTGGAGTATCTTTAGCTCCAAATCTTTTAACAGGTCCATCTAAATATTCAAAACAAACTTCAGAAATTCTAGAAGCAATTTCTGCTCCAAAGCCAGAAGTCATACTATCTTCATGAATTACAATTGCTTTACCAGTTTTCTTTACAGATTCAAAAATTGTTTCAGTATCCAATGGAGAAATAGTTCTCACATCAACAATTTCTATTGAATATCCTTCCTCAGATAATTTCTTTGCTGCAAATTCAGTTTCGTGAACCATTGCTCCGTATGTAACAATTGTTAAATCATCACCTTCTCTTGTTACATTCGCTTTTCCAAACGGTACTAAATAATCTGCATCTGGTTCTGGTCTTGTTGCATAACTTTGTCTGTACAAACCTTTATGCTCTAGAAATAATACCGGATCGTTTAATCGTAGAGCAGTCTTCAACAATCCTTTTGCATCTGCTGCATTTGAAGGATATGCAATTAAAAGTCCCGGCATATGAGCAAAAAAAGCTTCAATATTTTGCGAGTGGTAAAGTCCACCATTAATATAACCGCCAACGGCAACCCGAATTACAACGGGAGCCTCAAATTTATTATTTGATCTGTACCGCATCATTACAAGTTCATCTCTTATTTGCATAAACGCAGGCCAAATATAATCTCCAAATTGAATTTCAACACATGGTTTCTTTCCTGTTAGAGCCATTCCTATAGCAACTCCAGCTATACTGGCTTCTGCAAGTGGTGAGTTAAAAACTCGCTCGTCACCAAATTGTGTTGACAATCCTTTAGTTGCTGTAAAAACACCACCTTTTCCATCAGCAACATCTTCACCAAAAACATGTATTTTATCATTACGTTCCATCTCCTCGCGCAATGCATGATTGATTGCATCAACCATTACAACCGGAACACCTTCGGCTTTACAATCATTATATTTTAGTTTATCTTTTTTACCACTTTCATCATAAACATATTTCGAAATAGTTTTTACATCGGGATCAGGCATTGATAAAGCCCAGTCTGCAGCTTGATTTATATGTTCATTTATCTCAAGTTTAAATTCTTCATAGGCTTCTTCAGAAATAATTTTTTTATCAATTAAAAGTTTTACAAATTTCTCAAGTGGATCTTCTTTAATATCTTCTGCTATTGAATCTTTGGGTCTATACTTACCTTGGTCATCCGAAGTTGAGTGTGAAAGAAGTCGAATAGTTTTGGCTTCCACAAGGACAGGACCATTACCGTTACGCGCATACTCAAAAGCTTCTTCAGCAACTTCTTTCATTTTAAGATAATCAGTTCCATCAACAGAAAAGCGAAGTAGATTTTCATATCCACTCATCATTGCAGCTATAGAAGCATCTTTACCACCGGATTGATTTTCTACAGGAACTGAAATTGCCCATTTGTTATTTTGAATTACAAACACAACTGGAATTTTTTCTCTACTTGCCCAGTTAACAGCTTCGTGAAATTCACCTTCGCTTGTGGTTCCTTCTCCACTGCTAACGTAAGTAACTGCTTTCAATCCAGATTTTTTATTTGATAAAGCAGTACCAACAGCTTGCAAAAATTGTGTTCCAGTTGGACTTGATTGTGAAGGAATGTTAAATTCTTTCGAAGCCCAATGACAAGGCATTTGACGACCACCGGACATTGGATCATCAGCTTTAGCTAATTGATGCAGAAAGATATCTTCTATTTTAATTCCAAGTCCAAGTAGGAAAGCCATATCTCTATAATAAGGGAAAGCCCAATCATGACTTTGCTTCATAACTTGACCAAATGCAATTTGAGTTGCTTCGTGACCAGCGGAAGGTAAATGAAAATATGATTTACCTTGCTTAAGTAAATTCATTACTTTAAAATCCATTGCACGAGATGTGTACATTAGTCTAAGAATATGCAATAGTTCTTCTTTTGTGCATCCACCTAGACTTTCATTCTTAATTTTCTTTTTACTTCTTCCGTTACTTTTACTTTCAGTTTTCATAAGTTCTATATTATCTTTTTTATTCATTTTATCCCTTTCTAAAAATCTTTTGTCATATTGAAAATGCTGCTAGTAAAGTCTCTCTTTTTTATTTAAGCTATGAAATTCTCACGTCGTCCAAAAAAACGACTCCTCAGAATGACAGTTGTTTAAATGTAATTCTGAACTTGTTTCAGAATCTCAACAATTTGATTTACAACAAAACCAGATGCTGAAAAGAATTCAGCATGACACTTTAAAATATTTTAATAAAAATCTAACTTGCTTCTAATTCAGTTAATTTCCTTTTATCTATTAAATGATAATCGAAAACATTTACAAAATTATTTACAACTTTTGTTTTGGCTTCTTGAATATCAATATCACTATTTAATTCTTTTTTTAAGGTAGTAACTTCTTTTTCTTGAATTCCACATGGAATAATTCCATCAAATAAACTTAAATCTGTATTAACATTAAATGCAAATCCATGCATTGTTCTCCATCGACTAACTTTTATTCCAATCGCACATATTTTTCTATCTTCAATCCAAACGCCAGTATACTTATTGTTTCTTTCGCTTTCAATACCATAATCTTTACAAGTCTTAATTAGAACATCTTCCAAAGCTCGTAAATATAAATGAGTGTCCTTCTTCCAGTTTTCCAAATTTAAAATTGCATAACCAACAATTTGTCCGGGACCATGATATGTTATATCTCCACCCCTATCTATATTAAAGACAGTTATTTCTTTTCGATGCAATTCTTGTTCATCAAAAAGAAGATTTTTCATTTCAGCAGTTTTGCCAAGAGTATAAGTATGTGGATGTTCGCAAATAAACAGAACATCATCAATTTCATCATGTGTTCTTTTTTTATGAAATTCCTTTTGAATCTCCCATGCTTTCTCGTATTCGATTAAACCTAAATCGCATACAATTATTTTTTTAGATATGGATTGATTCGCCATAAGCATTTGCAGCTGCTTCCATTATTGATTCAGACAATGTTGGATGAGCATGAATTGTATTTACAATGGACTTAAAATCAGCTTCCATTGATATTGCAAGTCCAATCTCAGCTATAAGTTCAGTAGCTTCCGAACCAATAATATGAGCTCCTAGTAATTCACCATATTTTTCATCAAAAATAATTTTAACAAATCCTTCACGTTCACCAATTGCAGCAGATTTACCACTAGCTGAAAATGGAAACTTCCCTACTTTAATTTTGTAACCTTCTTCAATAGCCTTTGTTTCAGTTAAACCAATTGATGCAACTTGTGGCTGACAATATGTACATCCGGGAATTGTATCATAATTAATTGGTGGTGTTTGAATACCTTTTATGTTTTCAACACATTTAATTCCCTCTTCAGAAGCAACATGAGCTAACCAAGGTGGACCAATTACATCTCCAATTGCAAAAATATTTTTTACATTTGTTTCATATGTTTCTTTATCAACTTTAATATGATTCTTGAATAGTTCTACACCAAGTTCTTCTAATCCAAATCCTTCAACATTTCCCGTTACACCAATTGCGTTAAGAACTATATCCGCAGTTAAGGTTTTTGTTTCACCATTTTCTTTTATAACTACTTCAACTTTATCTTTTTTTACCGTAGCTTTCTCAACAACCGTATTTGTTAATATTTTAATTCCACGTTTCTTAAAACTACCTTCAAGAGTTTTTGAAACTTCTTCATCTTCAATAGGCAAAGCATTATCAAGCATTTCTATAATTGTTACTTTTGTTCCAAAAACAGAATAGAAGTATGCAAACTCAACTCCAATTGCTCCGGCACCAATAACAATCATTTCTTTTGGTAGCTCTTTTAATGTCATTGCTTCGGTACTTGTAATAATTCGTTCTCTATCAACCGGAATTGCTGGAATGGATTTTGATCTAGCACCAGTTGCAATAATAATTTTTTCCGCTGAAATTTCATCAATTATATTTCCATCATTGTCAGAAATTTCAATAGTGTTCTGTGAAGATATTTTACCAAAACCTTTTATCCGATCTATACTATTTTTCTTAATTAAATACTCAACACCTTTGGATACTTTCTTTGATACATTTCTACTTCGTTTGATAATTTTAGCAAAATCAAAATCTAATCCATCAACCGTTATACCAAAATCTTTCGAGTGATTTTTCATCAAATCATAAACTTCTGCATTCTTAATGAGAGACTTTGTTGGAATACAACCCCAATTTAGACAAACACCACCCAAATTATCTTTATCGATTACACAAGTTTTAAATCCTAATTGAGCAGCTTTTATAGCGGCTACATAACCGCCAGGTCCGCCACCAAGAACTGCAATATCATACTTTTTATTCATATAAAAATATACTCCGACACATTGACTAATTATAAATATAATGAAGATTAATAATATAACAAATTTTCATTTTTAATCTTATCTTTTGGGCTATTCAAAAAGATAATAATAGATCGTCATTCCGATTGTCTTTTGTGCCGGAATCTCATAAATTGTTATAAGATTCCGGTATTCCAAAATTACTGAAAACCGGAATGACAAGCTGTTCCTTAAAAAGAATGTGCAATCAAATATTTTTATTAAAAGAACAAGTACAAAATGAACATTACCGAATCAGAAGCCAAATCCATTTTACGAAAGAACAAGAAAATTGATTCTTGGTTTATAACACATTATGGGATGAACTTATATAGAGGTTGTAGTTTTAATTGTTCATACTGTGATGGCAGATCTGAAAGTTATTATGTTCCGGGTGAATTTGGGAAAGATATTTCTGTTAAAACAAATGCAACAGAGGTTTTAAGAAAAGAGCTTGATCCAAAACGAAAACGTAAACCAATGAAGAAAAGTTTCATTATGCCGGGTGGTGGAATTTGTGATAGTTATGAACCAGCTGAAAAGAAATACGAGTTAACAAAACAAACTCTTGAACTTCTTTATGAATTTAATTTTCCAGTTCACATTCTTACAAAATCTACTTTGGTTGAAAGAGATTTAGACTTACTAAAAAAGATAAATGATAAGAACCGAGCAATAGTAAGTTTCAGTTTCTCTTCTGTTGATGATAAAATTAGTTCCATCTTTGAACCATTAGCTTCTTCACCTTCTAAAAGATTGGCAACAATAGAAAAATTTAAGAATGCTGGTTTAACATGCGGGATGAATTTAATGCCAGTAATTCCTTTTATTACAGACACTCCAAAAATGATTGATGATTCAATAAAAGCTGCTAAGAATGCTGGAGTAGATTTTATTCTTTTTAGTGGAATGACACTTAAAGAAGGAAGACAAAAAGATTATTTTATGAATGCTCTGAATGAATATTACCCTCATTTATCATTGGAGTATGAGACAATTTATCAAAAAGATAAATGGGGAAATACATCACAAGAATATTATGATACTATTAATTTTACGTTTAACACAATTGCAAAAAAATATAAAATCCCGAAAAGAATTCCCGCTAAATATTATAATGATATTTTAAGCAAGAATGATTTAGTTATAGTAATATTAGACCAAATTGATTTTCTGCTCAAATCAAGAGGATACAAATCGCAGTTTGGTTATGCGTCCCGTGCAATTTCAAAATTAGATGTCTCAGTTGAAACGATTAGAGGAAAACTTAGTCAGATTAATGGAATAGGGAATACAATTAGAAAAATCATTTGGGAAATATTGGATACTGGCACTTCTAAGTATTATGAGAAGTTATTAATTGAGTAATTTTTTTAACACCGTGCGATACTGGAATAATCTTCTTCAATTCCTAAGTCATAATCTTCAAAAAAACTGCGAGCTATATAATATTTTAATAATTCTTTTACGTTATTTTCCGTTTCATTGGAATCTATTATGTCGTTACAATTTTGAATAATTTTATTAACATTACCATTTGTAATACTAACTTCCGGAGCTTCATTAATGTTTAATGATCTTGTCACTTCTTGTAAAAGATTATATGCAGAAATTGATGGCTCATAATATGTCTTCACTAATTTTCCTTTTTATAATTTTTAGTTTTCTGACTATCGGCACGCTTATTTACCAGTTGAGTGATCTAAATCATATGTTGACGTAGATCACAACTTATGTCTCACAAATTTTGTTTATTTGCAGTGTCTATGCAAATAGACAAAATCAAACTTCCTTTTGATTTGTTGGTCCTCATTGGCTCCAGGGTTTTCCTTGGAGTCATTTTTTTTTATCTATCCATTTTTCAGTGTTGTCTTTATATAATAGATAAGCAACGAATTAATAAATCATTTCCCATTCAATTATGAATTATTATTATATATTTTTTAATACATTTTCATCTGTTTACGTGTAATATTTTTTATTCAATAATTTATAAAAAGACAGTTAATCTATTTAAATAAGATATTAGAAACTTTTTATTTGACAAACAAGGATTAATGATTTATATTGTAAGTGAGCATTTACTTACATAAGTGAAAAGAATGAATTTTACAGAAAAACAACTTAATATTATAAGCGTCTCAATTGAACTTATTGCTGAAAAAAGTATTCAAGGGTTCACAATAAAAAACCTAGCTGCAAAACTTAAAGTTACTGAAGGTGCTATATATAGGCACTTCAAAAGCAAAACTGATATACTTCTTGGAATTTTAAAATCATTTCAAAATGAAAGCAACAGTATTTTAGATAGAGCTTGCTCATCTGAGTTATCAGCTTTGGAAGATATCGAAAATATTTTTCTTCATCATTTTAATTTCTTTGCTAAAAAGCCAGCTGTTGCTTCTGTTATATTTTCTGAATCTATTTTTGAACACAGTAACGAATTATCAAAAGAGGTTTTAAAATTACTTAAAACACATGAAGATTCACTTTTGTGCATTATTGAAAGAGGACAATTATCTGGTGAAATAAGGAATGGTGATGTTTCAAAAGAACAATTAGTTAGAATTATTATTGGGTCAATTCGTTATACAGTTACTAGTTGGAGATTATCTAATTACAAATTTAGTATTAAAAAAGAAGGTAAAATTCTTTTAGCAAATATTAAAGAACTATTACAGAAATAGATACCGCTATATGAGAAATAACATTAAAAATAAATCAGAAATAATAAAAAATTACTTAACAATTAATTTAAGGATGAAAAATGAAATCAATTAGTCGATTTTCTTATCTCTTTCGTTCTACAAAAGGCTTGATGCTAGTTGCGATCTCAATGATTGCACTCGTAACAGCTATTTGGGGAACACTTTCTGGCCCAATGGTAGAATGGGGTGTTAGAGATTTAACAGTAAACCTTCTCGGTATGGAAATACATCACTGGGAACGTGAAGGGCGTATAATAATGCTCTATCACACAATAGCTATGGCTGTATTGGCAATAGAAGTTTATATGATCACTTCTCTTGTTCCAATGAAGAAACATCAACAAGCAAACATTAATGTTCTAATCACTGTTGGGTATTTAACAGCAATGATTTTCGGATTATGGTTTGCTTATTTTGGACATGCTTATATTTTTCATGGATTGTTCTTAGTTGGTCAGTCACTAGTATTTTTTGCCGGTGTTTCGTTAGCTGCTGCTTTATGGCCATGGAACAAAGAATATTATCTTTCAAAAGATAGTCCTTATGCTCATACTAAATCTGGTTTTGACCTAGAACGTGCAGCTTTTTTTGCAATGACTGTATTAACTTTAGCTTCTTCCCTTTGGGGAGCAGTAACTGGCTCTTATTGGAGTAATGGTCATGAAACATTTTTAGCTGAAAACTTAATTCGTAACCCTCATAAAACACAATTAGAGCATGCTATTATTGGTCATCTTCATATTATGCTTTCTTTAGTTGCTGTTGCAGTTACACTTATTGTTGGTAGATGGATGGACTTCAAGGGTGCTTTACATAAATGGGGAATGCACTTAATGATTTGGGGTTCAATTACTCTTACTGTTGGAGCTTTAGCAATTGTATGGCTTCCATGGGCTCACAATATTATTTACTTTGGTTCAGTAGGTGTAATGATGTCAGCACTATTATACGTTATTTATTCTTGGAAAAAAATTATCTTCGATCGTACTCATGAACTAAAAATTGAAAATCCAACATTTGTTGATAAAATTAAAGCTCTACTTCATGATCCACTTAAATTTGGAACCGGATGGCAAATGGTATTTATGAATTTTACTGTAAGTGGAATTGGAATATTCATGGCTATTAAGTTAGACAAAATATTTCGTATCTGGCCTGCACGTGAAGAACGTATTACTTTAACTGGTCACTGGCATATTCTCGCTGCTATTATAGCAACAATTATAGTAATGTATTATTGGGATATTTCTGGTATGAAAGGGAAAACTCGCAAGTGGGCTGGTTGGACTTTAATTATTGCCGGCGATTTTGCATTTGCAGCTGCAACAATTTTCTCAATGAAAAGACTTTTTGTAACTGAATATTTTGAAGGACCAGTAGTAAATTGGACAATGCTAGTTATGGATTTTGGTTTAGGTGCTATTTTAATAATGTTAGCAATGTTTTTAGGATGGAGATTATTTGAACTTCTTAAACAAGATGGTTTATGGAAAAAAGAAGCTATGGATCCTGAACTTGATCTACCAAGAATTCATCCAGCAGTACCTGTTGAAGGTGTTAACGTTCCAGAAGAGGTGAAAAAATGAAAAATAAAATAAAAGTATTATTACTATTAACTTTAGTGTTTAGCATTTCTTGCACAGCTCAAGATAAAAAAGATGAGCTACAGCCTATAAAATTTGTTGATACCGGAGTTGATTGTAATGAATGGGTAACAATTCCAGCTGGTGAATTTTTAGAAGGTCAACATCGTCACGAAGTTATGATCGATAAAGACTACGAAATTATGGTTACTAATGTTACAAATGCTCAATTTGCAAAATACCTAAATGCAGCTTTAGATAGCGGAACTGTAAAAGTTGCTGCTGATACTGTTAGTGGATATTATGAAGGAGATCCTTTTGATGGTTGGAAACATGAATTTGAAATTCCTGCTGGTGACAAATTACACTTAAATTTAGTTGAGCCAGGTATTCGTATTAAATATGATGGAAAATTATTCTCAGTTGTAAAAGGGTATGAAAATCATCCTGTTACATTTATTTCTTATTTTGCTGCAGATGCTTATGCTAAGTTTTATGGATGGCGTTTACCTCTAGAATTCGAATGGGAAAAAGCAGCACGTGGTACAGATGGAAGAACCTATCCTTGGGGTGAAGATATTACAGGAAACTCTGCAAATTATTTAAGTAGTCATACTTTATTCGATAAAATGTATGGTGAACAAATTACTACTACTCCAGTTGGATTTTTTAACGGTAAAACTTATGATGGTTACGAAACTGTTGATCATAAAAGTCCTTACGGATTATACGATATGGCTGGTAACGTTTGGCAATGGGTTGGGGATGATTATCCGGATTTACATTACCGTTATTTACGTGGTGGAAGTAGAACAAATTACGAGTATAATCTCTTCACATGGGCAAGAAATAATGCCGGACCAAGCTTCTATAGTATGTATATAGGATTCCGTTGCGCTCGTGATGTACAAGTAGTAGAAGAAGTAATTGAACAAACAGAAAAAGAAACAAAATAAATATATTGGGGCGTTTATAAACGCCCCATATAAGATTGGAAATATAAAATGAAAAAAGAAACAACATTAAAAAGAAAATTTAAACTTTATTGGCCTTTAATTAAAAGCCTGCAAACAGCACTGCTATTAGTAACTGGAATAACTGGTTATGTAAGTGCAAGATGCCCGGTTATGACATGGGAAACATTTGCTGGTTTAACAATAAGTTTATTCCTAACAGTTAGT
>Ga0209633_10004279_pt1 | contig 12866 bp, 11 predicted proteins | sample Cruoilmetagenom1_FD_187290 | JGI IMG/M metagenome (GOLD analysis project Ga0209633, IMG submission 187290) | Oil polluted marine microbial communities from Coal Oil Point, Santa Barbara, California, USA - Sample 1 (SPAdes) (version 2) | ecosystem: Environmental > Aquatic > Marine > Oil seeps ... | reverse complement strand
TGCAAGGAGCAACAATCGAGCATTTATTGAGGCAAAAAAATAGCTATTCGATGTAGACTAATTTTCAGGTGGTTTGAATCATTATTGATACATATAAATAAGTGTAAACGGAGTTGAAAATTCTATTTTACTTTATTTTTGGGAGGTTTAAATTCCATTTTTATTTTATATATCTATGATATTGTAATTTACAAATGTATACTTTGATAAAATACAAATATATGGGGTGCTTATGTACAAACGATCGGCAAATAATCTATTAGCGGAAGCACTTTCAATATCACCCGCCGTGTTACTTTCGGGCTCCCGTCAAGTGGGCAAGTCAACACTCTGTCTTAGTTTAAAGCAAGAATATAGAGTTTTTGACAATCTTACAGAGCGGGCAGCAGCAATCAATGATCCGATAGGCTATATCACCTCTTTGCCAAAACCAATCACATTAGATGAAATACAAAAAGTTCCAGAAATTCTAGAAGGTATAAAAATTGCTATAGATAAACAGCGTAAAAATGGCACATTTCTTTTAACGGGTTCCGCAAATGTACTTGATATGAAAAGAGCCAAGGAAACATTAGCAGGGCGAATAATTGAAATACCCATGTGGCCACTTTCCCAAAAGGAGTTACATAATAAAGCCGATGAAAATATAATTGATAGCCTCTTCATCCAAGGGGTAGATGCTTTAAGTTACCCTGCAATCCCAAATAATGAACTCTTGAATGCGATAGTTCAGGGTGGCTATCCTGAAATAATGAAAATTGATACTAAAAGGGGCATGTCACTTTGGTTTAATGCCTACATTAGTACCTATGTTGAACGTGATATACGTGATGTAGGGGAGCTTAGAGACATATCAGCATTTATACGGTTTTATAATATCATAGGGCCTAGAAGCTGCGGATTAGTAAATAAATCCGACCTTGCTAACGATGCAAACCTATCAGAAGCAACCATTAACAACTACTTAAGCATGCTAGAAATGATCTATCAAATATCATTGCTTAACCCCTATAGTGCAAATATTTCAAAAAGGTTTATTAAATCACCTAAAATTTATATGACCGATAGCGGGCTCTTTTGTCATCTCCTGGGGATACACAGTTCAGATGAATTAAAAATATCCATCCAAAAAGGAAATGTAGTAGAGACATTTGTATACAATGAACTATTAAAACACATTAGCTACAGTGAAATTCAACCTAAAATTTATCATTACCGTACGACAGATAAAAAAGAGATTGATTTTATAATAGAAAAGGCAGACAAAATATTTGCTATAGAAGTGAAAGCCTCGCAAAGCATTAATAAAGAAGCTTTTAAACATATTAGTGATTTTCAAAAAAAGTCGTCTAAAGAAATTGTAGGTATTGTTTTATATGCAGGAGATAGCACGTTGTCTTTTGGTGATAAAGAGCATAAGCGCTATGCAGTACCATTGAGCGTGTTTTTTTAAGAACATGTAAATAATTCGATTTTTTCTTTCCGTGTCCTTCTGTTCGGCACATTGACGTGTATAGAACATCAAAAGTAGGCGCTTTTAGGCGACACAGATAGGTACATGGATGTATCGTAGTAGAACAGTGCAAGGAGCAACTGCCGAGCAGTTGTCGAGGCAAAAATTCGCTTTATATTACGTTATCCACTGCCCAAGCTTTCTCAACGGTTTCATTGCCAAAGTCCAAGGGTAGGGCTTTAAATCATTAACCTTCCAGGCTTTACGGTCCATATGATTTGCTTTTAAACGATTTTTTATAGAAGCATTGCTAACGCCCCCCGTTCTCATATGAACCAAAGTTTCTGGGATATACTTTGCTTTAACCTTATGTTTGAGCAAAAAACGCAACATAATTTCATAATCAGCGGCTGATCCTAAATCAAGGTTGAAAAGACCATATTTCTCATAAACAGAACGACGAACAAAAAAAGTAGGATGGGGAGGCATCCAGCCGTTATAAAACTTTTTTGAATTATAATTACCTGACTTCCAGTACCTAACTAGCTTTGTAACATCGTTTCCATCTACGTATTTCAAATCCCCATAGCATGAATCAATATTAGGATCATCAAAGGCTTTAGCGACATTTGATAGAACATCGTTATTTGAGTAGAAATCATCGGAGTTCAATATACCTACAATATCACCAGAAGACATTTTGATTCCTTTATTCATCGCATCATAAATTCCATTATCAGGTTCTGAAATGGTAACTGAAATTATATCTGAATAAAGCTTAATTAAGTCTAAAGTTCCATCTGTAGATGCACCATCAACGATGATATGTTCTGCATTATAATTTTGTTTATCAATACTTTGGATACAATCTTCAATTGTATTTTCGGCATTATACGTTATAGTAATAATTGAAATCGATGTCATTATTGAATGTGTTTTTTATCCACTTCTAAATTAACTACAAGAATTTGCAAAACTACAACTTAACACCATTCCAGTCCCAAATACGTAAACCACTATCTATAACTGTATTATTTATAAGGGGGGATAACTCATCATTGAAATATTTTTTTAATACTGACTGTATCCAGAATGCTTCTTCAATATACATATTCTTAATTACCTTTTGACTATACTATTTTCTAAAACTTACAATTTTTTCTGATCTGAGCGTCTTTGAAGCTCTTCGATTTTACAGCTGATCATAAACTCATAGAAAGACCGTAGAAGACTAAATACAAAACCTTGTTTTCCATCCAAAAAACCACCCTTAATGATATATAACCCGATAAATAAGAGAAAAGGTCGACCAGGTAATCTATAGACAATAGCCTTGATTGACTTTCTTCGGGCTACCGGGTCTTTGCTAAATAAGTCTAAAATAACGGGTCTTGCTAAATCACCCTTAATCATAAATTTAGCTTCCATGGATGAATAGCGGTTATGCTTTTCAAACCAGGCATGAAAGCCTTTATTGAATGGATGATGAATTAAATGTTCTTGTAATTCGACAATCACCCCATCAGTTACAAACTCTTCGTTTATTTCTCGTTCAACATGTACTTTTCCAATACGTATTAACCGACCAAACCAAGTAGGATAGCCGCTACTATATTTTATCCATCGTCCCATAAAGTAGTCTTTGCGGCGCATTCTAAAAAGAGACACACTCCTATCATTGGCAACCTCCAGAAGCATTTCATTTTTCAGCTGTTCGGTAACTGTTTCATCTGCATCAAGCATCAACAACCAAGGATATTTATAGTCAATTTTATTAAGACCAAAATTACGTTGCTTTGCATAATTATCAAACTCTCTTTCTACAAAACGTACACCAGCATCTTTAGCAATTTCTTCTGTACGATCTGTACTAAGGGAGTCAAGAATGACAATGTCATCACACCAAGATACCGAAGCAAGGCAATCTAGCAAATTATCTTCCTCATTTAGCGTTAATACTAAAATAGAAAACATATCTAATTAACTTTTGATTGAGCCATTAGTGATTCAAGAATTTCAATTACTTTTTCTCGTCCCTTGTCAGAGTAAACTGTCGGAACTGAGAGTTCGTAATATTGATTTTTATAAGCTGATAGATTTTTTGTAAGCGCTTTGCGTGATAACTCCCAATAATTATCAAAGATGGAATTGTTAGTTATAGAATAGCTTTCGGCTATGTCTGCTATATCGACCCACTCTAACTTCATATTTATGTTCAATCTAGCTATCGCAAGATTTTTAGTTATTTCAGTTAGCGCAATATCATTCCCAGTTGACGGCACCAAAAATACAACGTTACTTAGCTTCCCATGGTCAGAAATGTTATTGATAATATTCTTAGGGTTAATTTTTTTAAATATTTTTAAATAACCACCGGATAGTTTATATAACAATAGTCTTGCATATAGATCAAACAATTGAAACTTTGAAAGACTATTCTTAATGGTCGGCACAAGATTATAAGAAAAAATATTTAAAGGCGATGAATACGAATATACCTCTCCATCTTTTAGAATGGAGTAATTATCACCTAAAAAATTATAACCTTTGTCTATTAAAGACATACAAATTGTAGTTTTCCCACCCCCGCTAGTACCTGGAAGCAACAAAACATTCCCTTCGCGCTCAAGAGCTGCAGCATGTACGACCGAAATATTCTTTTGTAAAAGTACAATCTGAATAAGGAATTCTGCAAAATAATGAGGCTTTGTAACAGCCCCTGCTACATTTGTATCTATACGGAACTTGATAAGATCGTCATGAAATCTCAGATCCATTTTCCACTTAGCAAATTTTCTTTTTCCTTCTGTATAAAAATACTTATCCTTAACCCAAAATCTATCATCAACAATTTGTGTGGACTCAAGGTCAGGAGAAAAACTACCAATTTCGATACTAAGGTTATCTTTTATTGATTGATCTGTAGAAAAATTCTCTAATTGCAAATATATGTTATCACTCAATGTTTTGAGTAAATTAGCATTATTTATTACCGAGAATGCAAAGAAGTCATGAATACTGTACTTATAGACTTTCATGTTTATATAACCTTTCTAACGTTAATATTTTCTAAGACTCTGTTGTAATAATCTACTGAATACTCAACATCTGTTGATAAGCCTTTATAATTTCTTTCATTAAAAATATTTTTTATTATTTGCAAATATTTATCATCAAAAAGCGTAGTAGGTGATTCAGGAAAAATGAAAGAATAAGAAATTAATAACTCTTCAAATAAACCTGATGAATATCCGCCAATTCCTTGAGATGAATGCTTTTCAAGTCGATAACTCTTCATTAACGAGTTGATTAATTCTTTATTATTTAAGTTAGGTACAACATTTTTTTTGGGGTCTAAATTTTTTGTAAGCGAAAACAAACTATTCAAAACCTTAGGAGAGTGAACTTTCATTGTTTCATGAGAGTTATTATATATCTTAAATAAAAAAAGTAACTTCTTTGTAAAACGAATATTCTCATTCTTTAAATGATTTTTTCTAAATGAAAAAATTTCACTAAAGGTTGGAAATGAATATACTTTTTTATCTTCCCCTATAAGGATTTTATCATCTGAAAGAAAATTCATATTACCTTGACGTTCGAGATCCATAGCTAGACTTGTTTTATATACACCTCCCCTACCAAACAATACAAATGCTTGACTCTCGTCAGATAGTGCAGCTGCATGGATTACGGCGATATTTTTATTTAGCAAATAATATTCAATTAACGGGACAATAAAAATACTTTGAGCAATTGCATAGTGATAAAGCTTTTTCAATAAGTGTGTAAATTCGTACTCAATATTGATTGTTGGATTACTTGAAAAAGCATCAATATATTCTATTTTATACTTAAAGTTTTTTATTTTTCCAGAGCTATAAATGTAATCATCACTAATATACGTTCTATAATTAACCACCCTACAGTTTTCTAGCTTAGGTTCAAATTTCCCAATATTTACATTTAAAGTAATTTCATCTTGATTGGTTACTTTAAATGATGACAACATATCGATAGCTTGATTGGATTTAAACCTTCCCTGAAAATTTACTTTTATATTGATAAAATCATGAATATTATAAAATATTGTTTGAGAGCTTGAAGAGGAACTCGTAAGTTCTTTATTCATCTATTTTCCTTCCTTGTAACAGGGAATGTGAATTAAGGTCTATCTGGTGTAAGGGCGAAGAGAATTTAAAACATATGAAGGTATTAATGCGATTTTAATTTTGATAGGTACAGATAAATTTCTATTATATCTTATTTTGATTACATCAAATGGAAGAAAGATATAATTATTATATGTGCCCTTAAAAAAAGAACGAAAGCGATGTACGTATCTCAAGGGCTGAGATCCTTGGTTGATTTTAAAACGCTTTGCACCATAGGTGTCTCTCAAGTAATCCTTCTCTTTATTCCATTTATGAGAAAATTCATCACTTACTGTTTTATTACTAGAGTGAATACGGAAACTGGCAAAAATTTTATTCACATATAATAATTTATATTGATTAGATAATCTAATCCAGTAATCAGTATCCATAACAACATGCAAATTAGTATCAATTTTATTTGTTTTAATAACCTCTTTTCTAAAAAACACATTCTCCTGATATAATGGTGTAATTCCGCTTAATATACTCTGCTTCTTGTATCTATTTGTATACTGTACCTTTATTAGGTTATTTTGATCATCGATTACAATCCTATTACCGTAAATAATATCAAACTTAGGATTTTCTTTAAATAAGTTAACTATATCTGTAATTGATGAATTAAAAAGTAATACATCGTCTGAGTTTAGCCAGTATACAAATTCCCCACGCGCCACCTCAAAACCTTTATTAATCGCATGTGATTGTCCATCATCCTTTTCAGATGTCCATATCAGATTGTACTTATCTTCGTACGATTTAAGTACATTTATAGTACCGTCATCAGACCCTCCATCTATAACAATATGCTCTATATTTTGATAATCTTGTTTTAAAACAGATTCCAAGGTATCACCAATAAAATCACTTTGATTATATGATGGTGTAACTATTGTAACCAAAGGGTATTTTTGATTTTTCTTCATGAGATTTTTTACACTAGTGAGTTAGTCTATTATTAATTCTGGTTAGTATGTAAGATTCCAGCAGATAACCACCAAAACTTGTTTAAGAAATGTGATGGCATAAACCACTCAATTCCTACGCCTGCCAAAATGATACAGACTAATGAAAATGTTGCTGATGAGATAATTAGCGGCTCTTTTACCTCAACATGCTTAAATACAAAAAATATTTTTTTTATAACAAGAAGATAAATAAAGAATGTAAGTAAGACCAGAGGTAGCCCAAAATTCACACCCGCTTCGATAAAAAGATTATGAGCTTGTAAGGAATGATGGTAACCAGTAACCGAATTTGCTGACTCATTATTACTTTGGAACATCCCCCCTAAACCACGCCCAAAAAAGGGATCATCAAATATTTTTTCAACTCCAAGAGCCCAATGAAATATCCTATCATCTAGTGCATCACCAATAAAATCAGGCATGAAACTTCGTATATTTTGCATCAACACATTATCTAAGTTCACATTGTAAACAGAGGCGCTATCCCGAACAGAAGAAAGAGAATCTAAGATCGGTTTTTCTGTCACAAGTGCAATCATTAACACGGAAAATAGAGCTATTAGCAGAGCAAGACAGATAGTATATATTGACAATAGCTTTTTCTTTTTAAGCGCATAAAAAGAAAATATCATTGCTGTAACTGTAGTCATAATAGACGACCTTGTTTGCGTCAACAACTGAAAAAATAAAGATAGAAGCAAAGGTACCCATTTTTTTGTTTGACGCACCCAAGGGAATAAAAATACCGCACTTATTATAAGAAAGTTTGTAAAAGGTGCTACAGCAACAAATACACCAGTCATTCGACCATTACTAAATCCCAAGCTTGGCAAAATAAGCGAAATAAAACCGGATAAAAATAAAAAATATAACAAGACCTTTTTAAGAAAAAGAAATACCGAAGAATAACTTAGAAAAAAGTACGGAAGTATTACACCCCATGTAATTATATTTATAACGGATAAAAATGCCATAGCTATACTAAGAACTCCATTATTAAATGAGCTAAGGATTACCCACGTTAGAGTCAAAATTAGAATTAGGCGATAGTTTTTATCTAAAACACGGAATGTTGCTTTGTAATATTTAACTATTAAATACATTCCAATAACCGCATTCAAAAAATAATACAAATACTTTAACAACAATATATTGTACAAAAAATTAATTTTATAAGAAAAAGTAATTAATATTAAAAAGAAAATAGACACAAATGTAGTCTTATTATTTTTATAAATATTATTGCTATTAGATAGAACAGAATTGATTGTGTTCATTATTTATGATCGTAAGTGATTTTTTGCAAGACTAGAAACTCGAGAAAACATCTGCGTATGTTTATTTATGATATTTATGGGCATTAGTATACTCACTGACAGTAATACTGCTGAAGTAACTAATGATGCCAATAAAGAGAGCGACGCACTTAACCCCATATGAGTCACAAACTTTCCAACAATAATACTCAATAAGCATACAAAAGTGGCATAAATTATTGGGCATATCATCTCTAGAACAATATCAAAGAATACAATCTTACATTTGAGGCTTTTCTGGACGTATACGATTAATAAAAAGCTTATCAATGGATAAATAAAACTTGAATAAGCTATTCCAATCAAGCCATAAGTGCTACCAAACAAATACATTATGAATAGAAATGATATGCCAGCAGTAAGAGTGATAATTCCAACAACATCGGGACGACCAATTGCCATTAAATAATAGTGAGGTACAACAGTTAAACCATGAACTAAGAAGACAAAGATAAAAATTACATACAAACTCTTTGCTTGTTCAGCTATTTCCCTACCGACCCATACCTCTAGTAACCAGTTAGATGTTGATAGAGCCAATGTCATTATGAAAATATCTATCATTATAGATATTGTCCACCCATCAACAAAAACATTAGTAAGCTTAGACGAATCAAAACTTCCTTTTTGCTTACTAAAAAATGGCATTAAAACCTTTGATGCCGCACCATTTATTGTATGAAAGTATGATGACAAATTCCTAGAAACTGAATAGATAGTTACTGCCTCAAGGTTTATCAACGCACCCACAAGAAACCTGTCAAGATGTGTTAAAGACATAGTTCCAAGTGTTGTTATAGAGGCATATAAACCATACCCTAGTAGTTTCTTTGCGTTTCTGAATAAATTTAGAGTACTTATTTTTTTACTACTCAATTTATTATACGTAAGATACAACAAGTAAAACCATATCAAATAATAAATAATCACAACTGCCCTTACTAGCGAATCAATTCCTAAACCAAAAAACAAAAGTAAAACTGAGGAAATTGTCAATAAAATATTTCTGATTATTAAAGTTTTTTGTGAGTTCTTATAATCTTGAAAGCCATTAAGTATACCTAGAATAGAAAAAGATGAGACACTAGGTAGCAACCCGTACGATATTTCTTTGAACAGTGATGTGTAACTTATCAAATCATCTGGTTCTTTGATACCTAGAGCATTATTTAAAATCCACCCAGATATTCCAATAATAAAAATAGTCGCAAGAACACCGAGAAATAATGAAATTATAGTTGCTACATATATTATTTCATTTCGTTCTTCTTGGTTTTCAACTTTATCTAGCTCCGCTATATATTTAGTAGTTGCTTCAGATATCCCTAAACTAAATAAACCCGCCATTCCTAATATTGAATTTAGCAGCGTCCAAATTCCAAATTGAACAGTTCCCAAGTAGTAAATATACAAAGGAATACTTACAAATGAAATAACGGATGGAACAAGAAAGCCTAGACTACTCCAGACACCATTTTTCATTATTAAGCTTGTATTATTACTCAATTTTTCTATCAACTATTCTTGATAAATATAAAATCTGCTTGAACTGGTGTCCCATTTCGGCTGTACAACCACCCATAAATTCCAAATAGAGAATAATTCATTTGAACTAGCAAATGAGATAATTCATCAACTAGAACACCATTTTCATACACATTTTCAAATGATACTTCCGTTACAATAACTTCTGACTGAGTCAGATATTTCATTCCACCTTGAAACACCATTTTTTCATAGCCTTGGACATCAATTTTAACAAGGTCAGGTTTCATTAACATATATTCAGATGCTAGATCATCCAGTCTCTTTTGGTCAATTTTAATATTTTTGGTTTTTGTATCAATAAATGGAAATGCTTTAGTATTATTTTCTGTCGGCTTGAGGATAGATGTAGCTGGTAGATATTCATTAACACATAGATCTATTTTTTTGTTCTCATCACCTAAAGCAACATTAAATACTTTTATTTTCTTGTTTTTTTTATACTTCAGCTCTAAGGCATCTGAAAGGTGACTAATTGGCTCAAAACAGTAAACTTGAGATTCAGGAAAACAACTTAAAATATCATCAGTATATGTTCCTTTGTAAGCACCAATATCAACAACAACTGGTGCATCTGTTTTTTTTTTTACAAGTTTTAATACACTTTTATCATGCAGTATTTTTCTATCAAACTTTTTGTTATAAAGTTCCATCAACTTACGTGAAGCTTTAAAGTTAAAGCTCAATAGATTTAGTAAAATTTTACTCATTAATTAATTCTCCTATTGTGTTTGGAATAACTGGCGTCAGTGTAAATATGTCTTTCCCTGAGTTCAGCCAACTCAACCTTTTTAACCAAAAAAAAATTGTTTGCAAAAAATGGTATGAAAAATACGACTTCCTCATCTTTTGAGTAGTTAAATGCCCCCCCCCCGGCTAGCCGGAGGCTTATTTAATTACGCCTCAATGGGCTATTAAGTAAGCGCCAAGGCGCAGTACATTCCAAACTTTAATTGATTCTGTTACTCATCTACATTTTCTTGATTACGCATATATTCAATTACCATGTCTTCATCAAGAGCTATTGTTTAAACAAAGTGACCTCTTGCCCAATTGGGGTTTGAAGGTTATAGATAGACTGTTTGGTTCCATGTTGTATATCACCTAGATTCAAAAAAACGCTCAGCAATCAACTTCGAATGATTTACGCACAGCTTTGTTAAAATAAAATACCAAGCAACAATATTAATAATAAAAAACAACACTGGAACTTCTTGAGGCAAACTTGTTGCAAGAGTAATTCCGAGCAGTGTATAGATGATTTGTATCAAAGCAATAATTACTACCGTCTTTTTAACATTATTCTCATTGTAATTTAGTAAAACATGATGGGCGTGGTTTCTGTCAGGTGAAAATATGGCTCTGCGGTATTTTTTTCTACGGGTAATGATAATAAGTGTATCAATAATAGGGACAGCTAGAAGATAAAGTATAACTACAGGGGGGACATAATCTAGGGCTTTAATACTTAATAGAGAAATGACAAAACCCAGGAGCAATGATCCACTATCGCCCATAAAAACTTTGGCTGGGTTCCAGTTAAACAGTACAAAAGCAAAGATTGCAGGAATAAACAGCGCAGGTAGGGTCATTAAAAAAGCATCATTGTTTTGATAGCCAATAAACCACAGACTGCTAAATAGGATAATCGCAATGGTTCCTGCTAGTCCATCTAGTCCATCTATTAAATTAAATGCATTTGTAAAACTTAGTATAAAAAACATCGTTAGGGATATACCTGCCCAGCTAAATGATAGTGGTATGTTATAACCAAAGTAGGTTCCAATGTTGCTTATAATTAATCCATCGTAACAAGACAAAACTGTAAATAATGTAATAAAAATGATTTTGTAGCGCGCCCGAAGGGCTTTAATATCATCATAAACACCAAGTAAAAACACAAAGAAAATGGCTAATAGCGAAAGGCTGTGTTGATGGTAGAGACTAGTATCTAATAACAGAGAAACAATTAAAACAGCAATAAATAGAACAATGCCTGCACTGCTCGGGATAACTTGCGTGTGTGTACTTCTTAAATTAGGGTTATCAACAAAACCCAAACGACTTGAAAACCTAACAAAAACAGCTAGTAAAATATAGCTAAGAACAAATGTGCTGATGATCTCAAAATACATAGTTTTTGCCTGCGCTTCTTGTGAAGGTTTTTTCTATCATAAGCAGAAAGTTGCCGTTATTGATGGTGGAAATACTGCGGTGAAGAAGCGCATTATCTTTTTATTTTATGGCGAGCGCGTATGTCTTTAAGATCGTCATAAACGCCCAGCATGAAAATTCCGAATACAGTATGGGTATAATTTTGGAAAATATTAGAGTAAAAAAATACTGAGCTTAAGAATATAGCAACAAAAACGGGGATACCCGCACTACTTGGTGTGCTTGTGGAATGATTGCTTCTATTATTTGGAGTATCAATAAATCCTAGACGAACCCCATACCTGATAAATATTTCCAGAAATATAAGACTAGCAGCAAATATAAAAAAGAAATGCAACAACATCCATCCTTAAATGTCATTTAAAACGGCTTAATTCCTTAAAAAAGATTAAAATACTTTGTATAAAGTGTTCTATAAATCCAAGGAATGAGCTTGATAAAAAAACCGTAGAACTTACCATTACTCCTACTTATCGTCAACATGAGAATTCTCATGTAACCTCTCTAAATAAGGCTTTTATAGACTTTTTTGGAACCAATAAATCAAAGAGCATATTGATTTATATAGAGATTAATTAAGATCATTATTAGTAATAAGATATTTTAATTTTTTTTCGTAAATATTGTGTTTTGATACTTTTTCGACAAGTTTTAAATCTGGGTTAACTTTTTTTCGATTATTATGTATTTCCACCTCATCTTTTAGCTACTGTATTTCCGCTTGAGAATAGAGAGTTATTTATGATTTGTTTGTTTTATTATGAAAGTGTTTGAAGGTTAAAAATATGAGCAATATTATTTAAGCGTGGGCTAAAAAACGTGACAACTAAAATAGTGCGTAAGCTAAAAATAACGCGAAACCAAAACCTGATCGCCAATAATCTCAATTCCTTTCAGTGGAATCCTCACTTGATGCCCACTACCGGGTGCAACATCCATGGATTCACCTTTAAGGTTTTCCATGTAATCTAATGTTATTTCATGATTATTGCCATCAGGCATGATTAATTCGAGTTTGTCACCGACTTTAAAACGGTTTTTGACGTCGATTTCGATAAATTCATTGTTGTGATCAACATTAAACGCTTCGCCAACAAACTGTGAGCGGTTGCTTTTGGATGCGTTGATCATGTAGCTTTGGTATTCGTGGGTATGGTGCCGTTGGTAGAAGCCGTCGGTGTAGCCACGATTAGCAAGGTTTTCTAATGCGCCGAGTAGTTTTACATCAAATTCTTTCCCGGCAACCGCGTCA
>Ga0209633_10004278_pt1 | contig 12867 bp, 8 predicted proteins | sample Cruoilmetagenom1_FD_187290 | JGI IMG/M metagenome (GOLD analysis project Ga0209633, IMG submission 187290) | Oil polluted marine microbial communities from Coal Oil Point, Santa Barbara, California, USA - Sample 1 (SPAdes) (version 2) | ecosystem: Environmental > Aquatic > Marine > Oil seeps ... | reverse complement strand
CTGAGAGTCCCCGCTTAACCAGAGAATGGTATAATTAGCACCGTGAACCAGTCCCCACTGCACGGCGCCGCTTGCTACTGCATTGCAATATACAGCCCTGATAATTGAACGCAATGGAGGAATGAGCACAGGTAAGCTGAATTCTGTTAAAGGCGATTACAAAGGGTAAAAATTATTCATTACAAAATATTTCTGAATGGTACCCAAAAAATGCGCATTATTTGAATTCGTAACAGGGATGGTGCTCTGGTAACTTATTGAAAACCTGCCATTTAAAATAAATATTTTGCATCAAAAATTATCTTCTTGAATATACCGCCTGATAACGAAATCCACTCTTGTTCGACATACGTTCGAGCTATGTTCAGGGGGCAAACTGTGACAGAATTATTACAGGAAAGCCATCCGATCAGCGCTGGTTAAGTTGTGAACAATTTTAATTGTGCACTGCAGCATAACGCCTTGTTGAACTTTTTTAGATCCAACTCACTCATAATAATAGCTTTTTTTGGCAAGCGTTAATTTTTGAAAAAAATTATGCTGAAAACTGCAATAAAAAAGCAATAAACTTTTAAATTGAGAAGCGAAATTGGATAATAGCTATTGTGAACCGGCATTTGGCACTTCTGCCTTTTCAATTTCGCTGCTGCCGTCCTTTAACCAGGCGTCAAAACGGGTGATCAGGCGTTTTTCATTCATTTTCCACCAATCCGTATTCAGCTGCAATGCTTTGCGCATATGATCTGGCGTTGTTGGAATAAATCGCTTCATATCGACATTCAGCAATGCGTGGTTGCCAACAGTAGCAACGGCCGATTTACGCATTGGCCCATAAGGAAACCACCGCGCCTGTTCTGCCATGCGTTCAGTGCCAAGGGCAAAGCTAACAAATTTCAGGGCCGCATCAGCCTCGTCCGTTTTTTTTGATATTGTCCAATATTCAACATCATAGATCTGGCCGTCCCATATAATATCAAATGGATGACGTTGGGATGTAATTTCATTGAATGCCCGCCCGCTATAGGCCAAGGCCATGACGGCCTGGCCATCATTGAGTATTTTCAGTGGTTCAGCCGCTTGCTCCCACCAAATAACGTGCCCACGCAGTTTCTCCAATATCTCAAAGGCACGGTCTTCCCCATCAACCGTATCAAGCTGCTCATAAACCTCAGACGCTGGAACACCCTCCGCCATCAATGCCATTTCCAGTATGTATTTTGGACCTTTTGGAAGAGCGCGTTTGCCGGGGAACCGACCGATATCAAAGAGGTCTTTAACTGTTTTAGGCTGGCGCTTCCTGAATTTCCGACGATTGGAAATAATAACTGATGACCAAGCAACGCTTCCTATCCCGCATTTACGAATGGCGCCGGGTAAAAAATCATCCTCGCTGGCCTCATCCTCTAAAAGCACCTCTTCAATCTTGATCTGTCGCAATAAACCTTTCTCGCAGGCCTCACTCTCGTCCTTGCTCGATAAATCGGCAATATCCCAACTGTCATCAACAGCCAGCCTGTCGACGATTGTCTGGCCGTCTTCAGTCAAATGGGTACGCGGCTTAATCTGAATTGATTGGGCCTTCAGGAATGGCTCAAAATAAGCTTTCTCCTGAGATTGTTGGTAGGCCCCGCCCCAGGTAAGAATATCCAGTGGCTGCTGCCCGTCCTGGGCAAACGCTTCAACACCGATCGTCATCAGCAGTATAAGCTTTGTGGCGGCAAGCAATGAGAGCTTTGAAAATTTCTTTTTCACGTAATTATCCATAAAATTATGTATGTCTAATATCAGTCTACCAACCCGACACGGCAAAAGATTGATGGCAAATGATATTATTTCATGCCTCAATAATCTTATACAATTCTACGCGATGCCGCTTAGCCCCGTTTTGGATCTGCAATAGGGTTATCACCACCGCCAGTATCAGCACCTTGTCTACCAGGTATTTGTGGCATGGGTTTATTGTCACCGGGTACAGTATTTATCGTGCTGGGCGAAATGAAAAGTTTCTTCCATGGTCCATTAATTCGAATGTTATCAGTGGATTTATCACCAAAGCCCGCCAGTCTTTTTTCTGATGCGTCCTCAACACGGATGCGGCGCAGTAAAATATTGCCAGTTTGCCTGACTATATCAATTGTCCCATTGCCTTCAATTTTTGCGGCACTCGCCCGGAGGTCAATTATTTCGGCACTAACCAAACCGTTTTTAAACTTGAGAATATTCTTAAAGCTTTGAAATCTGGTGTCCTTCTCTATCTCCAGCCACCATTTCAGTGCGTTTGCTTCTTCTGCCTTGTGTTTTATATATTTGACGCTGGTCCCAATTTGCACAGGACCGTTCATCGTAATTTTCATATCGCCATTCAGAGTTTTGGTAATATCGTTCCAGCCTTGCCCCTGACCGTTGAGATCAAGTTTGATATTTGCCGGACCCTTTATTAATCCCGGCAGGCCAAATAGATTAGCCAAAATATCTGTCTGGACGTTTTCGAGGTCTGCCCTGAGATTTGACACACGTCCCTCAGCTCCATTTTTCAATGAGAGCTCACCATGAACCATGCCGCCAGCAATTTTACTTTCAACCAGGCCGAATAGCAGGTCTCCCGACTGTAATGTCATGGTAATTGCGCTATCCTGAGCCTCAATACTGGATATGAATATGCGGTCAGCAGACAATCTGAGATCGGCATCAAAGCCATTGAGATAGGTGTCGGCGAGGTGTGAATACTGCTCGGTTATGTCTTCGACTTTAGCTGATGTCTCTTCTTGTGTTCGATCATCAGATCCGCTGACTGTGGTTCGTTTTTTTTGGACGCCTCTAGGGGATTGATGCCTGCTTTCTTTAAAGAATTCTCGTAAATCCACCTGATCAAAAGCCACAGTCGCGTCCACGCGTGGGCGCGCTTCTGCAAGGTCTAAGGATAACGCACCCGTCCCCTCACTATCTCCAATATCAAATTCCGCATTACTGAAAGACAATACGCTTCCGCGCCATGAAAACTGGCCTTCGGCGTCCAGTTTTGCTGTTTGACTTCCCTTTAACAGGGGATAGCCAAGCCATGCGCTAAAAAATTTTATATCTGCTAGGGCAAGTTTCAACTTGCCCTTTATTTCAAGGCCGCCAAGTAAATTAATACTGCCCGCAAGCTGAACATTTATATTGTCGCCCCGAAGCATTACGCCAATCGGTAATATACCTGAGGATGCGTCATCTGCAGGTTTTGCGACATTCACTTCAAATGATACCTGTTCACCCCGAAACTTAAAGGTTCCCTTGGCAGTTGATACGTTAGAATTCTTATCACCCGTAAGAGTTGCATTGACCGCATAAATTGTCTGGGTGAAACCGGACGATGTTCGGAATACAAAGGTTCCATTTTTGAGATTAATTTTTTTGAATGCCAGCTTGTTCATCATCTGGCCAAGGGGGGCATTCTTTTTGCCAGACGTGATGGTGACACTCGCAACGCCACCCTTATCGGGCAGATTTATTGTCAGTCGCGGACCGTCGATGGTTATTTCTTTTGAGCTGAGAGTACCAAGTATACCGGCCCAACCGTTTGAGGTGGTGGTATCCGTATCTCCGGCTGGCTCTGCGGTAACCGGATCGGGCTGAGCCGCACTCGCCTCATCGGGTGCTGTTACCGTATCATTTGCAGTATCTTTTGCGGGATTTTTAGGTGTTTCAACAAGATCTGTCTCGACGGCTTTCGCCGCATCAATATCTGTTTCGGCATGACCTGAAAAACTCGCCAGAGTGCCAACCACAAAGACAATGCCGATGGTTAATATGAAAAATCCAAATTGTCGAAAACTATTACTCAGCAAGGCACTTCAGCTCCTGGTCCAGAACAATTATTGGCCCCGATACAGTCTTTAAAAGACGTTTGCATGACCATGGATGTACCTTTAAAGGCGAATTATTTCGAATTGATTGATAGGCCAATGCATCGCCTTTACGCAAAACAAATAGGACTAAAAGGTCAGCGCATGGATCAAATATTGACCGTACACCTAACACAACCTGTGAGTGAAACTATCACCCTTTGTGGATACCGAAACCAGCACAATTGGTCAATTGCAGAATGGCAATTTCCTGAGATATTTAATTTGAACAATTGTTAGATTAGTGCTTGTCGACCTTTATATTTCGGCGGTATATGTTGCTTATAGCCCGCGTTAAAAAAATCAGGAAAAATTGACATGAGCAGACTGCTATGGACGCCACCAGGCCAGCAATCCCAATCGACTGCCATGCATCGCTTAATGGACAAGCTGAACACCGAGAACAATCTTGAACTTGATAGTTTCCGCGCCTTGCACCGGTTTTCAATTGATGAACTTGAAACCTTCTGGGACGCCGTTTGGGATTTTTGCGACATCAAGGGATCAAAGGGCGGGGCTCCAATCATCAAAAATGCGGCAGCCATGCCTGGTGCGCAGTTTTTTCCCAATGCATCGCTTAACTATGCGGAAAATCTGCTCGTTAAGAGAGACGATAGTGAGGTTTTGGTGTTTCGCTCTGAAACTGGCAATGAGCGCCGCGTCAGCTGGGCTGAACTTTATGATTTGAGTTCAAAATTTCAAAAAGCATTCATCAAACAGGGCATTGCGTCAGGCGACCGTATCGCCGCTATCATGCCCAATTGCCCCGAAACGATTGCCGCCATGCTGGGGGCGGTATCGATAGGTGCCATATGGTCAACCTGCTCACCGGATTTCGGCACACGCGGCATTCTTGACCGGTTTGCGCAAATCGAACCCAAAATGCTGATTGCGTGTGACGGCTACGACTATAATGGCAAGGTGCATATGCTTGGCGCGCGTCTTGGTGAAATCTTGTCGGAGCTGCCCTCTGTTGAAAAAACTATCATTATCCCCTTCAAGGGACAGGGAGAGGAAGTCGCGAAGGAAATCGCGCCAGATTCAGACAAGGTGGAAAGTGCAGAGACCTGCGTTTACGCGATCACGCCTGGTACCATTGAATTTACCGCCCTGCCCTTTAACCATCCACTCTATATTCTTTACTCGTCAGGCACCACAGGAGCGCCGAAATGCATAACGCATTCCCATGGAGGCACGCTTCTCCAGCACGTTAAAGAGCAGCAAATCCACGGTGACCTTGGACCGGATAGTGTTGTCTATTGCTTCACGACTTGCGGCTGGATGATGTGGAACTGGCTGGCGTCATGTCTTGCATCGGGCGCCAAGCTCCTGCTCTTTGAAGGCTCGCCCTTTTACCCGTCAAACACGGTTGTCCTTGATTATCTTGAAGATGAGAAAGCGACGTTTGCGGTATTTTCGGCCAAATATCTCGACGCATTGCGCATGCAGGGGCTCTCCCCAAAATCTACCCATGACCTCACAGCTCTCACACTGATAACGTCCACCGGCTCGCCGCTCTCACCGGAAGGTTTTGACTATGTGGTTGATGAGCTTTCTCCCGGTTGCCAGCTCGGATCGATGTCGGGCGGCACCGATCTTATTGGCTGCTTCATCATGTCCAACCCGATGGAACCGGTATATTCAGGCGAGATCCAGGGCCCCGCACTCGGTATGGCGGTTGATGTTTTCGATGATAATGGACAGCCGATGCCGGTTGGCAAGGGTGAGCTTGTTTGCACCAAACCGTTTCCTTCCATGCCGGTTGGCTTTTGGGGCGACGCGGGTGACAAAAAATATCACGCCGCCTATTTCGAGCATTTTGACAATATCTGGCATCATGGAGATTTTGCCGAATGGACGCAACATGGCGGCATGATCATTCACGGCCGCTCGGACGCCACGCTTAATCCGGGTGGTGTCCGCATTGGCACGGCCGAAATCTATGCCCAGGTCGAGCAGCTTGATGAGATTGATGAAGCGATTGTCATTGGTCAACAATGGGATGATGACGTGCGCATTGTTCTCTTTGTCATCATGGCGGATGGTGCCTCGCTTGATGATGAATTGATCAAAAAGATAAAGGCAAAAATCCGCACCGGTGCCTCACCGCGTCATGTGCCTGCCAAGGTTATTGCGGTACCCGACATCCCGCGCACCAAAACCGGCAAGATCACCGAGCTTGCGGTGCGCGATATCGTTGAGGGCCGCGAGATCAAGAACCGTGAAGCGCTGGCCAACCCTGAGGCGCTCGATCTCTTTAAGGAGCTTGAGGAGCTCAAGAGCTGAGGAGAATTAGCGACATCGAGAGCACCCTTATGGTGGCCACTCGTGGCGGGGAATGCGGAGACAGCTTTCGGGCCAGATAGCGGAAGGTCGTCTGATTTGAGCGACGGGGAAAAATGACCCAAAGCCGCCCTTAGCACCTGCAAAATTTGAAACCCAATAGGGTAAGTTGGTTCACGATTGGCGACGATTGTAAAGTTTGGTAGAATTTTGGAATGAAAGTTTCTGTTGAGAGCATATCGGTCGGGGATCAAGACAAGGCGCTTGATTTTTATATTCGCGTGTTGGGCTTCGTTAAGAAGCACGACATTGACATGGGCGGCGGCGCACGGTGGCTAACGTTGGTGTCGCCAGACCAGCCTGATGGTGCGGAACTGGTGCTCGAACCCAATGCTGACTATCCAGCCATGAAGGCTCTTCGCGAGTCGCTTGTGAGAGATGGTATTCCGTTCACGATGTTCGAAGTTGATGACATGGATAAAGAGTTTAAGCGTTTGCAATCTCTGGGGGTAAAATTCACAACTTCTCCGACGACTGCAGATGACATGATCAGCGCCGTGCTCGATGACACTTGCGGCAATCTGATAATGATTTTTCAGCACGTAAAACAACGCTGACTGGAAACGTGATGCCCCTGAAACGACCGAAACAGCCTATGCTAGATTTGGTGGCGGATGCTCTTGAAGACACCGGCCTGTCAGAAGCCTACGCGTTTCGACCACCCTATCAACGCAATGATTACTTGTGGTGGATCAATAGCGCGGTCAGAGATGACACAAAGAAGCGTCGTTTGGAAAAGATGCTTCGTGAGCTTAAGCAAGGACACGGCTACATGGGTATGGACTGGAATCCTACCAGCCGAGAATGACCGCAATTGGCCCAAAGCTGAATTTCCCGCAAACGCATCGATGGTCGCTTAATGTGAGAGCTGGCATTTACAGCGGCGGTGATCCTTCGAGACGCAAACTGGCATTTGCTCATCAGGATGAGGACTTTAGTTTTTCCACAAGCCCCCTGTAACCAGTCACTTGCGACTAAGTCACTTGCGACTAAACCCCCGGCGGCTAAGTCGCCTGGGACTAGTCCCCTGTGATTATTCACCCTTCGGCAAATTCAGCCTGATATGGAGCTCGCGCAATTGCGCGAGCGAAACGTCACCCGGTGCGCCCATCATCAGGTCTTGCGCCTGCTGGTTCATCGGGAACATGGTGACTTCGCGAATATTTGGCTCGCCGCACAGGAGCATGACAATCCGGTCGATACCCGGTGCAATGCCGCCATGGGGTGGTGCGCCATAAGTCAGCGCGCGCAACATGCCGCCAAATTTCTCCTCGACAACCTCTTTGCCATAGCCTGCGATCTCGAACGCCTTATACATGATCTCCGGCTTGTGATTTCGAATGGCACCCGATGAGAGCTCAACACCGTTACAGACGATGTCATATTGCCAACCCTTGATGTCGCCCGGATCCATGCTCTCAAGCGCTTCCAACCCGCCCTGAGGCATGGAAAACGGATTGTGCGAGAAGTCCCAGCGTTTTTCATCCACGTCCCAATCATACATTGGAAAATCGACAATCCAGCAGAACTTAAACCCTTCCGTTTCTGTCAAACCAAGCTCTGAGCCGACCCGGTCCCGCGCCCGTCCTGCAAATTCGTAAAATTTGGCCGGATCGCCCGCCGTGAAAAACACCGCGTCACCGTCCGTGAGACCGAATTGCTCACGGATTGCGGCAGTTCGCTCCTCGCCAATGTTTTTGGCAAGCGGGCCTGAGCCTTTGCCGTCCTTGAAGAATATATAGCCAAGGCCCGGCTGTCCCTCGCCCTGCGCCCATGAGTTCATCCGGTCACAAAAAGCGCGGCTTCCCCCCGTTGGCGCCGGGATCGCCCAGACGCGGTTTTTCTCATCCTTGTCGAGCATGCCCGCAAATATCTTGAAGCCTGAACCGCGGAAATGCTCCGATGCGTCCTGCATTATAATCGGGTTGCGAAGATCAGGTTTATCAGAGCCGTATTTTGAAATGGCTTCATCAAAGGGAATGCGCGGGAATACATCCGTCACCGCAGAACCATTGCCAAACTCGACAAAGAGATCGCGGAGCACAGGCTCAACCGCCTGGAACACATCTTCCTGGGTGACAAAGCTCATTTCGATATCGAGCTGATAGAACTCGCCGGGGCTGCGGTCAGCCCGGGCATCTTCATCGCGGAAACAGGGGGCTATTTGGAAATAGCGATCAAACCCCGCCATCATGATCAGCTGTTTGAACTGTTGCGGGGCCTGGGGCAGTGCATAAAATTTACCGGGATGCATGCGTGACGGCACCAGAAAATCTCGTGCACCCTCGGGGCTTGAAGCCGCGAGAATGGGTGTCTGGAATTCAAAAAATCCGCCATCCGTCATACGTCGGCGCAGGGATGAAACGATTTCTGCCCGTTTCATGATATTGGCGTGAATGGTTTCGCGCCGAAGATCGAGAAAACGATATTTAAGACGGATGTCCTCGGGGTAATCAGGTTCCCCGAAAATCGGCAATGGCAACTCTGGTGATTCTGAGAGAACCTCCATATCGGAAATGAAAATCTCGACTTCACCGGTTGGAAGACTTTTGTTGATCGCCTCATCATCGCGCTTCTTTACTTCGCCATCGACACGAATAACCCACTCCGCACGCACAAGCTCTGCCATAGAGAAGACCGGACTGTCAGGATCAACAACGCATTGCGTTATGCCGTAATGATCGCGCAGGTCAATGAACAAAAGACCGCCATGGTCGCGCACCCTGTGCACCCAGCCTGAAAGCCGTGCTGTTTCGCCGACATTTTCCGCGCGCAGGCCAGCGCAGGTCTTTGAGCGATATTGATGCATCTCACCCTGTCCCGATACCGCAGCACCCTTCTTGGGTGCTGACTTTGCTTTCGATTTTGCCATTTCCTGAATGCCTTCTGCGCTATTGAGGGGGGCTTTTATGCCCGCTCAAAAACCAATTCAATAAAATTATATGATTTTGCCTGTGATCAACGCCGGAAAAGCGCATGGCACAGGTGATTTGTCAAGCTATGGCTGGTATTAGAGCAATACAATTTGCGGGAGCATGCGCCAATTTGAGGGGCGACAAATTTTTCATCCTGCTTTATACCGCAGCTTATGAAAATTGTAACAACAACATCCGACCTCACAGCACTTTGCTCTGATCTCAGGCCATTGAACTATGTCACCGTCGATACGGAATTCATGCGCGAAACCACCTACTGGCCGGAGCTCTGTCTCATCCAGCTCGCGGGAGACGGGGTCGAAGCCATTGTTGACCCGTTAAGTGACGGACTGAATCTCGAACCATTTTTTGAATTGATGCGCGATGAGGACATCGTCAAAGTATTTCATGCCGCCCGGCAGGATGTGGAAATCATTCATCACATGTCGGGGCATCTTCCGCATCCCATATTTGATACTCAGGTTGCGGCGGCGGTTTGCGGCTTTGGCGAATCTATTGGTTATTCAAACCTGGTCAAAAAAATCCTCCAGGAAGATATCGATAAAACGTCCCGCTTTACTGATTGGCGCAGGCGTCCGCTATCAGACAAGCAACTGACATATGCCCTTGGCGACGTCACCCATCTTTGTCACGTCTATACTCATCTCGATAATATGCTTAGCGAGAGCGGCCGCGCCCATTGGCTCGGTGAGGAAATGGGTGTGCTCACCAACCCGGCGACCTATGAGCAGGATCCTGAACATGCCTGGAAGCGCCTTAAACAGCGCGCCCGCAACCCTAAAGCACTGGCGATTATGATGGGCATGGCGAAATGGCGGGAAGAAACAGCGCAAACGAAAAACACGCCGCGCAACCGTGTTGTCAAAGATGATCTCATTTATGATGTCGCCATGCACGCGCCAAAGGATCAAAAGGCCCTGACGAAGCTGCGTACGGTTCATGACGGCATTGCGCGTTCATCAAAGGGTGGGCAGATCCTCAAGGTGGTTGCCGCAGCTGACAAAATTGACCTCGACGCATTGCCAAAAATTCCGCGCAAGCGCAATCCGACACCGGAGACTTTGGCGATCGGTGATTTATTGCGGGTTCTTTTGAAAGCGTCAGCGGCCGAGCACGGTGTTGCAACCAAGATTCTTGCAACAAGCAGCGATCTCGAACAATTGGCTGCTGATGACAATGCCGACATTCCAGCGCTGAAAGGCTGGAGACGGGAGCTCTTTGGCAATGATGCCCTGGCGCTGAAACACGGCAAGCTTGGTCTTGTTATGGAAGACGGCTCTATTACCATTCGCAGATTTTAAGAAATCGGGCTGGGCGCGGAAGGGATACATCTTCCAACGAAACCGGATGAAGTTTAGTCACCCAGGTTGGCGGTTTGTTTTGTGCCCGTTTTCTTTGTGCTGATGGCGATCTCCAGTTTCCGGTCGAGCTGGGTGGCAAGTGAGCGGAAACGCTTTTCGAGGCGCTCCCCATTTAGGTCAACCTGCTCACCAAACAATTTAAGAATGAATTTTGTATCCGTAAAATCTAGTTTGGTCTTGTTAAGCGCGCCCGACCGTCCAACAGATATCATATGGGCTGCGCGCAATGCAGCTGCCAGAATTTTGGCACGCTGATAGGCCCGCTCCGACATCAAGCCTCTTAGCTGAGTTACGGTCTGTTTTTTCTTCAGTCCCTCATGGCGCAGAAAAAGCGTGAGCGCTATAAATGCCCGACCTGGATGATCAATACCCGCAAACGCCGCATTGTCGATAATGTTAATGCTCTGCTCGCCGCGATAATCCGGGTGAACGCGCCAACCCACATCAGAGACAAGACAGGTCGCATGACGCAGGCGTATTTCTTCATCACTTTCGGTCTCTTCAAGCTCGTTAAATATCTGATCCGTCCACTTGCATAACTCAAATGCATGTTTTAGCGAGCGCGACCGCAAGCGTGCGAGATCTTCACAAACAGCGATCAATGGATCAAGCTTGCGGATCGACTTGGGCAGCTTCTCATATTGCAGGCCTTCACGGATGCCGTAAGCAGAAATAATAATGTCAGAGGGGGCCAATGCACGGATAAGTTCTTCAAGAACAACGGCACCGAAGGGCAGCAATTGACGCCTGACCGATGAAATTCCGTCAATACCATCGAAAAACTCTATCGGCCGTTCCTGTACCGTGTTTGCAAGTTCAATCGCCTTGCCTGCCGGTATCTGGTAGGAATGGAGAATGCGCAATGGATAGTCCCGCCACGCCATATGAATCTTTGCAAACGCTCGCCATGTGCCGCCAACCGCATAAAAGGGAAGCCCGGAATATTCCTTGAGCCATTTAACTTTTTTCAATTCCCGCCGCGCAATTGATCGCGCTTTGCCAAGATCTCCGTCCGACAATTCCATCAATCGGAGGCCGCCAAGCCCCAGGGTCACCCATTGCGGATTTTCCTCATCCTCGATGCCGATAAGCTCCAGACTACCGCCCCCCATGTCGCCGGCGACGCCTTTGGGGTTGTTAAACCCGGCATAAATTCCAGATGCCGCGAGTGCTGCCTCTTCTTCGCCACTTAAAACCTTGATCGGGCTTGCGCATATTTTCTTGGCGTCTCGAATGAATTTGGGGCCATCACTTGCATCGCGTGCGGCGGCCGTTGCAACGACATGTATTTTTCCGACATTGAGATGACTTGCGATAATACGGAACCTGCGCAGGGCGCGCAGTGCCCTGTCGACCGCCACCTGACCAAGCACACCATCGTTAACAAGGCTGCGCCCCAGTCCGCATAAAACCTTTTCGTTAAAGAGTGGTGTCGGGCAGCGGTTTGGGCCCTCAAAGACAACCAGACGGACCGAATTGGAACCAATATCAATTATGCCTATTGGACCCGTTTCATAGAGGCTCTCATTGGTCGCATTGCTACCGGCATTTTTCGCGTTCCGTGAGTTTCTTGCGCTTCCTGCTCTACCCGCAACCCCTGTTTCGGCGCTGTTTTCACCGTTCTTTTTTACCACTAACCGTCTCCGTCAATTTAGGCGTATCTCGCTCAGCAAACTTTTTAGGACTGATATTTGAGATGGCGTCACCTTGTCCAGACAAAGACGGATTATTCATGAAAAACTCATGAGCATTGAACAATCGCTCTCCCCGCCTGGGTTTAATCCGCCTGGATGTCCCATCCGCACATACCTGCCAGCTTTGCTGATTATCCATCAGGTTCGCAAGCATAATCTGATCCAGAACCTGTTCATGCACGGTTGGATTGCTAATTGGAACCATAATTTCAACCCGTTTATCGAGATTACGCGGCATCATATCAGCTGATGAAATATAGAGGATTGCATCAGGTGACGGTAATTTGTGTCCATTACCAAAGCAATAAATGCGGGCATGCTCCAGAAAACGACCGATTATGCTTTTTACACGGATGTTTTCGGACAATCCCTGAACACCAGGACGCAGGCAACAAATGCCGCGCACAACAAGTTCCACCTTGACGCCAGCAGAGCTCGCTTCATAAAGAGCGTCAATAATTTCAGTATCGACCAATGCGTTCATCTTCATCCAGATGGCGGCAGGGCGTCCGGCTTTGGCAAATTCTATTTCCTGTTTAATATGCTTCAGAATTTTTGGCTTCAATCCGCTTGGCGAGACGACCACCCTCTCCAGTTCAACCGGTTCTGCGTAGCCTGTCAGGAAGTTAAACGTCCGTGTAACATCCCG
>Ga0209633_10004277_pt1 | contig 12867 bp, 14 predicted proteins | sample Cruoilmetagenom1_FD_187290 | JGI IMG/M metagenome (GOLD analysis project Ga0209633, IMG submission 187290) | Oil polluted marine microbial communities from Coal Oil Point, Santa Barbara, California, USA - Sample 1 (SPAdes) (version 2) | ecosystem: Environmental > Aquatic > Marine > Oil seeps ... | reverse complement strand
TCTTCAGGAATTCCTTCTTATCCTCGACCGTGTACATAAATTCCTTGGAAAACACGCAGTCGGCTGATTTTGCCTTGTGAGTGAAAGTCGCGGGATCAAAGGCGGTTATCGAGGCCCGTTTGGCCAAACCAGCCTTGAGCGAGAGCGCATTGCCAGCTTCCGCCAGGTTCGCATCCGCCTCGAAGCCGTTCACCCAAACGCCAAAACTCTCGCACATGGTCCGCGTTGCCCCACCCAGACCGGCGCCCAGATCGATGACGCTCATGGCCGGGTCAAGGCCAAAGAACTTGACCATATTCATGACGTGCTCGGCACCGCCGGGGCTGGAGAAACCTTCGCCCCACACGTCCTGGACCAGACGCAGACGCGTGGTTTCCCATCGCTGTTTTTCGGCTTCGTAGCGGACCTCGTGGGTGGACACGTGCACGTTGGGCTTCGGCGCAGCTTGAGGCTCATAGCCCTCCCACCACGCCATGAGCCGCTCGCGAAACGATAGCTTTGCGCTTGTGTCGCTCGGCTGGGCTTTCAGGCTCGCGGCGCCGCTCATGGGGCTCCCTCGGACGTGTTCGGCAGGTCTGGGCGGCCACACTCGTGACCTGAACCGCCCCCTAAACACCTACTACTTTTGCGGTAAAGTTGAGGTTAATTGATCCCGTTTTGGAGCCTAAATGGCACCAAACGGTCGAATATTTGCAGCTTTGCATACAACCGTATGCACGCCCGGCCAATGTGCGAGTCGATGTCTGGGCGAGCTAAGTCAATTATTAACCAAGTTATGGGAATGGTTGATGAAATACGATTTCTTCTCGGTAGAGGTGTAGTTGGCGATGGCACAGAGGTTCAACGTCCAAGAAGGGCAGCGGTACGTACAGCGGCTGGGGCTGCATTACCGGCCGTCGATTTGGAAGGTCGGCTCCATCAAAGCGGGAACAACGCCCATTCCCCATGCTTTGCTGATCAATGTCGATAATCCTTTGGAGACAAAGACCATCTCCTGCCCAACGCTGGCCGATAGGATCTATTATGAGCTATTGGCAGAAAGCGCCGCCGCCGCAGCCTAAGCCGCCGGCGTCTCTCACCTACTAGTCAGGATGGTGGGCGCACCTGGGATTGAACCAGGGACCTCCACGATGTCAACGTGGCGCTCTCCCGCTGAGCTATACGCCCCCGAGACGCCCCACCCGTTGGTCCGGGCGGCGCCTGCAAGGTGTTGGCGAATTAGCATCCTAGTCGGATTTTGGCAAGCCTGGCCCCAGGGTGGTCCCCGGGTGGCCCCGGCGGCCCCTAGGCCTGCAGCATGACGTCGACCTGATCGACCAGATCGCGGAGGTGGAAGGGCTTGGAAAGCACCCGGGTCTCGCGCGGGCTTTGCTCGCGCGCCCGCAGGGCCACGGCGGCGAAGCCGGTAATGAACATAACTTTAATGCCCGGCTGCTGCTTGGCGGCGCGGCGGGCCAGCTCGATGCCGTCCAAACCGGGCATGACCACGTCCGCTAGAAGCAGATCGAAGGGGGTTTCGCCGATCTGCGACAGGGCGTCCAGGCCATCGCCGACGGGCACGACCTCGTGCCCGGCCCGGCGCAAGGCCTTGGCCAAGAACTCGCGCATGCTCTCGTCGTCTTCGGCGAGCAGTATTTGCGCCATTTTTCCCTACGTTCTAGCTAGAGCGATGGTCGCCGGCGGTATCGCCCGCGCGCCCCCGATTGTGGACTATACCCTATGAATCTTTGTCTAAAATAGTGCTTAACGGCGGCCCCGGCTGACGAACGGCCCAAATGCCCTCGGCCAAAGGGCAAGATGGACGATGACAGGCCGCCAGCTTTCTTCTAAACACGAAGGGCGATGGATAGCATATACGCCACGAATATAGACCCCGCTGCGGATTCGACGGCGGAATCCCACGAGGTCATCGCTCCCGCGCGCCAGACCGTGCCGTTGGTTTTTGCCTCGCCACATAGCGGTAGCGACTATCCGGCGGAATTCCTGGCCGCCTCGCGACTTGACCCGTTGGCCCTTCGCCGGTCGGAGGATAGCTTCGTGGACGAGCTGTTCAGCGCCGCGCCAAGGCTTGGGGCGCCCCTGATCCGCGCCCTTTTCCCACGCGCCTATGTGGATCCCAACCGTGAGCCCTTCGAGTTGGATCAAAGCATGTTCGCGGACCGACTCCCGGCCTATGCTAACACCCGCTCGCCGCGGGTTGCAGTGGGGCTGGGCACGATCGCCCGAGTCGTTGCCAATGGCGCCGACATCTACCGTGGCAAGCTTTTGGCGGCCGAGGCGTTGCAGCGCATTCGCCGCCACTACTGGCCCTACCACCGAAGCCTGCAAAATCTGGTCGAGCAGACCCGCACGGCGTTCGGTTCCTGTCTTTTGATCGATTGTCACTCCATGCCCTCGGTCGGCGGCCCCATGGATCGGGATCCAGGGCGCAATCGGATGGATTTCGTCTTGGGCGACTGCCACGGCACGGCGTGTGCCTCGGCGGTCATCGATGCGGTCGAGGGTCTGCTTCGCGACCTGGGCTATTACGTGGCGCGCAACGCACCGTACTCCGGCGGCTTCGTCACCCGGCACTACGGCAAACCAAAGACCGGCACCCATTGCCTGCAAATCGAGATCAATCGCGGCCTCTACATGGACGAAAGCCGGATTGCCCGCGGCCCTGGATTGCCCCGCCTGGCGCAGAATATGCAAGCCATGATCACCATGCTCAGCAACCTGAGTTGGGCCGAGACACCAGCGTGACCGCCAAAACGCCGCTGCGGATACGCGACGTGCGCGTGCAGGACCTGCCATACGCACAGGCGATCTACGCCCACCATGTCCTAAACGGCCTAGCCTCGTTTGAGGAGGCGCCGCCGGACTTGGCGGAGATGCGCAGGCGCTATGAGACCACTGTCGCGGCGGGATACCCCTGCATCGCCGCCGAAAGCGGCGCCCCCGGCGCGGGGCCCAGCTTCGCCGGCTACGCCTACGTCGGGCCCTACAGGCCACGGCCCGCCTACCGGTACAGCGTCGAGAATTCGGTCTACATCGCGCCGGAGAGCATCGGCCAAGGTGTCGGCCGCGCCCTGCTCACCGAGCTTATCGCGCGGTGCACGGCGCTTGGCTACCGGCAGATGATCGCGGTTATAGGCGATAGCGACAACTTCGCCTCGATCGGGCTGCATCAATCCCTCGGTTTTTCCCGCACTGGACAGTTACAGTCGGTCGGGTTCAAATTCGGCCGTTGGGTCGACAGTGTTATCATGCAGCGGCCATTGGGGCCGGGTGACGGCGATGTACCGGCGCCATAAAAAAGGGCCGCGCACGCGGCACGGCCCGAGTCTAGGGAGGAAACGCCTAACAGGCGTACGACAGGCAACAAGCAGGACGCTCATACGCCATGTCGCACTGCAATATATGAGACAGTAATCGTGGCCTTGCAACCCTTAACGACGGTTGCAATGCAAAATAATGGGGATGTCAGCCGGCCCCGTCCGGCGGTTCGAGGGAAGGATAGGCAATGTTCAAGGCGATGCTTTTGGAGCAAAGCGGTGACAAGGTCACGGCATCGGTTCAGGATCTGCCGGAATCGCGCCTGCCAAGCTATCCGGATGCTGGCGAGGTAACGGTCGCCGTCGAATATTCGACCCTCAACTACAAGGACGGGATGATCTTGCGTGGCCTGGGCCGGCTAGTGCGCGAGTATCCGCACATCCCCGGCGTCGATCTGGCGGGTACGGTGGAGCAAAGCAGCCACCCGGCGTTCCAGGCCGGCGACCCGGTGCTACTGACCGGATGGCGGGTCGGTGAGCTTCATTGGGGCGGCTATGCGCAAAAGGCGCGGGTCAAGGGTGAGTGGCTGGTCCCCCTGCCCGACGGGCTGACGACCAAGCGGGCCATGGCCATTGGCACCGCCGGCTTTACCGCCATGCTGGCGGTCATGGCTCTACAGGAGCAGGGCGTTACGCCGGCTTCCGGCGAGATCCTGGTCACCGGCGCCGCCGGCGGCGTCGGCTCCATTGCGGTCGCCGTGCTGGCCAAGCTCGGCTACCAGGTCGCCGCCTCCACGGGCCGCGCCGAGACGCACCCCTATCTGAAATCTCTTGGGGCAACGAACATCCTTGCCCGCGAAGAGCTGGCCGAGCCGAGCAAGCGCCCCTTGGACAGCGAACGCTGGGCCGGCTGCATCGATTCGGTTGGCAGCACCACTTTGGGCCGGGCTCTGACACAGATGCGCTATGGCGGCGTGGTGGCCGCCGTTGGCTTGGCCGGCGGCCCAACGCTGGAGACCACGGTGCTGCCCTTCCTGCTGCGCGGGGTGAAACTGTTGGGCATCGATTCCGTCTTGTGCCCGCCGGAGCGCCGCCTCGCCGCCTGGGAGCGGCTGGTCGCCGATCTGCCCATGGAAAAATTGGACGAAGCAACGACGACCGCCGGCCTCGCCGATCTGCCGCGCCTGGCCGACGACATCCTGAAAGGCCAGGTACGCGGCCGTCTGGTCATCGACGTCAACGCTTAGGTCATAGGGTCGCCATGGTCAGCACCGTTACAGTGGCCTGCGTGCAGAATAGCGCCGGGCCGGAGATCGAAGCGAGCATGGCCGAGGCCACGCGCCTGGTGCGCGCGGCCCATGATCGCGGTGCCGAGCTGATTTGCCTGCCGGAGTATTTCTCCTGTCTGAAGACCAGCGATGATCAGTTTGTGGTGGGCGCCCTGAGCGAGGCGGCGCATCCGGCCCTGCCCCACTACCGCGACCTGGCGCGAGAGCTGGGGGTCTGGCTTCTACTCGGCTCTCTAGCGGTCAAGGCGGGTCCCGACAAGGTTTACAACCGCTCTTACCTGATCGATGCCTCGGGCGGGATCGTCAGCCACTACGACAAGCTGCACCTGTTCGACGTGGACCTGGCGGATGGCGAGAGCTACCGGGAGTCGGCCGCCGTAGCGCCCGGCGATCGTGCCGTCGTGGCGCCGACACCGTGGGGGCCTGTGGGGCTGAGCATTTGTTACGACCTGCGTTTTGCGCATCTGTACCGGGCGTTGGCCCAGGCCGGTGCCGTGTTCCTGACCGTCCCCGCCGCCTTCGCCCAAACCACGGGACAGGCGCACTGGCACGTCTTGCTGCGCGCCCGGGCGATCGAGACGGGGTGCTTCGTCCTCGCTCCATGCCAGTGCGGCACCCATGGCGGCGGCCGGCCGACTTATGGCCACTCGCTGATCGTCGATCCCTGGGGCCGTGTCCTGGCCGATGGCGGCGAGGAACCGGGGATCATCGTCGCCACGGTCAACACGGCCGAGGTGGCTAAGGCACGCGGCATGGTGCCCGCCCTGCAACACGACCGCCCGTTCGCGAGCCACCCCCACCCCGGCCCTCCCCCATCGAGGGGGAGGGAGAAATAAGCATGCCATGATGGACTGCCCCTCCCCCCTTAGATGGGGGGAGGTTGGGAGGGGGGTGAGCCACACGCGCCAAAGCGGAAGGCCAACCCACCGCCTCAACGCCCTGACGACAACACCATGACCCCGGCGATGATGGCGGCGATGCCCAACCATTGGGTCCGGCTCATGACCTCGCGTAGAAAAACGCGGGCGAGCAGGACAGTCACGGCGCTGAAGGCCGAGGCGATGACCACGGCAACCGTTGCCCGCGGGCCGTCGCTGCCGGCGAGCAACGCCACATAAGCACCAGCGTCCAGCAAGCCCTGGGCGGCAAGATACGGCCACCAGCGCATGGGCAAGTGCGGCCGCTGGTGCCGCACCAGGAACAGGGCGGCACAGGCAAGAACACCAACGCATCGCCCCAACCAGACCGTCTGCAATTCACCATAGATCAGCGCCGCCTCTTGCGCCGCGGCAATGGTCACGGCAAAGCCCAGCGAGGCGCCGAGCGATAGGGCTATGGTGCGGCGCAGATGCGGCAGCGGATAGCTGGCCGGATCGGTGACCGCTCTGGCACTGCGCGCCACCAGCACCACGCCGCCGAGCACGGCCGCCATGGCCGCCCAAGCGACGAGGGACGGGCGGGCGCCCAGAGCCACGGCGAAGGCCACGTTGAAGGCGGGATAAGTGCCGACGATCGGTGCAACCACGGTAAACGGCCCGCGCGCCAGCGCCTGATACAGCCATAGCGTTGCCACCATGACGCCGATGCCGGAGACCAGGATCAACCATAGTCCGCCCGCATCCCAGACCAAGGGCAGCCCGCCCATCCAAATGACCGCGCCCAGGACCAGGGCGCCGACGCCAAGCATGGCGAGAAGCACACTGCGATGCCCGATAACGCGGCTGGCCAAGCCGCCGATGAAATCGGCGCTGCCCCAACTGACCGCCGCCAGCAGGCCCCCGATGGCTGGTGTCATCTGGCTGCCCTTAAAAGGTGTGCGCCGCCTCGCACATGTTTGTCAGCTTGCGAACCGCCAGGTCACGGCCAAGCAGACCCAGGCCGCAGTCGGGCGCGGCGATCAGGCGCTCGCCGTCCACATGTTCCAATGCCGCCGACAAACGCACCCTAATCTCGTCCACCGTCTCCACCCGACTCTTAGCGATGGCGACGACCCCGAGAATGATCTTGGTCTTGGCGAAGCGGTCGAGGAGCGAGAGATCGTTGTGGCGGTGCGCATCCTCCAGGGAGACCGCGTCAATGCACGTCTCGTCAACCGCCTCGGCAAGCTCGATATAGGCGTTGCGGTCCGCCTTCGGATAATCGTCCCGGTCCAGATGGTCGGGATAGCCGCAGCACATGTGCATCACCCGGGTCACGCCAGGCGGGAGGTCTTGGAAACAGCGGTCCAGATGGCGCACGCCATAGCGCAGCGCCCGCTCCGGCTGCCGGGCAAAGACCGGCTCGTCCACCTGGATCCAGCGGCAGCCGGCCTCGGCCAGCGACTTGATCTCGCTGTTGAGGGCATCGGCCAAATCGGCGCCAAGCTGCTCCTCGTCCTCGTAGGCCAGGTTGGCGGTGGTATCGGCGATGGTCATCGGTCCTGGCAGGGTGATCTTGACCGGCTTGTCGGTGAACGATTGCGCCAAGCGCCAGTCGGCGGCGAGAAAATGGTCGCGTGCACGCACCGGTCCCGTAATCGATGGTAAATCCGCCGAATAGCTGCCGCCGCGCACTGCTTTGGGTGTCAGGCGGTCGAAGTCGATCCCCTCGATATGCCGGCAATGGTAATGGATATAGTTCTCGCGCCGGATTTCGCCGTCCGTTGGCACGTCGATGCCGGCCTCGACCTGGTCGGCTATGACCTGTCGGGTGCCACGGGTAAAGAGGGCCTCAGCCTCATCCCCCATGCGCGCCACGGCCTCCAGGTACCCTTGGGTCGGCCGCCGGGTATCTGTCCCCTCGCCACCCTGAAACCAGTCCGGGACGGGCAGGAAATCCGGCTTTGGATAGGCCCCGATGGTTGTGGTCATTAGTGGCATGGCACTCCCCCAACTGCGCCCCCATATAGCGCCTCCGACCGGCCCAGGGTGGCACAGGGTGTAGACCCAGGCAATGTTGTGCCCAGCGGCCAACGGGGCTTCTCCAGGAGCCCTTGACGCGGCTTTTTTCACACCGCCCCCCTTGACTTCCCAGGGGCTCTCGTCTTATCTCCACCTCAGATTTAGCACTCAAGATCGTTGAGTGCTAACAAACGGCTTAACTAGCTGATTTTGTACGAAATCCGGAGGAAATCCATGAAATTTCGGCCTTTGCACGACCGTGTCCTGGTCCGCCGCGTCGATGAAGATGAGCGGAGCGCAGGTGGCATCATCATTCCTGATACCGCCAAGGAAAAGCCCATGCAGGGCGAGGTCATTGCGGTTGGCCCGGGCGCCCGCGACGAGAACGGCAAGATCGTGCCCCTCAGCGTCAAGGTCGGTGACCAGATCCTCTTCGGCAAGTGGTCGGGGACCGAGGTCAAGATCAACGGGGAAGACCTGGCGATCATGAAAGAGTCGGACATCTTTGGCGTCGTTGAAGGCGCCAAGAAACTCAGATCCGCCGCTTAAGCTACAGCAAGAAATTGGAGTAATCGAGAATGGCTGCGAAAGAAGTCAAGTTTTCCGCCGATGCCCGGCAGCGTTTGCTGAAGGGCGTCGACGTTCTGGCCGATGCGGTGAAGGTGACGTTGGGCCCCAAGGGCCGCAACGTGGTCCTCGACAAGTCCTTCGGGGCGCCGCGCATTACCAAGGACGGCGTCACCGTCGCCAAGGAAATCGAGCTTTCAGACAAGTTCGAGAACATGGGCGCCCAGATGGTCCGCGAGGTTGCCTCGAAGACCAACGACGTGGCCGGCGACGGCACCACCACCGCGACCGTGCTGGCCCAGGCCATCGTGCGCGAAGGTTCCAAGGCGGTGGCCGCCGGCATGAACCCGATGGACCTCAAGCGCGGCGTCGATCTGGCGGTCGAGACCGTGGTGGCCGATCTCAAGAAGCGCTCGAAGAAGGTTTCCACGTCCGAGGAGGTTAGCCAGGTCGGGACCATCTCGGCCAACGGCGACCTCGAAATCGGTGAGATGATCGCCGAGGCCATGCGCCGGGTCGGCAACGAGGGTGTGATCACCGTCGAGGAGGCCAAGTCTCTGGCCACCGAGCTGGACGTGGTCGAGGGCATGCAGTTCGACCGTGGTTACCTGTCGCCCTACTTCATTACCAACGCCGACAAGATGCTGGCGGAGATGGAGAACCCGTACATCCTTCTGCATGAGAAGAAGCTGTCCGGTCTGCAGGCGATGCTGCCTCTGCTGGAAGCGGTCGTGCAGTCGGGCCGGCCGCTTCTGATCATTGCCGAGGACGTCGAGGGCGAGGCCCTGGCGACCCTGGTGGTGAACAAGCTGCGCGGCGGCCTGAAGGTCGCGGCGGTGAAGGCCCCCGGCTTCGGCGACCGCCGCAAGGCGATGCTCGAAGACATGGCGATCCTCACCGGCGGCCAGGTGATCTCCGAAGATCTGGGGATCAAGCTGGAAGGCGTAACCCTGGAGATGCTAGGCCGCGCCAAGCGGGTGGTGATCACCAAGGAAGAGACCACCATCATCGACGGCGCCGGCAAGAAGAAGGAGATCGAGGGCCGTTGTTCGCAGATCCGGGCGCAGACCGAGGATACCACCTCGGACTACGACCGGGAGAAGCTGCAGGAGCGGTTGGCGAAGTTGGCCGGCGGTGTGGCCATCATCCGCGTCGGCGGCGCCACCGAGACCGAGGTGAAAGAGCGCAAGGACCGGGTCGAGGACGCGATGAACGCGACCCGTGCCGCGGTCGAGGAGGGTATTGTTCCCGGTGGCGGACTGGCCCTGCTCAACGCGATCAAGGCGCTCGACAAGCTGACGCCGGTCGATGACGACCAGAAGGTCGGCATCGACATCGTACGTCGGGCCCTGAAGACTCCGGTCTGGCAGATCGCCGAGAACGCCGGCTCGGAAGGTCCCGTCGTCGTCGGCAAGTTGCTCGACACCAAGGGCGCCAACATCGGCTTCGACGCCCAGAACGGCACCTATGTGGACATGATCAAGGCCGGCATCATCGACCCGACCAAGGTCGTGCGCACGGCTCTGCAGGATGCGGCCTCGGTCGCCGGCCTGCTGATCACCACCGAGGCCATGGTTGCCGAGAAGCCGGAGAAAAAAGAGGCTATGCCCGGCGGCGGTGCCCCGGACATGGGCGGCATGGGCTTCTAAGCCCCTAGCCACCCTAGACGTAAAGATCGGGGGCGAAGCTATAGCTTCGCCCCCTTTTCTTTTGCCAATCGCCCGCCAGTCTTAGGCTACATACCCCTTATGTCGTCATCCCGGACTCGACCCCGGACTAAATCCGGGGTCAGTGATCCGGGATCTTCGGTGAGGGCCAGACTCGGACACCTCGAAGATCCCGGATCGTAAGGCTCACGTACCGGAAATCGGCTGATTTCCGGGGTCGCCTAACGTCCGGGATGACGATTTTCCATTTACGAGTCGGGGACCTAGGCGCTGTGAAGCGCGATCGTGTTACCTTCGCTATCGACGAACATCCCGATATGCCCGAATGGACCGATCGACGTTTTTCCCATGGCAACCGAGCCGTCAGCGCTTTCGACCCGCCGCAGGGCCGCTTCGATGTCGTCGGTGGTCAAGAAAATGCGGATGCCGTCTTTCGACGCTTTGGATGCGGTGGTTAGACACCCAACCGGCGACTCCCCGTTAAAGAACGCCATGATCTTGCCGTTGGGGGTATCCATCGGCGCCAGTTGCGCCTGCATGACCTTTTTGTAAAATTTGGCCGCCCGGTCCAGATCGGCGGCCGGAATTTCGAACCAGGCAATTTTAATCTCAGTCATCGCTCTCTCCATAGGAATGGACGCGGCTGAAACCACCCAGCCGCCTATATGAAAGACGAACCACGCCGGCTTGGGTGGACATCTAATTTGGAAAGCGCATCACTCGACAGAACAGGCCAGCATCTGATCCGTCAGGAAGGGCCGCACCGCTAGTGCACCTCAGAATCGAGGTAGGACGCAGGCAAACGGTTAAACCGAGGGCAGACGACAGCCGCCAAACCGAAAAGAAACTAGGTCATCGGCTCATAAATGGAAAATCGTCATCCCGGACGTTAGGCGAGCCCGGAAATCAACCGATTTCCGGTACGCGAGCCTTACGATCCGGGATCTTCAGGTGGACCGAGACTGGCCGTCGCCAAAGATCCCGGATCTCTGACCCCGGATTTAGTCCGGGGTCGAGTCCGGGATGACGGTGAGAACTTAGTGCGGCGAATCTCTGTTCCACCACACTAGAGGGATGTTACGCCGCGGCAGGGTGGGAGGAGGCCGGTTCGCGCTGCTCGGCGGTTCGGCGGTCACGATGGGTGACCATGCGTTGATGCAAATCCGCAATGGCCATGCTTCCCGTGCGTACGCAAAGAAACGGCAGAACACCGTGGATCAAACAGGCCAAGCTGGCCAGAAACATGCGCCCGGCAAAACTAAAGGCCATCCCCATGTGCTGGCCATAGGTCTCGCCGACAGAGGCCGGATGGTCGGTAAAAGCCGATTTCAGCATGGGGATCTAGTCCTTCCTCTCTCGCGCTCAAGGGAAGGCACACTATATCTCGGAGTCGTGAAAAATGGCTTTCATTTATGCTAAAAAATAGGTATAAAAGTAGCATTGATTCCTACGTTATCTTCTATAAATAGAATTAAATTCTCATGGACGATATCAATAAGAAGATTCTGCGGATTCTGCAGGCTGACGCGACCGTGCCGGTGGCGGAAATCGCTGAAAAAGTGGGACTTTCGACCACGCCATGCTGGCGGCGCATTCAGAGTTTGGAGCGATCCGGCCTGATCGAGCGGCGGGTTGCCCTACTCAATCGCAAGAAGCTGAACGTGGGGGTGACGGTGTTCGTTCGCCTAAAAACCAACCAACATAACCACGAATGGCTGGAAGGCTTCGCCAAGGCGGTCGCCGACATCGAAGAAGTGGTCGAATTCTACCGCATGAGCGGTGACGTGGATTACCTGCTGAAGATCGTGGTTCCCGACATCGATAGCTACGATGCCGTCTATAAACGGCTGATCAAATCAGCCGACCTGTCGGCCGTCAGCTCCAGCTTCGCCATGGAAGAGATCAAGCACACCACCGCCGTGCCCGTCGACTACGCGACCTAGAGGATTGATTGCAATAAACAATTCCCTCCCCCCTTGTGGGGGAGGGTTAGGGTGGGGGGAAGCGCGTCCGCGCGTCGAGAGACTCATTTCTCGTTTCTTTAACCGCCTTGCGGCGGCTGCCCCCTCACCCGGCGCGCGACGCGCGCCACCCTCTCCCACGTTGGGGAGAGGGTATTAAGCATTGGCGTCAATCCGCTAGAGCAGGCCCGGACAAGAAGGCGTTGCGCCAAACGTGACATTGGCTCAACGCTCAGTTGCTCTTGCCCTTGCCGCCTGCGCCGGGGCCCTGACCTGCCCCCTTGCCCTGGCCCATACCCTGGCCCATGCTTTGGCCCTGGCCCATGCCTTGGGCCGGCGGCTGATCGGGTAGGGTCATGCCCTGTTGCTTTGCCCGCTCCTGCATCTCGTTGTGGTGTTCGAGCCGGATGCGTTCACGCTCCTCCGCGGTCTTGGCGGTCTGCATTTTGTTGCGGTACTCCATCCGCTCCTGCTCGGTCATGAGCTGACTGCCGTAAATTTGCTGTGCGGCGACGAGACCAGGGTACAACGACAGGGCTGTCCCAGTCATGACGCCAACGGACAGCGCGACAATCGCGCCAAGCGTCTTCAGCTTCGTCTTCATCCTTCCAGTTCCTCTCATCGGAATTTTCATGCGGTACGACCAGGAGGTCCTGGGTCCGCCATGTTGGCGCCACTTGCCGACAAGCCGAGCAAACGCTCATTGATCTGGATCATGATTCCTGCAACGTTCGAGGCCATTTTTGTGATCAATCGTCGCCTCGAGGATCGCGCAATCATGCAGAATGCGAAATCAGCCCTGGTTCGGGTCTGGGACCCACTGGTCCGCGTCGGCCACTGGACCATCGTCGTCGGCTTTTTTGTGGCGTACTTCACCGAGGACGATCTGTTGGGTCTGCACGCCTGGGCTGGATACCTGGTCGGCGGGGTGATCGTGCTCCGCGTCGTCTGGGGCTTCATCGGCCCGCGCCACGCGCGCTTTGCCGACTTTATCTACCGGCCGCGCACCGTCGTAAGCTATGTCCGCGACCTGCTCGGCTTCCGGGCGCGCCGCTATATCGGTCACAGCCCGGCCGGCGGCGCCATGATCGTCGCCCTGCTGGTGATGCTGGCGGCGACGGTCTACAGCGGCCTGATGGTCTACGCTCTGGAGGACAAGCGCGGCCCCCTCGCCCCCTTTGTCAGGCAAGCCCCAGTGCAAGCGATTCCAACGGCCCTGGCCGATGACGACAATGACAAAAACGGCG
>Ga0209633_10004275_pt1 | contig 12871 bp, 12 predicted proteins | sample Cruoilmetagenom1_FD_187290 | JGI IMG/M metagenome (GOLD analysis project Ga0209633, IMG submission 187290) | Oil polluted marine microbial communities from Coal Oil Point, Santa Barbara, California, USA - Sample 1 (SPAdes) (version 2) | ecosystem: Environmental > Aquatic > Marine > Oil seeps ... | reverse complement strand
TCAGGTACGATCTTGATGCCGAGCTATGTAAATATTGGTGCTTATGTAGATGAAGGAACGATGGTAGATACCTGGGCTACAGTAGGGAGTTGTGCACAAATAGGTAAGAATGTACATTTAAGTGGTGGTGTTGGTATTGGAGGCGTTTTAGAACCATTACAAGCCGCGCCGGTTATTATTGAAGATAATTGTTTTATTGGTTCCCGTTGTATTGTTGTTGAAGGCGTACGAGTAGAAAAAGAAGCAGTTTTAGGTGCCAATGTGGTACTAACCATGAGTACAAAAATTATTGATGTCACCGGAGATGAACCCATTGAAATGAAAGGAAGGGTCCCCGAGAGGTCCGTGGTAATTCCGGGAAGTTATACTAAAAAATTCAAAGCAGGTGATTATAATGTACCTTGTGCACTAATCATTGGTAAACGTAAAGAGAGTACGAATAAAAAAACATCATTAAATGATGCCTTGCGGGAAAACGATGTAGCGGTGTAAGAATGAAAATATTAGTGATACAACAGAAAATGATTGGCGATGTTCTGGTCAGCTCGATCATTTGTAATAATCTAAAAAAAGCATATCCAAATGCTCAAATTGATTATATGGTGTATGCATCAACAATTCCGGTTCTTAGAGGTAATCAGCATATAGATAATTTGATTTTATTTGAAGACAAGTATAGAAAGAGCAAATGGTCTTTTTTTAAGTTCATCCTATCTATTCGTAAAGAAAAATACGACATTATAATAGATGCCTATTCTAAATTAGAAAGTTGGGTAACCGTTCTGTTTTCAGGGGCAAAACAAAAAATATCTTATCAAAAAAAGGGAAGATCATTTTTATATACTGATAATATTAAATTTCTTAATACACCTAAAACTAATTTAGGATTGACCATTGAAAGACGTTTGTCGTTATTACAACCACTAAATCTTGATATAGAAGTCGATCCGATCCCTAAGCTATATGTTACAGATCAAGAAAATAAAGTAGCTAAAGAACTCTTAGCTCGTCATGGAGTAAATACCCAAGAGAAAACGATCATGGTTTCTATTCTTGGCAGTTCAGATATTAAAACATATCCTTTAGAATACATGTCTAAAGTAATTGATTATATATCCGATACTACGAATGTAAATATATTGTTTAATTATATGCCCGATCAAATTGATGAGGCAATACAAATCTATGAAAGTTGTAAGGAGTCGACTCAAGGGCGTATATATTTTGACGTTTTGGGCAATGACTTACGCGGTTATATTGCTTTAATGAATGTCTGTGATTTGATTATCGGTAATGACGGAGGAGCCATAAATATTGCAAAATCATTGAATAAACCGTCGTTTATCATTTTTTCTCCTTGGATAGAAAAGAAAATGTGGGCAACTTTTGAGGATGGTAAATTTCACAAGTCCGTTCATTTAAAAGATTATAAACCTGAACTATTTGAAAATAAATCGGAAAAGGAATTAAAGAAAAATTCTTTAGTGCTGTATAAACATTTTACACCTGATCATTTTTTTGATGAATTAAGTTCCTTTTTAGATACTAATTTAGTCGCGTCTGAATTTTTGTCGAAAAGAATAGTGTATCAAAAATTTTCAGAAAGCATAAATAATAAATTATCTGTACTAATAATTACATTGAATGAACAAGAAAACATTGACAATTTAATTGAGAACGTAAGTTTTGCCGATGAAGTTATAGTGGTAGATTCTTTTAGCTCTGACGGAACAGTTGAATTCGTTAAAAAACATAAAAATGTGAGATTGGTACAACACAAATTTTTAAATTTTTCTAACCAACGTAATTTTGCGTTGAAACAAGCAAGCTATGATTGGGTGTTGTTTATTGACGGAGATGAGAGAATATCAACTGATTTACGGCATGAAATTATTGAGGCCCTTGATGATCCTGAAGATGTTATTGCTTATGGGTTTTATAGAAAATTTTACTTTGAAAATACACCATTAAGGTTTAGTGGATACCAAACAGATAAGGTTTTCAGGTTTTTTAATAAAAAATGTGTTTCTTATAATAAAGAAAAGTTGGTTCATGAAACGTTACGCATTGATGGAAAAACGAAAATATTAAAAAATAAATTAGACCATTATTCTTATATAAATGATGAAATCTATAAAGAGAAGTTAACTAAATATGCAACATTAAGGGCTCAGGAATTATACTTAAAAAAATTAAAACCGACTTTTTATCACTATTATATTAAACCAATATATCGATTTTTATATCATTTTATAATTAGAGTTGGATTTTTAGATGGCCAAAGAGGATATAAAATTTCCAAACTAAATGCCTATGGTGTCCAACAACGATATATAGAGTTGAAAAAACTTTATGATTCCCGAGGATAAACAAAAATTATTTTTTCCCCAAAAACCGTTGTTTTAATCTCTTTTTTCTATGGAATTTTTCTTGGAATTGATCTGTATAAAACCACATCTTCTCAAAAACGGTATTAAAACCATGGCCGCTTAAATCTGCATAAGCATCACTCATAATTTTCACCATTTCTTTTTTTGGTGTTAACCTTGAGAAATTTTTCATTCTGGCTTCAAAATCAAGTTCAAAGAAAGACATTCTGTTCAGGTCAACTAAAAAGAAATCATAGTTGCTTCCGTTTTTTACAATTAAGGTATTTCCGGGCGAATGATCTTTAAAGTAAATACTTTTTTCATGCATCTGCCATGTAAATTTTGTGAATTGCTTCAGTATGTTTTCATGGTCAGGGTAGTCTGGATCTGTAACCAATTCTCTATAGGTTAGATCATAATGTAAGTGTTCACATATATAGTAGCTCTCTTGTAAACCTGAAAACCGACTGTTTTCAAAAAAAGCAATAGGCTGTGGAGTCCCAATGCCTAATTGGGTAAGTCTATCAGCATATTCAAATGACCGCTGAGCCTTGGATTTTCTCACATATTTATAGATAATTTGATTGATGAAGTTTGGAATTTTAAAGGACTTCACATTGATACTTTTTCCATCTATATCATAAATTTTAATTTTATTTCTATCGCCATCACCGATTAATGTTCCGCTTGTAGTAAAGTTGCCAATAATGCCTTGTAATTTCGATGTTAACGGCACGTATTTTTTATGTATTCTATATTTCATAAAATTCACGTTAAATATTTATCTATGCCGTTGGTACACCATGTCAATTTGTTCGCGATACTATTTTGTTGGATCTCATCATTTAATTCTAACCGACTTCTTGATTTTTCATCATGATAAATATGGTATATAATACCACAATACCGTAATCGTTTACCTAAAACGCCTTTGTTTAACATTCTGACTATCAATTCAGAATCCTCTCTTCCCCAACCTTTGAAATCCTCATTATAGCCATTGATCGCTATAAAATCTTTTTTCCAAAAAGAAACATTACATCCTCTAAATTTATGAGATAATTTATTTGTCACTTTGTATAATGAACTCAAGATGGGTATACATAAAGCCCTTGTTCTTTTTTTTATATCCGGTGAAAAAAAGTTGAAAGTAATCTTTTTAGCATTAAAAAGTGTTGTTACATATCCTTTTTTTATAGTAACCCTTGATCCAAATAGATAGTTGTTTTTTACAGCGAGATCTAAATGATCTTTAATAAAGTTTTCGTGTAAAATACAATCGCCATCAACTTGAATAATATAGTCTGAATTACTATTTGCAATCGCTTTATTTAAAATAACAGCTTTTCTAAAACCATTATCTTCATGCCAAAAATGATGGATCGGTATAGGAAATATTTTTTGAAAGGATGCTATTAACGTTTTTGTTTCATCAGTAGATCCATCATCCGCTATTAAAACTTCATTCGGTAGTACACGTTGCTTTTTGACACTAAGCAAAACCAACTCTAAAGCTTGGTGCCAATTATAGGTGGTTATTACCAATGATGTTGTTAGCTTTTTTTTCATATAGAATTATTGAGCATTCAGAAATATAATCTTTTGTTGATGTTTTAATGAGTTCTCTAAATATTTTCCGGTTAAAACAATAAAAAATAAATTCCAATACCTGCGTTTAACTATACTTTTAAAAAGTAATTTAACAGATGTAATTAATCTGATAACGTTGTATTTTATATAATTATGATTTTTTCGTACTATATAAAGTTTTGAAAGTTGTAATTCCTTTTTTATTACATAATTAGCGGGTGTACTTACTCCATGTAAATGAATGAACTTCGTTTCAGGATGTAAATAGCTTATGTACCCTTTTTTTTGCAACCGGTAGCAAAGATCCATTTCTTCATAATATAAAAATAGGTTGGTGTCGAACCCCCCAATTTCTGCAAATTTTTGAGCATCAAAAAACATAAAACACCCTTGGATAAAATCAGCAGGTACGGTTTGTTTATAGAGCTTAGCTTCCCGTTTTATTTTCTTTGAGGTTAATTCAACAGCCCATCTCCCAAAAAGTTCTTTTCTTATACCATGAAAATAATCAAAGCAAGAGGTGGGTTTTCTTTGACCGTTCAATTGTTGAGGTGTTGAAACACCTGCCTCAGGACGATCTTCCATAAATTTTAAAAGTGATGAAAAACAATCCTCTATAAAAATGATGTCATTATTTATATAGGCAAGATACTTGCCGGAAGCATATTGTGTACCCAACATGTTTCCACCACCAAAGCCGGTATTTATATTGCTTCTTACAATCGTAACCTCATTTTCATAGCTCTTAAGGATATTTTTTAAATTGTGATAATCTTCAATTTCAGAACAATTATCAATAATGATAATTTCGTATGAAATGGTTGAAGGTGTTTGTTTGAGGATTGATTCAACAAGGTCCAACGTTAAATGACTATTGTTATAATTAATTGAAATGATGGAAATATCCATAAAATTTAGACCGGTATTTGAAACCGCAAATTTAAATAAACAAATGATATATCTAAAGTTATTTGTTTATTTGCACAAATTAAACTGTCATTTATAGATTGTTAAAAGAGAATTGACTAAATTTTATTCATGAATAGTTTATAAAATTTACAATATGGATTACGAAAATAAACCGGATGGTTATTATAATAATGCAAGGAATGAGATGTTGGATTTTCTACCTAAAACCGCCAAGAAAGTATTAGATGTTGGCTGCGGTAATGGTATTTTCGCCGATATTATAAAAAAAATAAACGGTGCCGAAGTTTGGGGTATTGAACTAATGGAGCAGGAAGCTTTAAAGGCAAAGGATATAGTATATAAACTATTTGTAGGGCCTTGTGAAGACCATATCGATACCTTACCCGATAATTATTTTGACGTTATATACTTTAATGATGTATTGGAGCATTTGGTTGACCCTTATATGGTTTTGACCAATATCAAAAAGAAACTTTCTCCGGGTGGAGTTGTGATCAGTTCGATTCCTAACATAAGATATCATAATGTTTTTATGAAATTGGTATTTAAAAAGAAATTTGAATATGAAAGTTTTGGGGTATTAGATAAGACACATTTGCGTTTTTTTACAAAAAGCAGTATTCGAAATATGTACACCAATTTAGGATATGAAATAGTGATGCATAAAGGTATTAATGGAAGTAAATCACTAAAACCAATTTTATATAACATTCCGATGTTCTTTACAGCAATGGATATAAAATATCCTCAATATGCAACGGTAGCCCGCGTGAAGAAATGAATTATTAAACAAATATTTTCATTGTAAAAAATGCAAGACATTATTAACAAAGTTATAGAGATTTTAAAAAAGGAAGGAACAATTTTATATCCTACAGATACTGTTTGGGGTTTAGGATGTGATGCTACCAATGAAAAAGCGGTTGAAAAAGTTTTCAATATTAAACGACGTAATGAAAGTAAAAGCCTTATAATTTTAGTTGATTCATTAGAAATGCTACAACAATATGTTGATGAAATTCCTGATACGCTACTTGAAATGTTCGAAATGTTTGAAAAACCAACAACTGTTATTTATAAAAACGCAAAATCAGTTTCAGGGTGCGGAAATCGATTGGCCAGTAATGTCATCGCTAGTGATAACACAGTGGGCATTAGAATTGTTCAGGATCCATTTTGTAAAGAATTAATAAAGCAATTTGGCAAACCTGTTGTTTCAACTTCTGCCAATATTAGCAATATGCCTACTCCAAAATCATTTAAAGAAATAGATATATCTATTTTGGGCGCGGTAGATTATGTAGTAAATTTACACCATGATAAAATTGCTGATTCATCTTCTTCTATTATTAGGATTGATGAAAAAGGTGAAATAGAAATTATTAGAGCATAATATTCATGGATCAAAATTTTAAGGAAGCACTTTCTGCAGATATATTCAATTATATTTCAAAAGCCTCTGAACAACTGGGATTGGAAAGCTACGTAATCGGTGGTTTTGTACGTGATTTTTTATTGCAAAGAGATAGTGGTGCAAAAGATATTGATATCGTTACAGTAGGTAGCGGAATTAAATTGGCGAAAAAAGTAGCCGGTCTAATACCTACAAATCCCAAAGTTCAGATTTTTAAAACCTATGGCACAGCAATGCTCAGATATAAAGGCAGTGAAATCGAATTTGTAGGTGCCCGAAAAGAATCGTATACTGAACACAGCCGAAACCCTGAAGTTGAAGAAGGTACATTGCAAGATGATCAGAATCGTCGTGATTTTACTATAAATGCAATGGCATTGAGTTTGAATAAAATTGACTATGGTAAGTTGCTGGACCCGTTTAATGGAGTTGAAGATTTGGAATCAGGGATTATCAGAACCCCTTTAGATCCCGATATTACATATTCTGATGATCCTTTACGGATGATGCGGGCCATCCGTTTTGCCACACAATTAAATTTTGTAATTGAGCGACGATCGTTAGAGGCCATTACTCAAAATGCTGACCGTATCGATATTATCACACGGGAGCGTATTGTTGACGAATTGCATAAAATTCTATTGGCCAAGAAGCCGTCCGTCGGTTTTACCCTCTTGGAAGAAACCAAGTTGTTGGAGCGATTTTTACCGGAAATAACTGCCTTAAAAGGTGTGGAAGAAGAAGAGGGACAAACTCATAAAGATAATTTTTATCATACGTTGCAAGTGGTAGATAATATTGCTCAAAATACTGATAATTTATGGTTACGCTGGACGGCCTTGCTACACGATATTGGCAAAGTACCGACTAAGAAGTTTGACAACAAAGTAGGATGGACATTCCATGCCCATGAATTTGTGGGCTCTAAAATGGTGTATAAAATTTTCAAACGATTAAAGATGCCATTAAATGAAAAGATGAAATATGTACAGAAATTGGTATTATTGAGCTCCAGACCCGTTGTTTTGGCTGAAGATGTTACCGATTCTGCTGTACGAAGATTGATATTTGATGCAGGCGATAGTATTGAAGATCTAATGACACATTGTGAGGCGGATATCACTACTCAAAGCCTTAAAAAGCGTAAGAGATATCTCAATAATTTTAAACTCGTTCGCCAGAAAATTGTAGAAGTGGAGGAGCGAGATAGAATTCGAAATTTTCAGCCACCAATTACCGGTGAGATCATAATGAAAACATTTGGCCTCAAACCTTGCAGAGAAATTGGCCAGCTAAAAGACACCATAAAAGAAGCTATATTAGAGGGTGAGATTAAAAATGACTATGATGAAGCATATGATTTTATGCTAGAAAAAGCTAAAAAGTTGGGGTTAGAGAAAGTTAAAAGGTAGTTTACCGGTTGTGTTGAACGGTTTGAATACGATTTCCGTTGTTGGATTTGTGTAAAGCACAAATGGGCTAAGAAGTATTTATAAAGTTAGAGTTTTATTCGAGAGTGAAAATGCCATTGAGCTTATATCTTGTTAGGCACCGTTAATAGATTTTACTTGATTCTATCTTTGATTTTTGTCTATCAAACCAACCATTGGTATTGTTGTTTTTGACCCTATTTCAATACGCGCACTGATCGAATTCTTATATCGATTATTGGCCTGTCATTTGTACCTGTTTGTACTTTGGCAATAGAATCTACTACTTCAAGCCCCTTGACTACTTGACCAAAAACGGTATAGTTTTGATCAAGATGGGGAGTTCCACCAATAGATTTGTAGACTTTACGATGTGATTCGGGAATAGAGTACCGTTCAAAATTTTCGTAAGTCATTGCCATTTTGTTAAGGCTGTCATTTAAGAAATTAAATCGCGCCAGGTCTTCTCGGTCTCGTGCTTCTTGAATGGAATCACGAAGTGGTTTATACGCAGGATCATTTATGGCATAATGATCTGCCAGGAACTTGTTTATACGTATTTCAGCCTGATCGAGCAGGCTATCGTTTTGTACACCTCTTTGAACTATATAAAATTGGATACCACTTGAAGCCCGCTCAGGATTACCATCTCTGGCTGCTCCTAAGGCTCCTCTTTTATGAAATATAGCCGGATTGAATTCAGCATCTATTTTATAAGACAGATCTCCATTACCAAGGTTGTCCCCAGGCTTGGCTTTTCGGCTATCCGGATCACCTCCTTGAATCATAAATTCCTTAATTACACGGTGAAAAAGGAGACTATCATAGGTACCATTGTTGGCTAGCTTAATGAAATTATCGCGATGCAATGGAGTCTCATTGTAGAGCTCGATAACCACGGTACCATAATCAGTCACCATTTCAACAGATTTTCGATTTTCATCAATAGAATTTGATGATTTTGTTTTTGTATTGCACCCCCAAATAGCCAGTATTAGGAATATAAGTGAAATGATTTTAAAATATGTTTTCATTTTTATAGGGTTTTATTATTCAATATTGTTTGCAATACTTTTTAGTAATCCGCCGATTTAAAAGTAATGATTTTATTTGAAGTAAGATGGAAATGGGCTCGCCCGAACGTACTGATTGGTTCGGGCGGGTTATACATGTTGTTGGCACCAGTATTTATTTTATTTTTAGTTTTCTAAGTCTCGCTTTGATCGAAGGGATGTTTTCATTTTTTATTTCATGAATTATCAATTCAAAATCTTTTTCAAGATCGATATTGCGTTGCGATAAAATAAATAAGGATTGAATTGAGTTCACCCTTACAATCTTACTTTCTTTTCTATTTCTCACCCATTTTTTGAGTAGATTCCATGCAGTTTTTGATTCCACGTTTGTTAACTCAATTCTTGGAACCAGTAATGCTAAGTGCCATTTTAATTCTTTATCGGTTGCTTTATTTAGGAGGTTGATAATATCTTGATTATGACCTGAAAGATATTTTGGATTTTCCAGGGTAATCTTTTCAACTGCATCTATTGCACGCATTACGATTAGCCGATTTTCAGAATACAAGTAATGGAATAGAGTTTCAAATTCCTTTTGTGTTTTTATTAGCTCAATTAATTGGTTTACTTTACCAATTGATCGTAAATCTCCACCTTGCAAGTATACTTCAAAATTTTCCATCAGATTATTTCAGGTATATGGTGCTTAGTATTGGTGCCAACGGTTGATGTATAGTTAGTTGAGTGTCTCGCGCAACTAATTTAGCAAAAGAAAACCTAACATTAGGGGAATCCGTAGGATTTTCCGAGTACACACAGACCGAAGCAATTAACCCGCCCGAACGTACCGTTCGGTATGGGCGGGTTATACACTTTGTTAGCACCAGTTTTTATTTTTTTTCTTCACGTAAAATTTTCTCTATTTTTCGTCCTTTCGCCAATTCATCTACCAATTTATCTAAAAATCTCACTTGTTGGGTTAACGGATTATCTATTTCCTCAATACGATAACCACATATAACTCCTTTAATTAGGTGGGCATTTGGATTCAATTCGGCTTTCTCAAAAAATGTCTTAAATGTTGCTTTTTCACCAATAAATTCATGTACTCTTAACTCGTTATAACCAGTCAACCACTCTATCACTTGAAACAGTTCTTGCTTTGTTCTTCCTTTCTTTTCCACCTTGGACAAATAATGAGGATATACTGAAGCAAAAGTCATTTTTGCAATGCGTTCATTGTGTTCTGGTGTAACTTTCATTTTGACAATATTTTTATGTTAGCTGTTTTCTTTTTTTCTCATAAAATCAAATGCGCCTTTTCTAAGTTGTATTCCATACTCCAAATAGGCTTTCATACAAGCAAGGAAATTTGCCCATCCCTCGGTATTTCCTAAAACCCATTTAAGGTTTTCTTCATTTAGTTCTTTTCCACTTTCGTTTACTCTTACTAAGGTGCTTTCGTCTGGTAATTTTTCTAATGTAATGATTACAATAGTTTCCGGGTCCCAAACAAATGAAATTGAACGATTGGCTTCAATTTTAATTTCTTTCACAGGGAATTTGTCTGCAAATTCAGGAAATTTCCATATCACTTCTTTTCCTGATTCCATTCGTCCACTACTTTCCGAAATGAAATATTTGGTCATTTTCACAGGATTTACAATTCCTTCAAAAACTTCTTCTATTGGTTTTTGAATTTGTAGAGTTGCATTAGATTCAAGTCTCATATTTAATCCCTTTTTTCGTTAATAAATTTTTTTTTTATAGTCGTCTTCAAATTGTCGCTAACGGTTTGGCTATGGTTTAGTTTCGCTGATTATTTTCTCAAGTTCGTATTTTACATTGACATTTCAAAAAATACCAGTAAAATATCTCCTTGTTTCAATAGTTGCTTCGCCAGTTCGCTTCGCTCGTGTGTTGCGATTGTTACGCAACTAATTTAGCAAAAGGAAACCGAACGTTAGGGAAATCCGAAGGATTTTCCGAGTAGCACAGACCCAAGCAATTAACCCGCCCGAACGTACCGTTCGGTATGGGCGGGTTATACACGATGTTACCAAACGTATATTAAGTTTGTATCAAAATTATGTGTACAAAATTTATCGATCATTCCTAAAATCAACAGGCCTTAACTTATTGATAACTTCTGCGCTCACCCAATAAATGTTGGCCACTCCTTCGTCCAAATCTATTGTGTTAAATAAGAAATATTTTCCGTCTGGTGTGACACTACCATATGTATTTTCACGTTCGTTGTTTATGTCTTCTCCCATATTAATAGCAGGTCCCCACGAACCATCTTCCATACGAAAACTGATATATAAATCGGTTTCGCCGTAGCCACCTTCTCGTTCACTATCCCAAATTATATAACTTTCATCTGGTGCGATAAAGGGATGAGCCGTCCATTTTCCTGTGTTAATTTCATTGCTGAATGCTTTCGGTTCTTCATGCTTGCCATCTATCAACCGGGAATACCGAATCGTGCCTATTTCTTCTCGTTCATCAAAAACATAGGTGCCAGCCGTTGAAGCCGTAAGGCGCATGATAGGAATTTCTTCGAACTGTGATCCTAAACTCTTCTCCTCAGACCATCCTGAAGTCGATCGCTGTCTATATTTGTTCCCTAGATACATTGTTTTACCATCTGTTGAGATAAAGACTTCACCCGAATTACGCTCTGCGACTGACTCAAGCCACTCACCATTTTTATATTGGACAACATGGGAATTGGGGCTCTCACCTTTCATCTGCCTGACAAAATAGAATTCATTCATGCTCGGCGCGAAGGCAGCTTCAATTTCCAAGTCTTTCGTTGAAACAATACCAGGCGCAAACAATTCAGGGATCAAGCCGGGTGGTTTTTGGCCAAGATAAGATTCTTCTGTAGTTAGTGAATCGCTATCTTTTGAGTTCTGTTTTTTAGTGTTGCAAGCATTTAAAAACATTACAAAGCCAAGCATTAAAAATATAAAGTAGTAATTTTTCATTGTTTAAAATTTTATAATGATTAGTAACGGTTAGGCTATGGTTAGTTGCGTGGTTCAGCAACTAATTTAGCAAAAGGAAACCGAACCTTGGGAAAATCCGAAGGATTTTCCGAGTAACACTGACCCGAGCAATTGTATAAACGTATTGCGTTTATACAACTTTTATTATAATGTGTTTATAGTATATATGGCTACAAGCTCGAATTTTTAAGTTGCTGGTTTATAACTTTTCTTATCAATTACAATTTTAGCAATTAAAGAAATGATTTTTGCCAAAATCTACACCGCTATGTTGCTGGCTTGTAACTCTTTTTATCAATAACGATTTTGGCAATACTGGAAATAATTTTTGCTAAAATCTTATCACAAACTAGGTTGCCGGTTTATAACTTTTTTTGTCTATTACGATTTTAGCAATAATTTCTCTTAAAATTTCAGAGGTGCCACCACCAATGGGACCTAAGCGGCTATCGCGTAATAATCGTGCCATTGGATACGTTTCTATATAACCATAACCACCTAATAATTGCAAACAATCATACACTACCTGGTCGGCGATCTTTGTAGAAACCAATTTAGACATACTCGCTTCTTTAACAACATATTCACCATCATTCAAACGTTTTGTGGTAGTGTAGTTTAGCGCTTTACACATTTCCACTTCACTAGCCATATCGGCAACTTTATGGCGTAGCGCCTGAAATTTATCTAAGGTTTTACCAAAAGCCTGGCGTTCTGACATATATTGCAACACATATTCGATGGCATATTCGGCACGGGCATGTGCATTAATAGCCATCACTAAACGTTCTAAAGAAAAATGTTGCATGATATATGGAAATCCTTTTCCTTCTTCCCCCATTAAATTTTCAGCGGGTACTATTACATTATCATAGGCTATTTCACCGGTATCGGATGCACGCCAGCCCAATTTATCGAGCTTGGTTACCGAAATACCGGGGGTATTACTATCGATGACAAAAATACTCATGCCTTTATTTCCTAATTCGGGATTGGTTTTGGCTGCTACCACCATATAATCAGAATAAAAACCATTGGTTATAAAAGTTTTAGATCCGTTTAGTATATATGTATCCCCTTTTTTTACTGCTGTTGTGCGCATACCCGC
>Ga0209633_10004274_pt1 | contig 12874 bp, 14 predicted proteins | sample Cruoilmetagenom1_FD_187290 | JGI IMG/M metagenome (GOLD analysis project Ga0209633, IMG submission 187290) | Oil polluted marine microbial communities from Coal Oil Point, Santa Barbara, California, USA - Sample 1 (SPAdes) (version 2) | ecosystem: Environmental > Aquatic > Marine > Oil seeps ... | reverse complement strand
CGCATTCTCGGTGACGTGACGGAGGAACGGCTGGCCATCCTTCGCGAAGCCGATGCAATCGTGCTGGACGAGATCAAGAAGGCCGGCATGTACCGGGACATCTGGCAGTCCTTTGCCGTTCTGCTGCCCATCAAGACCGTCGGCGTCATGGGTGATGAGCGCACGTACGAGAACGTGATCGCCGTGCGGGCGGTGACGAGCAAGGACGGGATGACGGCAGACTGGGTTCAGTTGCCTTATGAACTCCTGGGGATCATATCGAACAGGATCATTAACGAGGTAAAGGGGGTGAACCGTGTCGTTTATGATATATCGTCCAAACCGCCAAGTACGATAGAATGGGAGTGATCACTATGATACTCAAAGTGCTAATCCACGTAAATGAAGCAGAACGATGGGGCGTCGCCCTGAACAGCATTACGAACATGAAGAACGGTCCTGACGGCGCGAACATAGAAACGCATGTCATATCGAACGGGCACGGCGTGAACGGTTTTGTGCATCAGCGGGATCAGGCGCTCCCGGAAGAGATCGAGCGCATGAAGCAGCTGGCAGGCCGGGGAGTGCGGTTCTTTGCCTGCAACAACGCGCTGGCCAAAGAGAAGATCGAATCAAAAGAGCTGCCCGACTTTGTGGACGTCGTAGCCTCGAGCATGGAAGAGATCGTGAAGCGCCAGGCCGACGGGTTTGGCTATATCAAACCCTGATCAATGAAACCGCACACTGACCTGACCCTCTTCAGCAGCCTTGCCGGTTGTGGAGGAAAAGGTAGGTGCGCCAATCTGCAGACAACTTTTTCCCTATCAAGTCGCTTCGCTGCCTGTGAAAAACAGCTTCCAGGCAAAGGAACAGCAATAAGATTGTTGCGCTGTTTTAATCGTAAGTCTCCACCTTCATCCCGGATGGTTTTGCGAACTCCCGGGCGCCGCTATTCCTTACCCCAACTCCATGGATAGTCTTCACTGCACGCTGCAATTTTCAATTTACTATAAATTCTTGCGCTTTTTATAGGTTTATAGTATTCTTGACTGAATAAATACAGACGAACCAGAAAACGTATCATCTGAACGCTCGAACGCATTGATTTATTAATGCTGTAGTGGTTTCCCTTTACTAATTCTTTTTCCGGTTGAATAAAGAGAGGCGATTTGCATGAATTGACCTCGAAAAAAGCGATGTACCGCGGAGTTCACAAAGATTTAGGATAAAAAAAATGAGATTTCACCTGATTGATCGTATCGAGACGATTTGCCATGGGAAATATATTACCGCTGTAAAGTGTATCTCGCTCTCGGAGGATGTTTTCAACGAACATTTTCCGGGGTATCCCCTCTTTCCGGGCAGCCTCATCCTCGAAGGGCTTGCCCAGCTCGGCGGCTCGTTTTTTGAAATAACGATGAAAGAGAGGGGGCTCCCGGTAAAACGTGCCGTGCTGACCATCGTCAGGCAGTTCAAACTGAGAAAGCCGGCAGGCCCCGGCGACAGGCTGCTGTACCGGGCTGAGATCCTGTCCATGCAGGATGAATACGGCGCGGTAAACGTGACGGCCATGCTCGACGGCGACATCTGCGCAGAGGGCGAACTCATGTTTCATTTTGTCACGATGCCGAACGATACGATACAGCAGTCGAGAGAGGAGTTATACGGGATTGTGACGAGACTAACGAAGGTTGTGGAAGATGAAGGTCGTATTTGAGTCCCACGATACGGGGGCACCGATCCCTGTTCAGGAATATCTGAAGAATAAGAAACTCGCAAAGTATTTTAATCGCGAGGCGGCCGCTGCCGTCATTTGTGCCACTAAGCTTATACGGGAATCATCCGTCGGCGCTGAAACGCCCTTTTACTATGAAACAGGCAGAATGGAGTTCGAAGACCTCGGACTCGATCGAATTACGGATGCGAGCCTTGATGAGCAGGGAAATTTCAGCCAGCGCCTTTTCATCGAGAAAGGAACGAAGGCGGTCATGCCGCTCACCCAGTTCAAGGCCCTCTACAACATGCCGCTGAGCCTCGTATCGATCGAACACGGCCTTATCGGCGATAATGCGGTCATTTACGCTTCTGCGCGAGGCCTTTTGATCCAGGCCCTGCATGCGCCTGTTGAAAAAAAAATACTTCTCGGCTGCGGCAAGGTCCACCGGGACGGGAGGGTTGAATCCGCATTCACCCTGGCTAATAAGGAGGAAATCGTGAATTCTCCCTTTCTTGGCTCCGATGGGGAGGGCATTGAAATGTTCCGAAGCTGGTACATTGGGGAGGCCAGGAAGTGAAGAAGGTCGTCATTACCGGCGCCGGAGTCGTTTCTCCCATCGGATCGGGGCTGGAGGAATTTTTTCAGGGACTTCATAACTCATCCCGGGGAGTGGACCGCATCACCAACTTCGATACCGAATTTTTTCCGACGGCGTTGGGAGCGGAAGTCAGGCAGAGCAGGATGGTATTCAGATCAGATCCGGCGGTCGACCGGAAAGAGGTCTTCATCAGAAAGTCGATGGACGAGCTCTTCAGGACTAGCCGAGTCGATCGATATGATCCTGCGGACAGGCTCTTGCATCTGGGGGCGGGGATCGACTATTTCGATTTCCTGGGATATGTGAGGCAAAAGAGCAGGCGCGATTGGAACAGTTGCAACCTGAGAGCGCACCGCGTTGCCGACATGCTTGCAGGGGAATTTGATGTCAGGGGCGGACATTTTGTCAATGTGTCTGCATGTGTGGCTTCAACGCAGGCCATGGGGCTCTCTCTGCGCCTGCTGAGGAACACCCCAGGAAAGGCCGTCATAACCGGAGGGCTCGATTCGATGCTCTCGCATCTGCACTACATGGGTTTCTACAGCCTCGGAGCTCTTTCGAAGTGGAGGGGAGAGCCTTCCAGCGCATGCCGGCCCTTTGATCGGAACCGATGCGGTCTGGTGATCGGCGAAGGAGCAGCGGCCTATCTTTTTGAACGGGAAGAGAATGCAGAGAGGGAAACAATCTTCTGTGAAGTGGCCGGGTACGGATCCACTATGGATGCATATATGGTAACCGATCCGGAGCCGAGCGGGGGGAGCCTCGCGCAGGCTGCGCTGGACGCGATCCAGGACGCAGGGATAACTCCCGACGACATCGATACCGTCGATATGCACGGGACCGGAACTGTAAAGAACGCGACCGCCGAAGCAAAGGCGATGGAGTTCCTCTTTCCGAAACGGTTTAGAGACATCCCCGTCTTTGCTTTGAAAGGGCAGATTGGTCACTTGATCGGAGCCTGCGGGGCCGTGGAGGCACTTGGGGTGATTGATATGCTGAAGCATCAGCGAGTTCTGCCAAGCGTGAACTGCGATCAGCCTGATCCTGGGGTGCCGCTGCGCATCGTACGCGAAGAACCCCTTTCGATGAAGATCAATCACGTATTAAAGATCAATGCGGCCTTCGGCGGGCAGAATACGGCCATGGTGTTCAGTAAATATGAGCAATAGGACGCTCGTCATTACCGGCGCAAGTTCGCTCATCGGGCAGGCAATCGCCAAGAGGCTGCTCTCGAAGGGCGATCACGCCCTCCTTCACTGTTTTAATAATCCCGGCGCTTGCAGTTCGCTGGCTGAATCGACGGTCTACTCCAGTGAGATAGTTGCAGCCGATTTCACGAAGCATGAGGAGCTCAACGGTTTTTGCAAAGGCCTGCAGGATGTGGACATCCTTGTGAACGCCGCTGCCTGCACCAGGACCGACCTGCTGCCGAACCTGAGCGATGACGACATCTCCCGCATGATTCATGTGAACATCAAGGCGCTCGTTGCCGTTTGCCGAGCTGTCGTGCCAGCCATGATGGCGAAGCGCAGGGGAGTTATTGTCAATATTTCTTCTGTTGCCGCGCTGCGGGGAAACCGCGGACAAACGGTCTATGCCGGCACCAAGGGTTTTATGGAATCCTTTACCCGTTCTCTCGCCGCCGAATATGGAGGACGGGGAATACGGGTCAACAGCGTCGCGCCGGGCGCTATCGACGCGGGGAGTCTCAAAGATCTTTTGTCCTACGCAGAAGAAACGGTAAAAAAGAGCACGGTTGCCAATCACCTGGGGACGCCGGACGACGTTGCCGCAGCCGTGGCGTTCCTGTGCACGCCCGATGCCGGGTTCATCAACGGGGCCTGTATCGCAGTGCACGGCGGTTTTATGACAGGTATCTGAATGAAACATTGTGCCGACTATGAGGCGTTGTTAAAGATCTGCGAATCCCGGAGAAGCACGCGGACATTCGACTCTCGGCCTGTGCCTGAGGAAATAATCGAGAGGATCAAGAAGATAGCCCACACTTCTCCCTATGCTTCGGGCAGGAAAAAATGGGACATGATCGTTGTGGCCGACAGGGAGGCTCTTGCAGCTATGAGAATGGCTGTTGATCGGCGCACGGGAGAAATTCAGGACAAGATACGGCCTGACATGAAAGGGTCTTTCGATGCATATGCTCGAAATTTTTCGTTCTTCGCGACGGCCCCGGCAGTGATCGCCCTCGTATTCCGGGCCGCGCCTTCTTTGTCTCTCATGCTTCCCGAGCCAGACGGGGGAATTCTCCAATGGGAGCGGGACAATTATGTAAAATCCATCTCCTGTGTCGCCATGCTGGTTCTGCTTGCCGCGGAAAGCCTTGGACTTGCAGGTTGTTATGTGACCGGAGCGCTCATCGCGGAGAACGAGATTGGCCGGCTGATCAGGATACCGCAGGGATGGAGCATCGGTGCGCTCATCCCAATAGGGTATAAAGCAGGGGGAAATAATGACGATTGAAGCTCAGCTCAGAAACTCTTTGCTGCCGGTATTCGGCTTCCATTCAACCGAGCAGATCCCTGAAGACGCTTCCCTGGTGAACGACCTGGGGGCCGACAGTCTCGATTTTGTAGAGATCGTGTATTTGATCGAACGGGACTTCGGAGTCGTTCTGAAGACCAATGAACTCATGGTCGCCGGCGCGTCGGTTGATCCGGATACGCTGTTCGTCGAGGGCAGACTGAGCGAGGAGGGGGCTTCCATGCTGAATCAACAGTTCCCCGATAGCAATGGCAGATTCAAGGCGGGCATGACCAAAGTGGGTTTTTTCCAGTCTATTAGCGTTCGAGATCTGGCGAATATCATCAGGCAGCGGACGAGTGAAATGAGAAAGCCATGCTGACGGGGAAAACGGTGTTCATATCAGGCGGCACCGGCCATCTCGGTTCGGAAATATGCAGGGCGTGCTTCGAATACGGCGGCAGGGTGATTTTTTCCTACCATCGAAACCAGGAAGCAGCGAAGAAACTCATGGCTGAAATCCCCGGCTCTCGGGCAGTGCCCATAGACCTCTTGAACGTGGAAGGGATCAGGACCACGATCGAGAGACTTTACGACGAAGTAGGCGCCATTCACGCGCTGGTGAACAATGCGGCCATATCGCAGATCATGCCGCTCCCCCTTGTTGAAGAAGAGGATGTGGACCTGATCATGGACATCAACATCAAGGGCACGTTCTTCATCACCAAGCATGTCCTGAAGGGAATGATCCGGAACAAGGCCGGTACGATCGTGAACGTCGGCTCGATCGCAGGCGCCCGCATGCTCGATGTGCCTGTCACGTATGCGATGACAAAGGCAGCTATAAACGGATTTACTTTTGCCCTCGCCGGCGAGATGAAGCGATTCGGGATTCGGGTGAACTCAGTCGTCCCCGGGCTCCTGGACGGCGGGGTCGGGCAAGGCGTTCCCGAGGAGCTCAGAAAGGATTTTGTCGCCCACTGTGCCGCGGGACGGGCCGGCAACGCGCGGGAAGTTGCCGAGCTGGCCTGCTTTCTGGCGAGCGACCGGGCAAGCTATATCAATGGTCAGAATATCGCAGTGGACGGCGGTATCTGATGCAGACCAGCAACGAAACCTATCTGAGGTCCACCCTCGCGTTTTGCGACCGTTGCGGCAAGACAGAGCTGGCGAGGCTGATGGCGCGGGAGGAGGGCATGTTCATGGATCGGCTCTGCCCGGTTCACGGCGTTGAGAGCGTGAAAATCGCCAAGTCTTCAGCCTGGTATGTCGAACGGACAGGCAAACCGCGAACTGCCCATGAGATCGAGGATCGGGCGCCTTCTCTCAAGGGCTGCCCTTTTGATTGCGGTCCCTGTCAATGGCATACCGGCGGCATCCATCTCCCGGTCTTTTCAATCACGAACGACTGCAATCTGAACTGTCCCATCTGCTTTACCTATAACCGCCCTGACCAGAAATACTACAAGAGCGTAGAAGAGACAAAGATGATCATCGGTCACATCGTGAAAAAATCAGGAGGGGTACAGCTTATCAACCTGACCGGAGGAGAACCCACCCTTCATCCGGAGCTTTTCTCAATCTTGGCTGCATGCCGGAGCGAAGGCATCGGCAGGATCACCATGAATACCAACGGGATCAGGATCGCCGAGGATGAGCGCTTCGCCGAACAGATCAAGGAATCGGGCATCCAACTTGTGCTTTCCCTCGATACGCTTGATCCGGAGAAAAGCAGGATCATACACGGCAAGGACATCACCGGCCTCAAGAAGAAGTGTCTGGATAGGCTTGCAGCGCTGAACATCCCGACGACGATACTTCCTGTCTGCATCAAGGGTGTGAACGAGACCGATGTCGTGGACATCGTCCATACCTATTTGAGAAAGCTTTTTGTGCGCAGCATAACGATCCAGAATATGACCTTCACCGGGAAGAATGGCAGCAGGTTCCATCCTCGTGAGCATATTACGATGGATGAGATCGAAGAACTGATTTCCGCAAAAGAGGGAATCAACGCGCAGGACTTCTCCCCTCTTTCCTCCTATCATCCGCTCTGCTATTCCGCGGCATACTACATTGTCAGCGATGAACGGCTTATCTCGCTGACAGGGTTGCTCGGCAAAGAGATCCTTTCCCGGATGTCCGAGGGATGCTACTACATTACGCCTCAGCAAGACCTTTCAGCCGGTTTCCGGGACGGTATCAACCGCATGTGGGCATCAGGCACAGACGAAGAAACGATTGCCATTCTCAAGCGGTTCCTTGCAGACCTGTATCCCACGGACCGTCAGCTGACACAGGCTGAGCAAAGAAATCTTCTTGAAGCGTGGGTGAAGATGGTGCTGGTCCACCCCCATATGGACAGAGACAACTTTGATATCGATCGGGTCAGCTCCTGCGGTGACCTGGTGCCGGACGAGACGGGACGCATGATCCCGGCCTGTTCGTATAATCTCCTTTACCGGCAAAAAGATCCCCGGTTCTGGGCAGGGTGACGCATGAACAGAACAGTGCTCAGCGGTATTCTCTTTCTGGTGAGTATGGTTACTTCACTCATATCATCAGCCGGTGAACCGCTTTCCGTCGGCGAAATACTGAAGAAATGCAAAGCCAGCTACGCCAGGGTGAATGATTATACCTGCTTGCTTCATCGCAAGGACCTTGTTAACGGCGTCCTGAAAGAGCATGCCACCGTTTTATTCAAATTCAAAAGGCCGTCGCGTTTTTATATGAGATGGCCAAAAGATAAAATCGAGGCAATATATGCGGACGGTAAATACAACAACAAAATGGTGATACACGGCGGGCTCCTGTTCAAGTTCATGAGCATTGCCGTAAAGCCAGAGGCCGCATTGAAGTACAATCGGCATACTATTCGGGAAGCAGATATCGGCCATATCCTTACACTCTTCGAGACCAATTACGTAAAGTCCAGGACCGACCCGGACGCGACGATCCTGTTTGAAGACGAAGAGATGCTGGGCAACAGAAACACCTGGCGATTCAAAGCCGTATTTCCGGCGGACAGGGATTATTATGGCCATGTTATCACTATTCATATCGATAAAGAACTCTTTCTGCCCATAAAAATAGTCGTATACGGCTGGAAGGGGGAACTCTTTGAACAGTATTATTATGAGGATCTCAAGGTGAACGTGGGGCTTACGGAAGAGGATTTCAACGTCAACAACTCCAAATCCCTGTTCAAAGTAGGATATTAAATGGGAAGCCACAAGTTATTCAGTGAAAAGGTCAGTTCTAACCGTCAATTGCTGCTCGAGTTCCTGAAGGGAAAGGGAAAGAAGCTGGAGTTCGAGATCGACTGCGGGATCGAGGAACGGATCCGCTTTATCTACTCCATCATTTTCCCCGGAATGGGAAAATTTCTCTTCTATCTCAGATTTCTGATAGCGAGGATAGCCTATTATATCGACTATTCTCCGGCAAAGGTAGTTCTCTACCGTTTGATCGGCATGAAGATCGGTAAGGGTGTTTTTATCTCACCTGATGTGATACTCGATCCTCATTTTCCCGGGTTGATCGAGATCGGCGATTATTCGATCATCGGCTGGGGGACTCACCTCTTCTGCCATGAGTATAGCGGTGCCGCCTACCGGCTCGGCCGGATTAGCATAGGGAGAGGGGCGGTCATCGGAGGTTTGAGTATTATACGGGGCGGAGTAACCGTCGGAGAGAACGCGCAGGTCGCATCTACGTGCATTGTTTACAAGGACGTTCCGAACAACTACTATCTCGACAGCGTAGTACTCCTCAACCGGGCACTCCTCGAAGTCTACAAGGAAGACCGGGGTGAATAAAATTTTTCACCATACCCAGGCTCTCTGCCCCGTATGCAAGTCCACGGCGCACGCGCGAGTTGTCGAAAAGGAAGATAAGGTGTATCTCGAAAAATTCTGCTCGGCCCATGGTTTTTCCGAGGTCCTCATCTCCTCCGATGCCGGCTGGTACCGGGAGAGCCTGCACTATGTAAAACCGAAACAAGCCCCGCTTCAGGCTAATAGAGGGGATTTCAAGGGATGCCCGGAATCGTGCGGATTCTGTCCTGAACACCAGCAACATACCTGCCTGCCCGTAATCGAGATCACCAGCGAATGCAATCTTGCCTGTCCGGTCTGTCTGAAGCGGTTCAAGCATGATTTCCGGTTAACGAGGGATGTCTTTGAGAATATCATTGATACACTGATACGATGCGAAGGCAAGGTAGACGTCGTGAACATCAGTGGAGGCGAGCCGACGCTTCACCCAGAACTTGGAGAATTTCTTCGTTTGACGAAGGCAAAAGGAATCATGCAGACTACGGTCTCAACCAACGGCCTCTTGTTCCTCACGCAACCCGGGCTTCTGCATCTGTTTAGCGAAACCGGAGCGCTCGCTGCCCTGCAGTTCGACGGGTTTAAACCACAAACCTATGAGCACCTCAGAGGAAGGGACCTCTCCACGCAGAAGAGGGAAATCATCGATCTTCTTGAAAAAGAAGGTGTCCGTTATTCCCTCGTTACTACAGTAGCAAAGGGCGTCAATGATAGTGAAATAAGGGATATTGCAGATTTCTTCTTCGCCTCACAGGCGGTCAGCCTGATGGTGCAGCCCATCGCCCTGACCGGCGCTGCCGAGCGTTTTACGATAAAAGAAAAACTGACCATGCCCGATGTAGTCCATGCCCTGGAAATGAGCGCGCATGTCAAAAAAGGCGATTTCAATCCGCTGCCCTGTTCTCATTTCTCCTGCTTCGCCCTCGCGTATTATTTTATTCTCGGGTCAGACCGTTTTCTGAACCTGAAGGAATTTCTCGGCAACGAGGACTATTTGAATGTCATTGCCAACAAAACCCTGCCCGGTCTCGATACGGATGGATTCACTGTTATCCGGAACAAGCTGTATGATGTCTGGTCCCTTGCTGATTCGGGATCGCTTGGGGAGCAGGCATTGAAGCGGATCCAGGGTGTCCTGCGGGACGTGAGCAAGGCAGACTTTTCACCGGACAAGGCCTTTTCTCTCGGCGTGGAGGCAATGAAGGCGATCTTCATACATGATTTCATGGACGCGAGTACCTTTGATTTCGGAAGGCTGATCAAGTGCTGCAATCCCTATCCGCAGCCCGACGGCCGGTTCGTTCCGATGTGCGCGCAGAATGTCTTTTTCCAGGAGAAACTCGATGCATGACCTGAGCAAAAGGCTCAAATACCTGCACTCCTTCATGAGGAAACGGCTCGTTCATCTGAACCTCCAGATCCTTTATCAGTGCAATTTCCGCTGTACGATCTGCGATTTCTGGAAAGAGCCGTACAAAAACATGCCGAAAATGTCCGCGTCGGACGCTTGGACCATATCGGGAAAACTCCGGGGCATAGGTCCGCAGATTGTCTCGATCGGCGGAGGAGAGCCGCTGCTTCACCCGGAACTGCCGGAAATCGTCCGTGCCCTTTCGAAAAATCATTTCCCCGTGATGATCTGCAATGGATGGTATGTTACGCCTGAACGCGCGCGAGAGCTGTTCAGGGCCGGTCTTTACGAAATCAGCATCTCGCTGGATTATGCCGATCCCGCGAAGCACGACCAGCAACGCGGAACGCCTGGGGCATTTGAGCGTGCTGCGCAGGCCCTTGAGATTCTGCACAATAATAGAGCATATCCTCACCAACGTGTCCATATGATTTCTGTTGTAATGGAGGACAATCTCGATGAAATAGAACCCCTCATAGGGCTGGCGCAGAAAATAGGGGTCACGTATCTCGTCACCCTCTACAGCCATGCCAGGGGCGCCAAGGCATCAAGAGCTCCCCGGAAGGACGTCAGCGCCCATCTCCTGGGGCTCAGGAAGAAGTATCCGAATTTCATCGGTCTACGCGGATACCTTTCGCGGTTTACCGACGCAACGAGCAATGGTGCAAAGGTTGTTCCCTGCTATGCCGGGAAAAATCTTTTTAATATCGATTGTCAGGGGAACGTGACGCGATGTATAGACCGTCTCGATGATGTCGCAGGGAATATTCTGACCGATGATCTCGCCTCGATAGAGCGGTCGCTCGAGGATCAGTATGAAGCGAATGACTGCGGAGAATGCTGGACGAGCTGCCGGGGAAACATCGAGACACTTTTGTACGGGCCGAAGCGTTTCACGAATCTTTTCGATAGCCACCTGGTGACGAAAAGCGTTCCGCTGGTGCGAAGCAGCTAAGCTGGCCTCACACCGGAACGAGGCAACGGACCGAGGAATTCAATGAACCCCGCACTCAAATATCTTTATCACAAGGTCATTGACAGCCCGAAGCGCTGGCGCCCCTTTCTCGCAGTTTACTATCTTACGTACCAATGCGATTTCCGGTGTCCCTATTGCAGCAACGGCTTCGGCAAACCGTATCATCATCTGTCGCAGGAAGTCCTGCCCGCTGGTGCCGTAAGCGAAATCCTTACCCGTATCCGCCGCTCCTGTGATTATATCGTGATTACGGGAGGAGAACCGCTGAAATACCCGGATTTCGGCGAGGTGATGAGGCAAGTCAAAGAGCTCAGGTTCAGGGATGTTGCCCTGAATACGAATGGTTATGATGTTGAACGTTATCTTCCTCAGATCGCTGACTCCGTCCATACCTTGATCTTCAGTCTCGACACTCTTGATGAGGGCAAGGCCGATCAATGGTTCGGTATTGGCAGAGGTGCTTTCAGAAAAATATGTTCGAATATCATGCAGGCAGCAAGGCTACCCAGAAAAAAATACCGTATAGTGCTCTCGAGTGTGGTTACGCCCCGGAACATCCCGGACCTTTACGCAGTCTATGACTTTGCGCAAATAAACGGGTTTACCTTTGCCGCGTGCCCCGAGCTCAGAGGTGTCAAGCCGCCGCCTGAATTGCCCGGCAATGGCGCCTATAAGGACTTTTTCGATTTTCTGGTTTCCGAGAAGAAGAAAGGGAGGGCCATTCACGGCACCATGCCCTATCTGCGTCACATGAGAGATTTTATCAGGTTTTCGTGCCGGCCCTTTACCATGCTGGTCGTCGATCCATTGGGACAGGTCTTTTATCCCTGTCTTGAGATCGGGCATGTGGCGGGCAATATCCTCGAATGTGAAGACCTCCATGCGCTGCGCGAACATGGCCGGAAATACTTCGGCCCTCAGCTGGAATGTGATACCCGATGTCATTCGGCATGCGCACTCGGATTCTCGCTGATCTTGCATCATCCCTTATCACTGGCTCAGGAGTTGTTTCTTATGTCCAAGAACTCAGTAACGAGAAGATGTATTGACGCAAGAATTGTTAGGCGGGAATTTTCCGAAGGAAAGGGCGCTCAGTCATGAATCATAAGCAATATCATCGTATTGTTTTGATAGTTATGCTGGTGGGTCTGGTCCTCGGGCCGTTCGTCATAAATGCGATAGGCCCGACCTCAGCCGGCAATGAAGATCTCACGCCAATAAATCTAACCTTAATTGAGCAAATCGTGATTACCGCCGCCGCCTTTGTCGTGAAGCCCCTCTACCAAATTATTTCATTGGCCATCGTCATTTTGCTTTGGAAGCGCACTGATCCGGACCTCGCAGCCATCAGGCGTGCGATGCTGGCGTTTTTCATTGGGGAAAATGCATGCGCCTTGAATTACCTCGTCTTTCATGAGGGTAGTCTGCTTTTGGAATTTATCCATACCTATGGCATGGTCGTCTGCTTTGGTCTCGTCGTTTATGCCCTGATGGAAGCGTTCGATAATCGGGTCTTCAATTTCTCTCAGGGGGAAAAGAAATGCGTTTTGCTACCGCTGTGCGGGAGATGTTATAAATACAGCGAAGTACGATGCAATTTAAGATATATCTTCCTGATGGTCGTTCCCGTGACTGCCGCAATAGCCCTAGTACCTCTCACTGCTTCCCTGGGAAACAAACTGTATGCCGGAAATGTGTTCGGCAACGCCGTCGTGTTCGGACACCCTCTCCTCTATCAGTTTTTGGAGGTTCGATTGTATCCCTGGGCTTCTCTGCCTTTTTTTGCCTTGTCCTTTTTGCTCCTCCTGCTATCCAAAGAAAGCGGCTTTGGGGCTTCAAAAATATTTTACGCAATGGGTGTCGGCCTTTTGGGTTTCAGTCT
>Ga0209633_10004273_pt1 | contig 12875 bp, 8 predicted proteins | sample Cruoilmetagenom1_FD_187290 | JGI IMG/M metagenome (GOLD analysis project Ga0209633, IMG submission 187290) | Oil polluted marine microbial communities from Coal Oil Point, Santa Barbara, California, USA - Sample 1 (SPAdes) (version 2) | ecosystem: Environmental > Aquatic > Marine > Oil seeps ... | reverse complement strand
CATTCTTCTTTTATTACCAATAACATCACTGTCTCTTTGTTGTTTTTTTCTTCCAATAAAAATTCCAAATGGTATGGACAGCAACGGTAATACAAGTAAGGCATAAAATAATGATGACTTAAAAAAATCGTTATGAGTTGCTATAGGGTTTAAACGGGAGTTGACACTTATAAAACGAATATCTTTGGCATCCATTAAAACATCCTTTTTAACTATTGAATTTGTATCATCTTTCCCTGTTGGAATTTTACCTTGCGGAACGTCAATAATAATTTCTTCAGATGTAATCGTTTTATAGATTCTCTCTTTTAAACTAAAATACATAAAAGACACAGGTGGTATTTTATATTTCCCTCTGTATTGTGGCACGACTGTATACTGATCAAATGTGTTTCCTGAAAAACCATTTATAGTCGTTTTAATATTTTCTTTATGTTCAGGCTCATATTTTTCTAACCCTTCAGGTATATCAAATTCAGGTAAATCAATCATTTTTAAATTACCCTTACCGATAACTTCAACTTTAATTTGAGCCGCTTCGTTTGCTTTTAATTTCGTTTTATTGGTGGTGATTTCAAAATCAAAATCACCTACGGCTCCAGAAAAATCATCTGGTTTATTATTCATGGGTAAAGGTTTAACATCAACTGTTCTACTACCAGATGACGCAATATAAGATATGCTTGTAGTTCTTAATCTACCTATGATATCTCTTCTACCAGAAGGTACGGCTGCTCCTATTTCCATTTCTAGGGGAGTTATTGTCAATTTCCCTGATTTTTGTGGAGTTAGAATTACCTTTTTAATAATGGCATAACGATGGTGTTTCCCTTGAAAACTACCATCTTTAGGCAATGCTTTTTTTATTGCTACATTTTGATGTAAAAAACCATTAAATATTGGTTCTGTTGAGGGTTGAAAGTTTCTAACTTCTACTTTAGTAACATCAACAAAAACCTTATAAATAACCGAAATAGTTTCACCAACATAAGGATTAGGGTTTGAAACTTCAGCAATTAAATGAATGTTTTGTGATGCAATATACTTAGGGTCATTGGGGTCTTTAGGTATTTCTATGGCATTGGTTACAGTTATTTTAACAGGGCTTGTTTTTAGCGTAAAACCCTCATAATCCATACTGGCAGAAGAAATTGTAAGCTGCCCTTTTCTTTTAGGTTGAATAACATAAGAATATGTCATTTTAAAAAATTTCTGACCATTGAAATTTGCAGAGCTTACTGCTGGCATAGGTCCTGCTAATACTTTAAAATCTTTAAAACTTGGTGGCATAAAATTATCACCTCCTTGCTTATTGATGGTAAAGGATATTTGTAAACGTTCATTTAAACCCAGTCTGTTTTTACTAACTGAGGGTTTAAATGATACATCTTGAGCCAACATAGATTGGCTCACCAATAATAATATCAACACTATTTTAATGTTTTTAAACATTTCTTTTTTTAATCTCTTATTTTCATTAACCAATATAAACAGCCTTCAGTATTCCCTCCCTTTTGGAGAGGGTTAGGGAGGGACTTACCAATCCTTTTCTTGTTTTACTTTTTTGCCTTGTGCTTTTTTAGCATTGATTTTCTCTCTTGTTTTATCTTCTTCTTTATTCATCGCTTCTAGCAATTGTTTTACTTGTTGCGGTGTCATTTGACCAGGCTTTGGTTTGGGTGGTTGATTGTCTTTGTCTTTATCGCCTTTCTCATCATTTTTATCCTTATTCTGATCTTTGTTTTTGTCTTTATTGTCGTCTTTTTTATTTTTATCCTTGTCTTTGTCCTTTTCTTTATCGTCTTTCTTCTTATCCTTATTTTCTTTATCCTTGTCTTCGTTTTTATCGTTTTTCTTTTTGTCTTTATCTTTTTTGTCTTTGTTATCCTCTTTTTGATTTTCCTCTTTTTTTAATAATTTTTGAGCTAAGGCTAAATTGTAACGTGTTTCATCATCTTTAGAACTATTTCGTAATGCATTTTTATAGGCTTTAATTGCTTCGGCATATTTCTTTTCTTTCATCATAACATTACCAATATTATGAAAAGATTCTGCTTTGATCAACTTATTTTCTGTAATCTTTGAAACCAATTCGTACATTGGTAAAGCTTCTTTATGCCTATCTTGTTGATAAATTGCATTACCTAAATTATAATTTGCTTTTTCATAATTAGGATTTTTTTCTATTGCTTTTTTATAATTTACTTCAGCTTCAGCATAGTTTTGCTGATTGTATAAATCGTTACCTGAACGGATAAGTTGCTTCTCATCTAGTGCTACTTTAGGAGCTTTGTCTTTATCCTTGGTTTGAGAAAATCCCGTCAAACTGAATAACAAAATTAGGATGATTAATGACTGCTTCATATTATTTTTCTTTATGTTCATTAAACAAGTTTAATTTCTGAATCCATTTTGTTTTCTTAGTAAACATCAAGGCATCCAATACTAAAAATAAAATTCCGAGACCAATAAACCATTGAAATTGATCTTTAAAATCAGCAAATTGTTTGGTCTCAAATTCTTTTTTATCTGCTTTCAATAATAAATCATTTATATAATTTACCGCTTTTGCTGTACTGTTACCGTTAATATATTTACCATTACCATCAACTGCAATTTTTTGCAAGGTTTTACTATTTAATTGTGTAACCACAACTTCACCTTCCCTATCTTTTTTATAGCCGACAAGTTGACCATCTCTTTTTATTGGTATTGGACTCCCTTTTGCAGTACCAACACCAACTGTATAGATTTTAATACCCTCTTTTGTGGCTTCATTTGCAATATAACTTACATTTTCTTGATGATCTTCACCATCAGAAATTATAAATAAATACCTATTGGTTTGATCGTCATCATCATAATAACTCTTTGCCAATTTTAAAGCTTCATTTATTGCAGTACCTTGTGAAGATACCATATCAGGATTTGCATTTTGCAAAAACATTCTTGCGGCAGCATGATCTGTAGTAATGGGTAATAACGGATATGCATTACCAGCATAAATAATAATCCCTACTCTATCACCGCCTAATTTGTCAATAATTTTAGAAGTAATCTGCTTGGCTTTTTCTAAACGATTTGGGCCAATATCTTCTGCCAACATACTTTTAGAAACATCTAAAGCGAAAACAACATCAACCCCGTCTTTTTTAATTGTTTTTAGTTTAGTGCCCATTTTGGGATTTACCAACCCAACAATTAAAAAGGATAAAGCCAACCCAATCATTACCATTTTAAGAAAAGACTTAAATGGAGAAGATTCTGGACTTAATTTCTCTAATAAACTAGAATCTTCAAATAATTTCTGTTTTCTTTTTTTCCATAAAGAAAATAAAAAATACGCAAGAAAAAGCATCGCAACAACTGCGAAATAATAAAAATATGTCTTTTCTTCTAATTGATACATTTTGTTTGTTGATTTGTTTAACTGTTACCTCGGTAATAATTATACCAATAAACAATTACCCAATTTTTAAATAAAACTTTTAAATATTGTAAATTTTAATACCATTTCTAATACAATTAACAAGCCAGCTAACAACACCAACAGTCTATATCTTTCTTGGTAATTATAGTATTTATATTCTTCTATTTCTGTTTTTTCTAGTTTATTAATCTCATCATAAATTGAAGCCAATTTTTCATTATCAGTAGCTCTAAAATATTTTCCATCCGTTTTTTTTGCAATAAATTGTAATAATTTTTCATCAATTTCTACAGGTAATACTCTGTACACTAACCGTCCATTAAAATCTATTTCAACAGGAAATTCAGCCATTCCGTTTGTGCCAATACCCACAGTATATACTTTAATGCCTAACTCTTTAGCCAATTCAGCAGCTATTTTTGGGTCTACAAATCCCGAATTATTTACTCCATCAGACAATAAAATAATCACTTTACTCTTGGCTTTACTATCTTTTATTCTATTTACAGCAGAGCCCAATCCCATACCAATGGCAGTACCTCCATCTATATCTCCCCATTTTAATTGTTTAATTGTATTGATAACAATTCTTTTATCGCTAGTAATTGGCGTTTGTGTATAGCTTTCACCTGAATAAACCACAACACCAATTCTGTCATTTGGTCTTTGCTTAACAAAAGATGTTGCGACTTCTTTCAAAGCCTCTAAACGATTAGGTTTTAGGTCTTTTGCCAGCATACTTGAAGAAACATCTATAGCCATAACAATATCTATACCGCTTGTGGTTTTTACTTTTTTACTTACCTCAACATTTCTAGGTCTTGCCATTGCCAAAATCAATGAAATTAAAGCCAATAACCGTAATACATTTAACAATGGTTTTAGTTTTGCTAACATTGACTGTTCTACAAAACCTTTAGTGTTTGAAATTTTAAAGGTTGCTGTATCTTTTTTATGTACAAAAAAGTACCAAATTGCCAATAACGGAATTAGCACTAGCAACCACAAAAACTCAGGATTTGTCAACTCAAAATTATTCCACATCTTCTGTATCTATTTTTAATGAGTTTTGTTGTACTGCTTTTTTTATATTTTCGACTGATTTAGTTGCTTTATAAATACTAAGAATAAAAAAGAACCCTATCAATAAAAACCCTAAAACAATTAATATTTTAACCAATATTGAGGGTGTTTTATAAGTAGGTTTTTGAACAAGTACAGTTTTTCTAATACTCTTTACATCATTAATTGTTACACTACCTGCTATTGATGGATGGATAATGTTTACAATATCTTCGGCATCACCTCTATGTAATTCAATCTCATTTGAAAGTGGTGCATATTTCGCAAATTTCACTAAATCTGCTTCTTTTAACAACCTTTGTAATTTTTGTAAAGCTTCTTCAGAAATGTTCAATGCACTAGATTCATTAAAATCTGTAATGGTAGCTATCAAGTCATTTGTAGTTGACTCTAAAGCTGGAATTCTCATTTCTCTTTCTATATATGCCCTTACAATATCAGTCAACTCAACATAATATTTTTTTACTTTATTTTGTTGCCATAGTTGTTTATCATCTAATTCTTTCAATTTTTTCAAGGCTAGATCATAAGGTGGTATTCTGGCTTCAATTTCTTCAAGTGTTTCTTTTTTTCTAAAAACAAGATATAGAATAAGTGCTAAAAATAAAAGTACAACAATTATCCACCATAAATAAGGTTTTACATCTTCAAAAGTATAAGGTTCTTTATGAACCGCTTTAATTGGAAACATTTTTTGTTTCAAAGTATCAACAGCAACTGTTGCTACATCAACAACTATTGAATCTGTTAAATACTCCTGACTCCAAACATTTATTTTTTGTTGTGGTATTACATACTTACCACTATCAAAACTAGTCAGTACATATTTTCTTACCAATCTGTTTTTTAAGGTGTCGATATTTAAAGCTTCAATAACTTCAATTTTACCAGTAACATCTAATTGTAATTCAGGAAAAACAACACCTGCCTCAACATTATCAACTGACAATTGATAACTGATTTGTTCACCAATTCTAATTTTAGTGGTATCTACAGTAACAGCTACTTTAGGTTTGTCTTGAGAAAAACCTAAAAAATTAATGAGAAGGATGATATATAATAAATGTTTTTTCATTATGCACCTTTTCTCTTAAAATAACCTAGTAATTTCTTTACATAACTTTCATCAATACTTGTATGTATACTACCTGATCCACTTTTTCTAAAAGTGTTTTCAAAATAGGCTACCGTTTCTTTATACTGAGCAGAATAATTAGTTCTCACTTTTTTTGAGCTTGTATTGACTAAAATAGTTTTACCAGATTCAGCATCTAATACAGGTAACATTCCTAAAGAAGGTAAATTCTCTTCAAATCTATCATAAACTCTTATACCCGTAACATCATGTTTTCTACCTACAATTTTCAAGGCGTTTTCATAATCGTCATCCATAAAATCAGACAAAATAAAAATAATAGCTTTCTTTTTCATTACATTAGACAAGTAACGTAATGCTTGTGTAATATCAGTTTTTTTACTTTTAGGTTGAAATTCTATCAATTCTCTAATAATACGTAACACATGTTTTTTTCCTTTTTTGGGAGGAATAAATAACTCTATTTCATCTGAAAACAACAACAAACCTACTTTATCATTATTTTGAATGGCAGAAAATGCCAATGTAGCACTAATTTCTGTAATGGTTTCTTTTTTAAATTGTTTGGTGGTACCAAAATATTCTGATCCGCTAATGTCAACCATTAATAGCATGGTCAATTCTCGTTCTTCTTCAAAAACTTTTACAAAAGGTTCATGATATCGTGCTGTAACATTCCAATCGATTGCTCTAACATCATCACCAAATTGATATTGACGTACCTCAGAAAAAGTCATACCTCGTCCTTTAAAAGAACTGTGATATTCTCCTGAAAAGATATGATCAGACAACCTACGTGTCTTAATCTCAATTTTACGAACTTTTTTAAGTATTTCTTTGGTATCCACTTCTCAGTATTCAGTTGGCAGTATTCAGTTTACAGTTGGCAGTAGCAGTTTACAGTACTTAGCAGTGTAAATTACTGAAGACTGTAACTGAATACTGTATACTACTTTAAGGTACTTCTACTTCATTTACTATTTTGTTGATAATATCTACTGAAGTAATATTTTCAGCTTCGGCTTCATAGGTAATTCCTACTCTATGGCGAAGGACATCATGTACAACAGCTCTAACATCTTCAGGTATTACATAACCTCTACGTTTGATAAATGCAAAACATTTTGCAGCCATTGCTAAGTTGATACTCCCTCTAGGTGATGCTCCAAAACTAATTAAGGGTTTTAAGTCTGGTAGTCTATATTCTTCTGGTGATCGTGTAGCAAAAACTATATCTAAGATATATTTCTCTATTTTTTCATCCATATAAACTTCTTTAACTGCCTCTCTAGCACTCAAAATTTCTTTAAGGCTTACCACAGCATTTACTTTTTCAAAACTTCCTTTTAGATTGTTTCTCATAATTAACTGTTCTTCAGTCAACTTAGGATAATCAATAACTGTTTTCAACATAAAACGATCTACTTGTGCTTCAGGTAGTGTGTAAGTACCTTCTTGATCTATAGGGTTTTGAGTTGCCATTACCAAAAATGGTTCTGGTAATTTAAATGTGGTATCACCAATAGTAACTTGATGTTCTTGCATAGCCTCTAATAAAGCCGATTGTACTTTTGCAGGAGCTCTATTGATTTCATCTGCCAATACAAAGTTGGCAAAAATAGGTCCTTTTTTAATGGTGAAATCATTCTCTTTCATGTTATAAATCATAGTACCTATAACATCTGCTGGTAATAAATCAGGTGTAAATTGAATTCTACTAAATGATCCTTTCACTGCTTTTGAAAGCGTATTGATAGCAAGTGTCTTAGCAAGACCAGGCACACCTTCTAATAAAATATGACCATTGCCTAACAATCCTATCAATAAACGTTCAATCATATGTTTTTGACCTACAATTACTTTATTCATTTCTAAAGTTAACAAGTCAACAAAAGCACTTTCTTTTTGAATTTTTTCGTTGATAGCTCTAATATCAACAGCTGGGTTTTGTTCTTCCATTCTTTAATTAAAAATTTATCACAATACTACATTAATATTTTAAGGATAGCAAACATAGTATTTGCCTAAAAATTTTGCTGTTAAAATTTGGTTAAAAGATATTTAATAAACATGTAGATTCATTACAATCATATTATTAAAAATAATGTATTTATTACCATAAAAAATTGTGATAATTTAGATTTATTGTTAATATTTTTTGCTATTCAATAAAAAAAAGCAATATTTGCCCGCTATAAACTAATTTAAATTCAAATTTATGAAAACAAAAATTTACTTATTTTTTGCAATGGTATTGTTATCTGCTACTGCATTTGCACAATCTTATACCGTTAGTGGTGTAGTTAAAGATGACACTAGCCAACCATTACCAGGCGTTTCGGTAGTAGTTAAAGGTACTACAACTGGTATAACAACTGATTTTGACGGAAAGTACTCGTTAGATGTAAACAATGGCGACGTACTTGTCTTTAGTTTTGTTGGTTTCGAAGATCAACAAATAACTGCAAATGGTGACGCTACAGTTAATATAACTATGGCTTCTGGTTTAGAACTTGATGAAGTTGTAGTTGTAGGTACAAGAAATCCAAACAGAACAGCTACTGATACTGCTGTGCCTGTAGATATAATAGATGTTTCTGAACTGATTACAGCTGGCCCACAAGTTAATTTAAATCAAATTTTGAATTATGTGGCTCCTTCATTTACGTCAAATACACAAACTATTTCTGATGGTACTGATCATATTGATCCTGCTTCTTTAAGAGGTTTAGGCCCAGATCAGGTTTTGGTATTAATTAATGGAAAAAGAAGACATAACTCTTCATTGGTAAATGTAAATGGTACATTTGGTAGAGGTAGTGTAGGTACAGATTTAAATGCAATTCCGGCTGCATCTATAGCACGTATAGAAGTATTACGTGATGGTGCCGCTGCTCAATATGGTTCTGATGCCATTGCAGGGGTAATTAATATTGTATTAAAAGAAAGTACAAATGAACTAACATTAAATGTAACAACTGGGGCCTATTTCTCTGAAAATTCAAACGATCAAACCGGAGGTAACGATGGTGAAACAACAAATGTTAGTGCGAGTTATGGTTTAGACTTAGGTGATAATGGAGGTTTCATAAATTTTTCTGGTGATTTTGATGTTAGAGAAGAATATAGTAGAATGAAAGAATTTGAAGGTGGTATTTTTAGTCAATATAATACTATTGAAAGATTTGCTGATAATGATCCTGACGTACCTCTTTTTAATATAGCTGATTTATTGGATGATGATGTAACTGATGTAATCAAATATGGTAATATGGCCGGATTTGGTTTAGACCCAAATGCTACTAAAGCTGAATTACAAGCAATTCTTTTAGATGACAATACTGAATCTGAACTAGCTGCACGTGGTCAAACTAGAAGTGACTATAATATGAGAGTTGGTCAATCAGCATTACGTGGTGGTCGTTTCTTTGCAAATTTTTCCTTACCTTTAGATGATAACGGTACTGAATTGTACTCTTTTGCTGGAATCAGTTCAAGAGTTGGTAACTCTGCAGGTTTCTACAGATTGCCTAGCCAAAATAGAACTTTTACACCAGCGTATATTAATGGTTTTTTACCAGAAATTAATTCTGCTATTACTGATAAATCATTGGCCGTTGGTATTAAAGGAAAAGTTTCTGATTGGAATGTTGATTTTAGCAATACCTATGGTAAAAATAAATTTTTATATACCATTGGTAATACTTTTAATGCTTCATTGCAAAGTGCATCACCAACAACATTTGATGCTGGTGGATTCTCTTTTGCTCAAAACACCACCAATTTAGATATTAGTAAATTTTATGAAGACACAATGTCAGGACTTAATGTTGCTTTCGGAGCTGAATATCGTGTAGAAACTTATGAAATTGAAGCTGGTGAAGAAGCATCTTATGCTCAATATACAGCTGATGGGCAAGCGATTACTTTAGACAGTCAAAGTCCTTCGGTAGATTTCTTTGGTAGAGCTAGACCGGGTGGATCTCAAGTTTTTCCAGGTTTTGGCCCTAAAAATGAATTGTCAAGAGGTAGAAGTAGTGTTGCAGGGTATTTCGATATAGAAGCTGACATCACTGAAAACTTTTTATTAAGTGCAGCAACTAGATATGAAGATTATTCTGATTTTGGCTCTACACTTAATTTTAAATTGGCAACTAGAATAAAAGCTGGTGAAAATATAAATATTAGAGCTGCAGCTAATACTGGCTTTAGAGCCCCTTCTTTACACCAATTGAATTTCAATTCAACATCAACAATTTTTGATCAAGATGGTATTCCAATTGAAGTTGGTACTTTTGCTAATGATAGTAGGGCTGCACAATTATTAGGTATCCCACAATTAAAAGAAGAAACTTCTAAAAGTCTTAGTCTAGGGTTTACTTCTAAATTTCCTAGTGCAAATTTAACCTTAACTATTGATGGATATTGGGTAGGTATTGATGACAGAGTAGTTTATACAGGTCGATTTACAGGGCCAGGTACAGGTACTGAATTAGATAATTTATTATCTCAAGCAAATGCTGGTGCTGCTGCTTTCTTTGCTAATGCAATTGATACCGAATCAAAAGGGTTAGATATTGTAATTACGCATGATGCAATGTTGGGTGATAATGCCAAATTAAAAACGGACTTAGCTGCAACTTTCTCTAATACAAAAAGAGTTGGTGATGTTAATGCTTCTCAAGTTTTAAGAGATGCAGGAAAAGTTGATACTTATTTTGATGAAGCTAGTAGAGTATATTTAGAAGAAGCTGTGCCAAGAACAAAGATTAATTTATCAAATAGCTTAACAACTGATAAATTCAATATCTTTTTAAGAAATGTTTATTTTGGTGAGGTTACTGAGGCTACTAATAATGTTGACAGACAACAAATATTCGGTACTAAAGTGGTTACTGACTTATCTTTTGGTTATAAAGCAACTGAAAGTTTAACATTAACTGTAGGTGCCAATAACCTACTAGATGTATATCCAGATAGAGCAACTAAGGATTTTGACCCTAATACTCCTGGTGATCAATCTAACAGAAGTAGCGGTAGATTTGACTGGTCAAGAAGAGCACAACAATTTGGTATTGGTGGTAGATTCTTATTTGCTAGACTTAGTTTTACACTAAAATAATCAAGTAGAATAAAATTTTAAAGAGTAGCTAATTAGCTACTCTTTTTTTGTTTTAAAACTTTTAGTATTAATTATTTAATCTATATCCTTATATAATAGCCCTTTAAATTTAAGGTTTGTACGTGAGAGATTTTATTGTATTAGGTTACTACCAGAATTTTATAAAGAGGTGTAAATTCTTTATCAAATAATTCTACAATAATATATTAAAAATATCAAAATTTTATTAATTTGAAAGTTTTAAGGTAAATTTCTTTGTATATTCTCAAATAAAAGTAATATTTGTTATTACTATTAATTAAATAACTTAAACTTATGAAACAAAAAATACTATTTAAAAAATTGCTTTTTTACTGTGCTTTTTTACTGCCTTTGAGTATAATTTCGCAAACAATTACAGGAAAAATAACAGACAGTAATGGAGATGTTATACCTTTTGTAAATGTTATAGAAAAAGGCACTTCAAACGGAACTACTTCTGATACAGATGGTAATTTCATCCTCAATGTTAATAAACTACCTGTAACAATTTCTGTAATAATGATAGGGTTTACAGCAGTAGAAAAAGAAATAACTAATGCTAATGAGACTGTGACCATTACACTTATTGAAGGTGGTGTAGGTTTAGATGAAGTTGTAGTTACTGGAAACAGAGCAAAACCAAGAACAATTTTAGACTCTCCAGTACCAATAGATAATGTTAGTGCCAAAGAACTAACCTCTAGTGGGCAAGTTAGTATTGATCAAATGCTAACCTATAAAATACCATCTTATAATTCTTCTAATCAAACTATTTCTGATGCAACTGCTCACTTTGACCCTGCTGAATTAAGAGGATTGGGACCAAGCAGAACATTGGTTTTAGTTAATGGTAAAAGAAAAAATTTAAGTGCATTAGTTTATATAAATGACACTCCAGGTAAAGGAGAGGTAGGTACTGATATGAAAAGTATTCCAACGGCTGCCATCGATCATGTAGAAGTTCTTAGAGACGGTGCTTCAGCACAATATGGGTCTGATGCCATTGCTGGTGTTGTGAATATCATCCTTAAAAAGAATGTAGAATACTCAACGATAAATGTCAATTCTGGTATTACTACTGAGGGTGATGGTTTTAACTTTGGTGCTGACTTTAACTCTTCAATAAACATTAATGATGATGGATATATAAACTATACTTTAGGTTTTTCTAAACAAAACCATACCAATAGAGCTGGTACTCCGAAAGGAGATGGTTTATTTGGAGTTATTTTTGGTGATGATGATATTCTAAATGGTAACACACCTTGGTTAAGAGAAAATCCAGATTTAGGAATGACAATAGGTCAGCCTGAAACTGACAAAGTAGATCTCATGGTTAATGCTGGTATCCCATTTAAAAATGGAAAAGGAGAATTCTATGCTTTTGCAGGAGCTACTTTCCGTAATGGTAAAAGTTTTGCTTTGTATAGAACCCCTTATTGGGTGCCAGACCCTCATAATTTATTACATGAAGCAGGTACTGAATATCAGGGTTTTCAACCTACTTTTGAAACAAAAATATTTGACAATATAGATGGTTTAGGTGTTAAATTTGAAGCGGGTGAGTTTAATATTGATTTAAGTGGTACATTTGGTATAAATAGTGTTGATTATACAATTGGCAATACATTAAACCCTGATTTAGGTGCTGCAAGTCCAACTAATTTTGATGCTGGAGCTTATGAATTTAGAAACCTGTTAGCAAATTTAGATGTTTCAAGAAGCTTTGGTGATCTATCAATTGCCATAGGAGCTGAAGTTAGAAATGAAAATTTTACTGTTGAAGCAGGAGAATTTGCCTCATATGAAGGTGGTGGTGCACAATCATTTCCTGGATTACAACCAAGCAATGCATTAAGCGAAGGAAGAAATAGTATTGGTGCTTATACTAATCTTGATTGGGACATTACTGAAGATTTTTTAATAGGAGGTGCTCTTAGATATGAAAATTTTAGTGATTTTGGCGATAATACATCTTGGAAAATAAATGCTAGATCAATCCCGTCCTAAATAAATTTCAGGACAAATCAAAAGTATTGATTTTACTACACATCCTCTCACAAAATCAACAAAAATCAAAAAGCACCCCTTGTTTGTCTTGATTTGGAGGTTTTTCTTTTTTC
>Ga0209633_10004272_pt1 | contig 12876 bp, 8 predicted proteins | sample Cruoilmetagenom1_FD_187290 | JGI IMG/M metagenome (GOLD analysis project Ga0209633, IMG submission 187290) | Oil polluted marine microbial communities from Coal Oil Point, Santa Barbara, California, USA - Sample 1 (SPAdes) (version 2) | ecosystem: Environmental > Aquatic > Marine > Oil seeps ... | reverse complement strand
CATTTTCAACTTTAAAGTACTTAAAAAGTAAACTTTCTATTTTTGTAAATAATTGCCTTTTTCAAAATACTTTACCAAATTTTTCCTATTTTTGAAAAGTTAACTAAAATAATGGGCGTTTTTAGACAACTTGTCCCGACTTTTCGGGAGCCTGTCCCTGCTTTTCAGGAAACTGCCGTTGCTACCAATTATAGGAAAAATTGCATATAAATGAATAATCCTGAAATTTTTGAAGGAACTACAGTAAATGAAAGACGCTATTTATCTGGAATGATGAATGAGTTTGACAAAGCTATCAAAAAAGATAATAGGAATATTGCGTACAGAATTTTAAGAGAGCTGAAAGTTGACGAACCTTCAATAATTTTAACAGTTGGTTACACAAAAGAAAATATGAAATATCCAAATGCTTGGGATTTTCCGAATGAAAATTCTAACAAACTGAAAAATGAAAACAATGCTACTTTGGAATATTCAAACCTATATGAAATTGGAATGGGAGCACCAATAAGCGGAATTTGCAAACTCAATAGAAAAGGAGAAAATACTGTTCTAATTGGAAATAATTGTGGTGGACCTGGATTATGGAATGAATCTGGACTAAAAATAGCAATTCCAATTTGGAAAAATTCGTTTTTTAAAGGAAAAATCCAGAAAATAGGAATATTTGACTTGAAAAAAAATACTTTAACTAAATATAAAAAGAAATTTAGAGTGTTAAATTTAGAGACATTTAAGAAAAATACAATTAAAGGAATTGACAGTCCAATTCATAAAACTAAAAATATTGAATTTAGCATTGAAAATGAAAAAATTGAGAAAATTATCGAAATAAAAATAACTGGTGGCAACACCGTATAAAATTAATTGCTAGTTCTTGCCTATTTATGAAAGTCCTCGCGGACTTTCTTGGTCGGTAACTATTTACTAAATTAGTCGCTTAAAACACGCAACTAATCTTATACAAAAACGTTATGTGGGATTAGAAAAAAGAAAAAAACTTGACTTTTGTACCAATAATTGGTATCTTTGTGAAAAACAATTTTTAATATGAATAAAAATACGTCAATATCATTAGGAAATTACTTTGATAAGTTTGTTCAGAATAGCTTGATTACTGGTAGATATAAAAATGCAAGTGAAGTTATACGAGCAGGTTTGAGACTTTTAGAAGAAGAAGAAAATAAAATTATTGCTTTGAAAAATGCAATTCAAGAAGGTGTTGAAAGTGGAATAGCCATTGACTTCAATCCAAAGAAACATTTGAAAGAATTAAAAGCAAAAAAAAAATTGAATGGCTAATTATTATTTGACTAATAAAGCCGTAGATGACTTATCCAAGATTTGGAATTATACCTTTGATAACTGGTCTGAACAACAAGCTGATAAATACTATCAAATGCTTCTTGATAATTGTAAAGAGATTGCAGAAAATACAAATATTGGTAAAAATTATGAAGGAATAGTAAGTCGATTGTTCGGTCATAGAACGGGACGACATATTATTTTTTATAGAAAGGTCAATAAGAGTGAAGTTGAAATAACGAGAATATTGCACGAACAAATGGATTTAGAGCATAGGATAATAGAATAACCCCAGATAACAACAAATATAGTGCATTTGGCGGATAGTACTAAAAACGAAGATGATAGTAATAAATCAACATAGTGGTAAATTGAAGATTAGGAGTGTTGAAATGCCAAACGCACCATATTCAAACCATCAGACTCCCGAAAAGTCGGGAAAAACTATTTTCAAAAAAACACTTATTTTTACACAAATATTTTTGGTTAATTTGATTAAAATTTGTACCTTTAAGTATGAATTACATCAAAGGATCGATACGAATCCATCATAAAAATTTGTAATATAAAATAGCTCTTTTGCACCTACTTTTCTTCATAATTTAGTTCCGTAGCTATGGCTATGCAACGAAATTATTCATTGATTAGGCACAAAATATATTATTTTCTAAATACAAATTTTTATCACGGATTAGTATAATAGAAAACAAACCGTTTTAATGCCAGAAACTATTGACCAATTAATCCCGCACGTGCGGGATTCACTCGATATAGTTGATTTAGGATTTAAAGACATACAGTTAAACAACAATGGCAGACCTCCTTTTCACCCTGCCGATTTACTAAAACTTTATATTTATGGATATCTAAATAAAATTCGTTCTTCTAAAGGCTTAGAAAAAGAAGCCAAAAGAAATATTGAGCTTATTTGGCTTGTCAAAGGTTTAGTTCCTGACCACAATACCATTTCTAATTTTAGAAGAGACAACCCAAAAGCTATCAAAAAAGTATTTAGAGCAACGGTAAACTTGGCTAAAAACTTAAGGTGGGTTGTTACTATAATTCCCCTACAAAACTAGACCAGTGTTTAAGTTGAAAAATTTATTAATTCATCAACAGAACAAAATTAGTAGTTAATTATTTAATCATATAAATCAAAGTGTAGCAATATGTTGCATCATTTGACATTGTCATAATAAGCAAAAAATAAATATAAGCTATGATTTATAAAAAAGTCAATAAGAACAAGCGTTTAGCAAACAAGAAAAAATGCTTACTTTCCGATACAGAAATTTTTAAAAATATTATCAAGCAAATCCTCTGTCGTAATTTCGCCTGTGATTTCACCTAAACTATGTAGTGCAGCACGAATATCAATCGTTAATAAATCAGTAGGCAACTGGGCTTGTATGGCTTCATCTACTTGCAAAATACTCTCTAGTGCTTCGCTGAGTGCTTGAAAATGACGGGCATTGGAAACCATCACTTCATTTTGTGCCAACATACCTTTATTTACCAAGTCTGTCAATTGAGATATCAATATTTCAATTCCGGTTTTATATTTGGCTGAGATTTCAATAATGGAAAATTTATTCACATCTGCAGGATAATCTTTTTGATTTAATTTATCAATCTTATTGACGACTATCAATATTTTCTTTTCGGGATATTTTTGTGCAATTTTTTGCAATTCCGTTTCAAATTGATGTAAAACCGCTTCGTGTTGGTCGGTATGACAGGTAGCCGATTGGCTCAAAGCACAAGCGTCGATTAAAAACACAACAACTTTGGCTTCTTCAATTTTTTCGTAGGTTTTGCGAATACCAATTTTTTCTATTTCATCTTGCGCCACTCTAATACCTGCTGTATCGATAAACCTAAAGCGAATACCATCCAAAACAAGGTCGTCTTCAATGACATCGCGTGTGGTACCAGCAATATTTGAAACAATGGCTTTATCTTCGTTGAGCAAAGCATTGAGCAAAGTTGATTTCCCCACATTTGGCTCGCCTATAATGGCAACAGGAACACCCTCTTTAAGCACATTTCCCACCGCAAAACTATCGACTAATTTTTTTAAAGTTTGCTTAATTCGTTGTACCAAATCAGTAAACTGTTTTCGATCGGCAAATTCTACATCTTCTTCTGCAAAATCGAGTTCTAATTCAATTAAAGAAGCAAAGTGAATCAATTCTTTACGCAATTTTTTTATCTCATTAGAAAAATTTCCACGCATCTGTTGCAAAGCCAATTGATGCGATGAAGCACTATCCGAAGCAATCAAATCTGCTACGGCTTCTGCCTGAGACAAATCCATTTTGCCATTAAGAAAAGCCCGTAGGGTAAATTCGCCGGCTTTGGCATGCCTAACACCATTTTTCAAGAACAATTGCAGCACTTGTTGTTGAATGTAAGGAGAACCATGCACCGATATTTCCACCACATTTTCGCCGGTATATGAATGTGGATTTTTAAATATACTAACCAATACTTCATCCAAAATCTGATCGCCATCTTTTATATAACCCAAGTGTATGGTATGTGATTTTACCTTGGTTAAATCTTTTTGCTTAAATTTTCCTTTAAAAAAACGATTGGTAATCGTAATGGCTTCGTTACCTGAAAGACGAATGACACCAATAGCACCACTTCCCGCAGGTGTGGCTAAGGCAATAATGGTGTCTTGGTAAATTTTCATTCTTTATTTTTTTGCTTCCATTGACAATACCGGTATAAATACGATGGCTTACATCAAATAGATTTTAATTGACAAAAATACGGATAAAAGTTGAAAAAGATAAATCTTGAGATTAAGACATCTTTTATAAAAAAAATTTATCATCAAATATTTTTATCAAAAAAAAAATTTTTTTTTAGTGTCCTTGTACTGAAATAAAAGCGATTGAAAAGTTTTTAACAATTTACTGTTAATAAGAAATGCACATGGCAGCATTGAAATTAGATAAAATGGGCTTAACTTTATCGTCCCGCTTAACCTAAAAAACAACAACAATAAATGATTATGATTCAAGACATTAAAAAAACAAAGGACAAAAAAATGCAACATATTTTTTCTTTTAATGAAGTTTTTAAGGCTTCTAAAGACTATTTTAACGGAGATGAACTAGCTGCAACCACATGGATTAATAAGTACGCTTTAAAAAATCCAATAGGCGAATATTTAGAATTGTCTCCTGCCGACATGCACTTGCGTATGGCTAGAAAGTTTGCTGAAATAGAAGCAAAATATCCACAAAAAAACAGTAAAAATCTTTCTGCATACGGGCAAACCAGAGAATTGCTGACAGAGGAAAAAATATTCATGCTTTTTGACGGATTCAAATATATCATTCCACAAGGTAGCATTATGTTTGGCTTAGGAAACGATCAAGTTATCGCTTCGCTATCCAATTGTGTCGTTATTCCTGCAGTCGTAGATTCTTATGGTGGTATTATGTACACCGATCAGCAATTGGTACAGCTCTTTAAAAGACGTTGTGGCGTGGGTACAGATTTATCAAATTTACGTCCTAAAGACAGTTTGGTATCCAATGCCGCCGGTACCACCACCGGTGCTGTTTCTTTTATGCACCGTTTTTCATTTACCACAAGAGAAGTTGCCCAAAACGGCAGACGTGGCGCCTTGATGCTGACAATGGATGTTGCCCATCCAGATATCGAAGATTTTGTAACCGTTAAACAAGACTTATCCAATGTTACCGGCGCCAATATTTCCATTCGTTTATCAGATGAATTTATGCAAGCCGTTGCCGATGACACCGACTATACTTTGCGTTGGCCAATTGATAGCGACCAACCTAAAATTACCAAAAAAATTAAGGCAAAAGCCCTTTGGGATATTATTGTAAAATCAGCCCATAATACTGCCGAACCCGGCATGATTTATTGGGATAGACAACACTACTACTCTACCTCTTCACTATACCCCGGATTTGCCAATGTATCGACCAATCCTTGTTCCGAAATTGCCATGCAAGGTGGTGACAGTTGCCGACTTATTGCCGTGAATTTATATAATTTTGTCAAAAATCCTTTTACCGATAAAGCTACTATCAATATTGACAAACTTTACAAAATTGTATATGAAACACAACGTTTGATGGACGATTTGGTCGATTTAGAATTGGAATCGGTTGATAAAATTATCAACAAAATCGATCAAGACAGCGAGCCTAATCACATCAAACAAATAGAAAAAGAAACTTGGGAATTGCTACGCCATAATGGTAAAAAAGGAAGAAGAACTGGTCTGGGATTTACCGCACTAGCAGATACCATTGCAGCACTTGGCTTAAAATTTGACACAGACGAAGCACTAGAAGCGGTTGATTTAATTATGAAAACCAAAATGCAAGCAGAGTTTGACTCAAGTATCGATTTGGCTATTGAAAGAGGAAAATTTGATATTTTTGATCCCGAGATTGAAAAACAATCGGAATTTGTTCAGATGATCGAAAAAGAATTCCCCAAATTATACCAACGAATGATGAAATACGGAAGACGTAATATTTCTATCAGTACTGTAGCACCTACGGGGTCTTTAAGTATGTTAGCACAAACATCTTCAGGCGTTGAACCCGTTTTTATGCTTTCGTATAAACGACGTAGAAAAGTAAATGCCAATGACCCAAATGCAAAAATTGATTATGTAGATGAATTGGGAGATACCTTTGAAGAATTTACCGTTTACCATCACAAATTAAAAGAATGGATGAAAATTAGCGGTAAAAAGAAAATCTCTGAAAGTCCATACGCCGGTGCTACCGCTCCTGAAATAGATTGGAAAAAACGTGTTGAAATGCAAGCACTTATTCAAAAATACACGACGCATTCCATCAGTTCTACCATCAATCTCCCTTCAGATGTCAGCGTGCAAAAAGTAAGTGATATCTATGTAGAAGCTTGGAAAAAAGGCTTAAAAGGTATTACCGTTTATAGAGATGGTTCTCGTAGTGGTATTTTGATTTCTGACGATGAAAAAGAAGATGAAATAACATCCAAAAATACTATTTTCCCTGAAAAACGACCCAAAAAGTTAGAAGCTGATATTATTCGATTTATGAATAAAAAAGAAGCTTGGATAGCTGTTGTTGGACTAATTGAAGGCATACCTTATGAAATTTTCACCGGTAAAATGGAAGATGTATTTAACCTTCCTGACTGGGTTAACAAAGGATGGATTATCAAAAATAAAGACGAAAATAAAAACAGTCGATATGATTTTCAATTTATTGACAAACAAGGTTTTAGAATAACCATTGAAGGACTTTCACGTTCCTTTGACAAAGAATATTGGAATTATGCCAAACTTATTTCAGGGGTTTTACGTCACGGTATGCCTATGCAAGAAGTCGTCAAACTAATTGGCGGACTCAATCTGTATGATGATTTTATCAACACCTGGAAAAATGGTGTTGTACGAGCACTTAAGCGTTATATTCCTAAAGATGCCGTTCCCGAAGACAGAAAATGCCCTCAATGTGGAGATCCCGAAGGTCTCATATATGAAGAAGGCTGTTTGGTTTGCAAAAGCTGTGGCTATAGCAAATGTGGTTAATAAAATACTATTTATAAATACTTATTTACACATCCTTCTGAAAAAATCAGAGGGATGTTTTCAATTATTTTTTTGTATATTTCGCAAAAAAATAAATGAATACTTATTACTTTATTCTTGGCGTCAGTCTTCTTGTTATATTATCCTACTTTTTTGATGTTTTATCCAAAAAAATAAAAATACCTTCCGTACTTTTATTACTAGGAACCGGAATTGGATTTAATTATCTTTCAACACATTACAGTCTAGAACTTCCCAACTTGCAACCCATCGTCAATACACTTGGTTTGGTTGGTTTATTACTAATTGTACTCGAAGCAAGTCTCGACTTAAAAATCACCAAAGAAAAACGCCCTTTAATTATTAGAGCCTTTTTAACAGCACTTCTTATATTAATAGGCACCTCGTTTTCTATTGCTTACTTAATTTATTATTTGGAACTGACAAACGATTTTTACACGGCTTACATTAACGCAATCCCTCTTTCGGTTGTAAGTAGTGCTATTGTCATACCGAGTGTTAACTTCTTAACTGAAGAAAAAAAAGAATTTCTGATTTACGAATCTACTTTTAGTGACATACTTGGCATTATTTTATTTGACATTGTCCTAATGATTCCCAATAGCACCGGAAATTTATTTGGAAAAGTCGGTGGTGGTTTTATTTTTACCCTAATCGTTTCATTGCTAAGTGGTTATTTACTGATACTTTTATTTCAAAAAATTAATACAAAAATTAAGTTTTTCTTATTTCTTTCGATTCTCACATCTTTATTTATTCTAGGTAAAATAATGCACCTTTCATCCTTGATATTAGTGTTAACTTTTGGTTTGATGCTCGAAAACTATCCTATATTTTTCAAAGGACGACTGAAAAAAATCTTTAATAAAAACAAAATTAATGAAGTTAAGGAACAATTTAAACTCATCACCTTTGAATCTGCCTTTTTAATCAGAACTTTTTTCTTTGTACTATTTGGCATGACCATCAATATAAAAGGCGTATTTTACGAAGATGTGGTCATCATAGGTACATTTATTTTAGGACTCACTTTTCTTGTCAGGTTTATCAACCTAAAAGCTTTTTTTCGTGGCAAATCATTGTTCCCCGAAGTACTTATGGCACCACGTGGCCTCATCACCGTGCTACTGTTTTATAAAATACCTGAAATCTATAAAATATCACATTTTAGTAAAGAAGTCATTTCATTTGTCATCTTAGGCTCTGCCTTGTTGATGATGGTAGGACTGTGGTTTAGCAAAAAGAAAACAACTGAAGAAGCATTTGAACTATATGAGAACTTTGACCATGCCCATCATAGCCCTAAAAATGAATTACGGGATGAATTATACAGGAATCATGAACAAAATTCTTCTGAGAAATAATATCGATTTTATTTATAATTTACCCACTAATCCACATAATGTACTGCTATATTAATATAGACGTTCTGTAGAACATCTCTACGGATTTTAATATACGACAAAAATATAGCGGTACATAAATGCACCGCTATATTTTTAGACATTCTATAGAACGTCTCTACATCTATATATTATTGTTATTGCTTAATAGCCTTTTTTATCACAAATGCGTTGTCCTGCATTTGTATGCGGAATAATAACATATTACCAGTAGCAATATATTTAAGATTCATTTGTAAACTTTGACTGTTTATATCATTTTGTGCAAATAACAATCTGCCGGACAAATCATATACATAAACCGCTGTCATATTTTTATCATTATTAGACTGTAAAGTAAATTTACCTTCATTTTGAATTAAACTTACTGCATTAGGATTTAAAATATTTTCGTTTACATCCATTGCCGTACTAGAAAAAATCAATTCAAAACGATCATTTTCCGTAGTATTAACAGTTGTTACATAATCCGTAGCTTTCATATCGTGCAAAATATTCAAATACATATCATGCAAATAAATATATTCGCTTTCCAAACCTTCTGTTCTATTTAAATGAATATTGATATTTCTTGCCACATCAGATTCAACACCCAATGGCACCACTCTTTCCGTAGCATCTAAACCAGCCAAACCTTGAATGGATAGTTTATCATTTCCTACCAACGAATACAAAGCAAAACCGCTTCCGGTATTCATACTATGCGCATCAAACAATCGTTCATAATTATTAGTTGCATCGTTATAAAAACCTACTGCTATTTGACTAAAACCAGCATTAGCATCTGTCATATCCAACCAAACAATATTTTGTTGGGTAGTAGGTCTGTTTAAGAAACCATCATTATGGTTGGTTACCCTAAAGGCATTTTTAAATTTTAGCGTACTGTCATCCGCCGTCGCTTCTATCATAAAACCTTGTCCGGTTGCAATATATTGTCCAGCTTCGGCAGTTCCGCCATTACCGCTACAAGCGGCAACAGCCGTACCATTTCCGCCCGAATAAGAATAGGTAGCATAACCACTAGCTTGATGATGTCCGCTCACATCTAATCCTTCACAATTAGTCCATAAAGAATAATTGGCCGCTACATTAGCATTATCCGCATCGTTCGCCAAAGCATGAAAATCTATTGCTGAAGGATATGGATTGCCCACAAGGTTAAAGTTGCCAATATCGTCCGGCCCACCTTTTCTAAGTACTGAGATACTAATCTCGCCATTGTTAAAAGGATCGTGATCTTTAATAAAACTGGGCGATAAAATTGTATTGGCAGCCGCTCCGGTTGGAGCCGAAATAGCATATCCCATACCATTTGTGAGTTGATCTGTTGATGACATCATTACCCAACCCGGAAAAGTATGTCCATTACCCGCTTGTGCAGGGTCAAATTTAAAATAACCCCAAGCATCTGTAACAATATCGCCTAATGTAAATGTATTTGAATTTATAGGAGATGACCAATATACATAATCATAATAATTATCAAGCGATAAACTTGTTTTATCGAGCTTAAAAGTACCTGTTCCCGTAATCGTTCCTGCGTCATCTGCTTGTACCAAAGCACCTTGGTTTTCAATAATTATTGCTGCATTATTAACCAAGTTATGTCCAATATAAGCATAATGTCCATCTGCTACAGTCATAGGTGTATTAGACAATATACCCAAATCGTTGGCAACATAAATATCGCCGGATGCAAATGAAACACCTGCTGCATTATCAATCGTTAAATTATAAAATTTTTCAGTTTCTGTAGTGTTACAAGTCAGTGTTTGCAATGCACTCCCAACAAATTTTACGATACCTTGACCTTCTACAAAAGCCGATTCACCTACTTGATTATCCCAGTTTCCAGAAACTAGTAACACATCAGCTATATTGGTCATCGTTAGGGTTCTGCCACTTTGAAGCGTCAAATTATGAGCATAGGCTATATCATTATACAAATCTGAATCAGAGGCACTAGCATCAATACTAACATCTGTAGTGGCTCCGGTTGGGATATTGACATCTGTAGAAGCAGTAGGCACCGTTAAATTATCCCAGTTGGAACAATCAAACCAATTATTATCTGTATCACCTTGCCATTTTCCAGCAATATGTGTTGAAGTAGCAATCGTTATTTGAGGACAATTCGTATCACCTTTGTAATCAAAACCACCACTATTATAACCAGCATTATCACTATAAGTATCCCAATTACCTGTTGTATTAATTAAAGAAACCCAATCCAATTGGTCATTATCAGTAGTAGAAAAATCAGGATCAACCGGGTCATTAAATTTTACTTTACCATCTCCTGATGGTGCAATTGTTGAAAAACATTTTGATTTAGGGTATAAATTACTCCATTTAGTACCATCAGTACCATCACCAACACCCGTGTTCCAACCACTTTCGGTCCAACCATACAAAACGTTACCATCATAAGTTGAATGATGATCGGTATCATTGGTCCAAGTTCCTCCTTGCATAATCCACATATCATCATCACTATTTAAATTAAATCCACCAATATTACTCCCTGACAAAGCCTCTTTTGTCCAATTAGTATCAACTACTCCGCAGGTATAAATATCATAATGACTTGATGAAGTAACATTACCATTATTTGATTCAAACACAATGATTGTCCCCTTAGTTAAAACTGAATTAGTTCGCGTAATCGCAATTACCCCTTCGGTACCACCCCATTCATTTGCAAATTCTCTTTCATAACCATTATCGGTTAAATAAATTTTAGTCCCTGGATTAATATCTTTAAAACAAACAAAAGCAATTTGATCTTCACCGCTTCCAATATTTGAATTTACGGCTAAAATAGCCAAATCACCCTGATAAAGTATTGTTTGTTGAAACACATCAAATGTACTACTCGCAACATCTGAAAATCCTGGAGCAGAAGCTGTAATTGTAATGTCTGTTCCCGTAGCGGTATGCACCACATTACTAAAAGTTGACACGCCATTAACCGACGTTTCTGTTATGGGATCACCTGTCATTGTACCGGATGAAGTAATACTAATATCACCACTATAATCAAAATCAATATTACCATTTATATCTTTCGCAACTACTTGTGGCGCAGGCGTCATTGTAGAATTTTCACCAATATTGACAGGCTGCACGGCAAACACTAATTGTGTCGCTACTACATCTAAAACATTTTTACCATTTTCTGATTTTATAGCTAAAAAACTATCAAATTGTGAACCATTAGAATCTGCTGTTACATTAGCCTGTGAGATTTGAAATTGGAAATCATCGCCATCTAAATTGCCACCTGTATTATTGGGACTTGGTTGTATAGAAATACGTAAAGATAAAGTTTTGGCGCTATCATCCGGCACATCAAAACTCAATCCTGAAAATTGTATTTGATTGGTAATAATAGCAGAGGCATCAGCTATTTTGGTAGTGCCCTCAAATAAAGCACAAGCCAAAATGGCATCGTTCCAATCATCTATGGCATTGCCATTGCCTTGCGTAAAAGTAATAGCTGTTAATTTTGTTGCTTCATTATCATTATCTGTCAAATCAGCACCACCATCACGTATGGTAAATTGCCATACTTCTACCCCATCAGACGTAGTGTCAATTGAAGCATCATTTTCAATAGAAGAAATTGTTACCGCTTCACTATCATTGGTTATAATATCTGATTCAACGCTGCCTGTTCCATTTCCTTTAATATCGAAAGTATAAGTAGCTTCATCAGCATCATCGTTATCAACCGTAATTGTTGCGGTTCTTTCCCCCAAAGTTGATGGGTCAAAGCTTACTGTAAACGTTATTTCATTACCAGCCGTAATGGTTCCGGAAGTTGTGCCTGAAACGGCAAATTCACTTGAATTATCACTCGTTACGCTATTGATTGTTAAATCAGCACCACCTGTATTTTTAATAGTAAAAGTATGCGCTTCAGTAGCCCCCGATTCTTCAATATTTCCAAAGTCTGTGTCATCAGCTGTATCAGGCGTAGTATCACCGTTTACGATTTCGGTTGCATTACCTTGTATTTCAATTTCAGAAGTTGCTGCACCACAATAAACTTCTACATCGTCAAATGCAACATTCCCAGCACTTTTTGTATAAGTAAATCTAAATTTTGAAATATTAGCAGGCAAAGCTGGAGTACTTGAAGCGTCATACAAATAAGTCGTTTCTGATGTAGGAATACTATTGGTTATATTTTCAATTGTTACCCAAGATGTTCCATCATATCCTTCTATCAAGAACGCTGAAGAAGCATCTGTACTATTCCCTTTTAACCAAAATGATAAACTTCGTGCATTTCCATTTAAGTCTGGCGTAATTAATTCATCATCTGTATCATCAAACTTTGCAGAATTTGGAGAAACACCAGAACTGCTATCAGAATCATAATTGCTACAACCCGTGCCAGTCCAACCACTTGGAGCTCCACTCGTAAATGAATCAAAATCTTCTGTCAAACAAGGACCATCTAAGGTTGTTTCGTCACCATCTAAAAAAGTAGTATTATAATCTGGACCACCCGAACAATCAGTATTATTATAGGCAAAAACATAATAATAATATTGTGTG
>Ga0209633_10004271_pt1 | contig 12877 bp, 30 predicted proteins | sample Cruoilmetagenom1_FD_187290 | JGI IMG/M metagenome (GOLD analysis project Ga0209633, IMG submission 187290) | Oil polluted marine microbial communities from Coal Oil Point, Santa Barbara, California, USA - Sample 1 (SPAdes) (version 2) | ecosystem: Environmental > Aquatic > Marine > Oil seeps ... | reverse complement strand
GATATCCGGCAAACTGTAATGTACGTAATGAGCTGAATGGTAAACGTAGAAAGGATGAAGTAGTTTATACACTTCCTGAGAAAGGGAAACCTAAGCCATTTTTTCCAAGAGCCTTCCCTGGAGGGATATTTGAAATTACCAGTATTGAATACACAGAGGACGTTGAGTATGCTCCTGTAAAGATCAAGACAAACGCAACTCGTAAGGTGTTTACTTGGGATTTAAATATAGAGGGGAAGTACTGGCAGCCAACTGGGGAAATACAGACTGATACATGCTACTGGATACATTTCTATCCGGGGATATATTCGCTAGGTTGTATCCATATAGATGATATTTCAGATACATTATCATTTGCACAGATTATCGAACCTGTGCTGGAGCATAATGACAAAGTATATCTAGAAGTTTTATAGGAGATAGGAGATATGAAACAATTTTTAAAAGATTTTTTTTCGACCAGTAATAACATAAATGAAAACATAGTAATGGGTGTAATATTTGCAATAGCTTTATTGGTAGCTGTTTTTTTACCTATTGTAACAGGTGAAAAGTTTTATATATTAGCCGGAATTGTAGCGTTATTCTTCGGGCTTGCACCCTTCAAAAAGTGAGGTTGTAATGTGGATAAGAAAAACCTTACTATTATTATTCTTTCTGTTATTATCATCAGCTTGCTGGTCGCTATCTTTGCAGGAAAAAACAGAACTAACTCTGCTCTTGAATCGTTACGATTCCAACGAACAGAGCTTATTAGATCAACAGAAATTATCCAGGGTGAACTTGTTGAAAGCAAGGGGTACAATCGAGAACTCGAGACAAACAATATTGAACTTAAAACTATCATTAACAAACTCACAACAGGAAACGAAAAAACAAAGTCAAACCTTAATGAATATGGAGGAATCAATACAGACTTTGCAGAATTCTTACGATCGGCAACAATTACAGATTAAAATAATGAAATATATTATTATAGGATTAGCAGGGGTTTCTGTAAGTGAATTAGTTTATATAGGTATTTCAAATATTTAGTTATCTTGACTAGATTTATATATTCAGATAGATTTTAACAATCTATCTTTAGGGGTTTGCTGGATTCTTTTCCCTTCCAACAGACCCCGTTTTTTACATCTTCAATAGAACGGCAAACTATAACCTTTTGACCTCTTGATTCAAGATTCAATTTCATTTTCCTTTGGCCTTCAGATAAATTTTTTCCGGGCTTCTTTACTTCAATCCATACAATCTGTGAATCAAACATAATAACCTGTAAATCAGGGGTGTAGATGGGTGATAATTTAACATTGTTTTTTACATATCCGGCGTTGTGCCGTATTACTATGTAATCAAGAGCTTCCAGATAGTTAATAATTCGGGTCTGAATTGTCCCTTCACTTTCTCCAATTATTTCTTTTAACTCTTCATCAGTCATATTAGTACTATATCACCATATTAAACCTATGTTATATAAGAAATATTTATACAACCTATAAAAATATTTTATAGATAAATCCTATTATTTTAAATAAAACCCTTGACGTATAAATTATACTGATATATAATTTATATAATTAATAAGAAAGGGGAAAGGAAATGGGAAAATATCTTGATGAAGATTGCAGGAATTGTGATGAGTATATTGAACCTTATGGTTGTACTTGGCATGAATGCCCAATATATAAAGCGGTTCAGGAATTCAGGGCAGAGGAGGAATATGATAGAAGGAGGGATGATACGGTAGGACGACAGACACATCCTATATTTGACGGGATCTTAGATAATATTGAGGGGAAGATATGAGTTATAAAAAGTTAATTGAATTAATGCATAAATATAGGATTGGGGAAATAGCAAGAGCAGAGATGATTCTTGCTTTTTATATATGGCAGAAGCCAAATAACAAATAGGAAGGTAGATATGGAAGGGAAAAAAATTGTACCAGAAAAAAAGACAACTGAAAAATCAACAGCAGTTGTAAAACAGCCGGAATTATCCGAATCAGCATTGCTTGTCAGAATGGCAATAGACAAGGATCTTGATCCGGAAAAACTTGATAAGATTTTGGATATGCACGAAAGGATGAAAGCCAGCCAAAACAAGGAAAGGTTTGAACAGGCTTTTTCAGAAATGAAAGGTGAATTGCCAATTATAACAAAGTCAATGGATGCAAAAAATGACGATGGTTCAACAATGTATTCATTTGCACCATTGGAAGAGCTTCAGGAAAAATGTGATCCAATTTTATCAAAATATGGTTTTGCTTATTATTGGGAGGAATCATTTATTGAAGCAACGAATTGCAAAAGAGTAATATTTTATCTTTCAGCACATGGGCATACAAGATCGAATTATTTTGATGTTCCAGATATACAGGGAACAAGAAGAAATAACCCAATACAGGTTGCCGGGATGAAATCATCCTATGGTCGGAGATATACTTTTCAATCAGGTGTCGGGATGATAATTAAAGGTGAAGACAATGATGCAAATTATCTGACCTTTAATGATGCAGTAGAATATTCAGAACAAATTACATGGTTAAAAGCCTGCGAGAACCTGGAAGATTTAAAAGATGTTTGGGGTAGATTGTATCAGGATTTAAAAAAATCAGGGGATAATATAGGAAGAGACATTTTAATGGAAGTTTACACCAAACAGAAAAAGGCGGTGACAAATGGATAATATAATAAATTGTGAGCAAAGAACTGATACTTGGTTTCAAGCAAGGATCGGCCGAGTGACAGCTTCCAGAGTTGTTGATATTTGCAGAGGTAAAAAAGGCTCATATCTTGCAAGCCGAAAAAATTATATGTCGGAAAAGGTCATAGAAATTCTTACCGGGCAAACCCCGGAGGGATTTACTTCAAAGGCTATGGAATGGGGAACAGAAACAGAACCAAAAGCAAGGGCAGTTTATGAAGCAGAGACCGGGAACATTGTTACAGAGGTTGGATTTATAAACCATCCAACTATTGATAGGTTGGGAGCTTCCCCGGATGGAATGATTGATGGGAAAATATCACTTGAAATAAAATGTCCAAACACTGCAACTTATATTGAGTTTGTTTTAAAGCCTGTTATTGATCGCAGATATATTTACCAGATGAATTGTCAAATGATGTGCAATGAAACAGAAGTTTGTCATTTTGTAATGTATGATCCAAGGTTACCAGACAACATGGCTTATACAATGATCGAAGTAAAAAAAGACCCGGTGATATGTTCTGAAATAAGAACAGAAACAGAATTATTTATCATGGAACTGGATGCAACCATTAAAGGGTTAAAGGAAAAGTTTGCATGAAAGAACATTTAGATTTTTTAAAAACTTTATATACCTTTTGTTTTAACAGAGGGTATATAATTGACGAAGGTTCAACTGTTGAGGAAAAAAAGAATACAAAAACAGGACAGGTTGAAGTAATAATAAAATGTGCCATTAGGTGCAAAAGGAAGAATGATGAAGATAGAAATCGAAAAACAATTAGAGGTTTTAAAACTAGAGAAACTTTAGGGGTATTATGAAAAAACTTGATATTATAATTAAAACATCGGGGAAAGGTCTTATTATCCCCGATGATTATAAACAGACTTTCTATGATATACTGAAATATTGTGATGGGAAAAGAGGTGGTTATATGCGGTTGATATTATCACCTCCATTCAAACACAGAAGTACCGGGGAGAAAAGCCAGAATCATCATATCAATGGACACGTACAACAAATATCAAATTATACAGGTGAAGATTTTGATATTATCAAAACAGAGGCAAAACGGAAAGCTATTAAAAGAGGTTATCCTATTAGAGTTGATTTGTTCGGGAATACAATTCCATTATCAGAAACAGAAATTGATTTAGAACAAGCAGGTTTTCTTATTGAATCACTTCACGAAATTGCGGATTTTCTAAATATAAAATTGAGGGAAGAATGAATTATAAATCAGATCTAATAAAATCAATCGGTATTAAATATTATTTGATATTCTGGAAACGGAAATATTATTTACAAAAAGAAATATTAAATAGATTAGAAGGGGATGGAAGATGAAACAAAAAGAAATTGATGATTTGAAGAGAATGTATAAACATTATAATAATAAATGTTTTGCCTGTGGGAAAAAAGCGACAAATAGAGCACATATAATCGGGCAGGGGAAAATGAGCCGTAAGAAATGGGGTAACCTTGTTATAGATAATATCCTTGATTGGCTTCCTTCCTGTGATGAATGTAATGATTTAATTGATGTCGGGCAAAATATAAATGCCAGTAAAGTGGCAACAATAATTTTATCAAGGGAATCATTTAATGTAAAAAAAGAAGCAATTGAACATGTTGTAAGAGAAAATATCAAAAGGAAGAGGGGTAAAAATGGAAGATAAAAAATTATTTACAAGTACAGAAGTTGCCAATCAATTAGGATTGCAGAGACAAAGTATTACTTACTATCATAAGAAATATGGTATTGGTCAAAAGTACGGAATGTCTGTTATGTTTACGAAAGAAGATATTCAGGAAATAATTGATACAGATGGGAGGAGGGGTTCATGGGAGGTATAAACAGAGTAATTGAAATCGGAAGATTAGTCCGGGATTGTGAATTGAAATACAGTAATACAGGAACAGCAATTTGCAATTTTTCAATCGCTGTATCTGAATATATTGGAAAGGACAGAGAGGATTATTCAAACTATTTTGATTGTGTAATTTATGGGAAAAGAGCAGAGAGCTTGAACCCTTATCTTAAAAAAGGTCAGCAGGTTGGGATTGATGGAAGACTGCATCAGAATAGATGGACTAATCAAGAAGGTGAGAACAGATCTAAAATACAAATCAAGGTTAGCGATTTAGAACTTTTAGGCAAAAAACCCCAGGGCAGCAATGAACAACAAACAAACTCAAAACCGTTTGATCCTGTCAAAGCTTTTCATGGGAATCAACAAAAACCAGAAGAGTTTGAAGACGAAATTCCATTTTAAAGGAGATAGATAGAATGTCAAAAACAATCTCATTCACAATTTCAGAACCTCAGTTTAAAATACTTAAACATGAAGCCGAATCAAAAGGGCTAAAACCTTCTGAATATAGTCGTATGGCAATATTTGCCTATGTTAATAAATATCCGTCTAGGGGCGTGTTTGCAGAGTTAGCCAGAACATTTAGACCAGAAATGATAAACGACGCCGTAGACCCCTATAAAAATAGGCTTTCCAGCCAGTTTATGGGTATATTCAGAACACAAATAGAGGTAATAAATAAAAAATGAGATATAAACGAGAATTTTGGTTAATAATAGGCACAATGTATCTTGCTATAATATTAAGTATAGCGTTTGGTATATTGATAAATTTATAAGGGGAGAATATGAAAAAGATAATTTTACTAATTTCAGCAATTGCAATTATTATAGGATGTGAGCTTTCTCCGGAGATAGAAGAAATTCACTATTTAAGTAATTCAGAATACAATACATTACTAATAAATTTAGGAACAGAATCATATATTGATAAAAATGTAATAGACACACATTTCGATAATATGGGAGTAAGTAAATCATATGAATATAGTTATTACAACAGTGGCAATTATAAGTGCTATACATTCAACTGGAACAAATGGGATAAGGGTTGGGTATACTATGTTGATGTTGATATCTGGACAGAAAATAATATATTAAAAAAATCAATGTGCAGCTATTATACAGATTGACAGGTTTACAAGGTTAATGGAATGTAATATTATATTAGTGAGTATCTTTTCTGGTATGAAGATATTATTAAGATAAAGGCATTTGATACATCGGGGGGACTTAAAAATCCCATACCAGCCCGATGCATTAAGTGCCTTTTTTATTAGGAAAATATATGGCTAAATTACAATTTATAAAACTTGATATTGAGATCATGAACGATTCTAAAATAAAGATGATTAGAAAAATGCCAGATGGAGCAAAATTATTTGAATTATGGATAGGTTTACTTTGCTTGGGTATGAAATCAGGTCGTCCTGGTTGTGTTGAAATAGGGGATGGGCTACCGTTCAATGTTAGGATGTTAAGTGCTGAATTAGATATTCCAGAAACCACTATTGAATTAGGATTAAAAACATTTACAGAATTACGGATGATAGAACAGTTTGATGATTCAACTTTTTTTCTTTCCAATTTTGAAAAACATCAAGAATTAGAGAAAATAGAAATCAAAAAAATCAATGAAAGAGATAGGAAAAGGAAATATAGAGATAAGATAAAACGATTGTCCCACGTGACAGGACAGGGACGGGACGGGGACGGGACAAAATGTCCCACTGTAGATATAGATATAGACAAAGATATAGATATAGACAAAGATATAGATATAGACAAAGATATAGATATAGATCATGATGGAGTCATGACAGGGTCATGTAAGAAAGAAGAGAAAGACATATACGGTGAAAACGAAAACGTAAAACTTACAAAAAAGGAATACCAAAAATGTATAGATAAATATGGAGAAGATATTACTATTCTTGGTATTGATAAATTATCCAATTACAAGGCTTCAAAAGGAAAGGAATATGTTTCAGATTATGGTGCTTTAAATACTTGGGTTTGGAAGTCTTTAAAAGAAGAACAAAAAAAGCCTATTGTAAATGGTGGTGTATTTGTAGATGATAGTTCACCTATTAAAGAGGCTATAAGACAAGATTATAAAGAGGCTTATGGTGAGTGAAAAAATATTATTAGGCCAGATATTAACTGACAATTCGATTTATAGTTCTTTATCAATTACTGAGAATGATTTCGAAGAAATAGAAAATAAGCAAATATTTAGAGCAATAAAAGAATGTTTAAATAAAGAATTGGTAGCTGATATAGTTACTGTTTCAAGAATTGATCTTCCTATAAACTATATTTATCTATCAGGACTTACAACTAATATAGCATCAACGAAAAACTGGAAATATTATGAAAAAAAGATTTTACATAAAAGCAAAGTAAAACAATTAAAAATATTATCGAGCCAATTCAAAGATTGGATAAATTCAGAAGAACCAGAACAGGTAATATCTAATATGGAAAATGCTTTGATGGAAATAAATACAGGGGAAAATAAAATTCAAATACAGACTATACAAGAGATAGCTAAAGATTTTTTAAATATAACAGAAGAGAGATATAAAAACAGAGAAAATAATGAAGTCATAAAAACAGGTATAGAGAATCTTGATACTAAAATAATAGGGTTTAGAAAGAGAATGTATTATTTAATAGGTGCAAGACCATCACAGGGTAAGTCGGCAATGATAATGAATATGGCTTGTAATGTTGGAATAGTTCAAAATAAAAGAGTTGGATATATTTCAACCGAAAGCAGCAATCAAGAAATAGCAACAAGGATATTCGCAAGTCAAGGGAGTATAGATTCTTTAAAAATTATAAAGGCATTTTTAACAAATAACGAATTATCAAGGATGAATCATGCAGTTAATAATATTAGTAATAAAAAAATGTATTTTTATTATACTCCTGGGATGGAACTTGACGACTTAATTAGACAAGCAAAAAGGATGGTTAAAGTCTATAAATGTGAAATATTATTTGTTGATTATCTCCAGGATATTGTTATTAAGGGGCAGGATAATAACTTAGAAAAAACTAAACAGAAATCAAAGGCTATGAAAATATTAGCTGAGGAGTTAAACATTCCTGTGGTAGTTGCAGCACAATTAAAAAGAGATGCTGATTCGAGACGACCGATATTGTCAGACTTTGCAGAATCTTCTCAATTAGAAAAAGATGCAGACGGTGGGTTTCTTATATTCCATCATATTGAGAATAGAAAAGAAGTTGAATCTGGAGAAGAGAATCCTAAATATAAAACATTTCTATTAGTAGAAAAAGCAAGGGATGGAATAACTGGAGCTATAAATCTATATTTTAATAAACAATATGTAAGGTTTGAGGAGTTGAATAATGAAGAAAACAATTATAGAGGGACAGGTTCATAAAATAAGTGAATGTATATATCCGTGGTTAGTTGATTTAATAAATAGATATCAGGATAATTATAAAGGTTCTGATAAAATGACAAGAAAATATATGATGGAAAAAATAAAAAGGTTTAAAAATGATTAAGCAAATAGCAATTCAGGAGCTTGCCAGGTTATAGGCAAAACACAGGGATTTACTTCAGGATGTAGAAATGGGAAAAACGAAACACATTTCGTATTTGAAATTTTGGTATCTTGAAAATAAGATAAAACATTGGAATGGAATAATAAAAAATGAGACAATAAAAAGGGGGATAGATGAGGAATAGAAAGATTAAAAAAATTGTGGATCATTTCGGAATTGTAAGACAAAGGGAAAAGTTAAAAGAAGAGTGCAGGGAGTTTTTAAAAGATCCTAACAATTCAGAAATAGCAGATATTTATAATGTAGTTGTTGGGATTCATGATGAATGTCATTCTATCAGAAATATAGCCAAGCAAAAACAGGACAGGACTTTGTACCGAATTAAAACAATACCGGACTATTTTTAAAGAAGGAAATGATGGGGAAAATAAATCACTTATCAATTGTCACCTGTCCAGTTATACTTAGTTTTTGTTTTTTGATAACTGTATAAACTGCATTTGCACCATTCGATATTTGAACATCATACCAATAGTCTTTTATATCTATTGTTGTATCAGCAGGTGTAAGCGTAAAAGATCCTACTCCACTTTCAGGGGTTTCTATAATTGCTGTAGATGATATATCGGCCTCTGCATCGGTTTTTGTCAAATCGTCTTTTACCGTAAAAGTCATGGCATAACCTGTCAGGTCAAATATTACGCCGTCCGAATCCTTAACTGTTACAGTAAAATTATGTGTATCACCTTTAGTTATTGTCATGTTGTCCCCTCCAAATTACTTGTTTCTATCATTTGCATCCTTCTACTGTTCCTGTTAATTCTTCACTAAGCAAAACTGTACCCTCTAAGTTTTCTATAACTTGACCTATCCAGGAAGCAGAATTGTTTATATGATTTCTAACCGTGTTGCCTGTTGGCAATGTTGATTGTTGTAGTACAAACTCTCTTAGTGTCATGCTATTTCATCCAGTACCGCACTTGGTACAGCAGTGATATCCCCATCTAAATGATTAAGTCTTGCATCATTAGTTAATAATGGATTTGTTGGTACACTATTTGTTCCTCTCATAGCATCACCGTTAAGGCCATTGACTTCCGCTTGTATATTTGCAAGCTCTGTATCGTATTCGTTTGAGACCGCGAAACCAGTTGCTTTAAATTGATCCGGGTTATCAAGGTCTGTTTGTATCGCATCTATTTTAACTTCGTTTGCATCAACTTCTGCAATTACTTCATTCTTGTCTGAGGTTGCTTCTGCACGAGAAGCTGGTATTATCGTATTTGCATTATTCGTTCCACGCATTGCCTCACCATTTAAACCGTTAACCTCTGTTTGTATATTCGCAAGTTCTGTGTCATATTCATTAGGAACTGCAAACCCCGTCGCCCAGTAATCACTTACAGTTTCACTTGGAGTCCGCCGTTGATTCTTTTCACCAAAACTATCAGAATTATTATGATCATGATGATCTGCATTCCAAACGGCATTTTCAATGTTTTGTCCTGTTGCTGTTGCCCAATCCCCCTGATTACCCTGTAGTTCGTTTGTGTCTGCAAGTACAGAATCTACATTGGTATCAACGGTTTGTATTTTATCTGTTTCATCTTTGATGTCGTCAGGATAACCGCCAAGTATGATTTTACCTGTGTGTTTCTCTGTTGAGTTTGTTATAATATATAAATATTCAGTTTTTGCACTAACAGATTGTGAAAATAAATATTTAAATACTCCACTTGATCCAACTTCTGACATGGATGCATCAGTTACAACTTGTGTATCGTCATTTAAACGGATCACATCAATCGTAACCGTATCACCTGTATCATAATTTGCTAAGATGTATGTAGATTCACTAGTTAAGTATCTCATGAGATCACCTCCTGATCTACGTTTATGGGTGGATGTATATATGGTAATAATACAACTTGATCCTCTTCAATTTTATGATCAATATATATTTCAGTTTCATAAGTTTCAAAGCCGTCTTTAGTCACAGTGAGTGTATGATTATTATAATCTTTAATACCGCCTTGACTTGAATACCTAAACCATTTTCTTACAACTACTTTAGCCGCCGTTAATACACCACCTGCTATAGTATTCTCTGAAAATGCAGTTGTTCCATCTACGTCTTTCAATGTAACAGTTGCTCCTATAATTGGAGTCCCTTCGTTATCTGTTACTTTTATATTAAATTCATAACATTCTTTGAAACTTTTACCGGAAGCAAGTGGAAAATAATTCTCAAATGGAGAATTGATAAGTCGTATTAAATAATGAGCACTAATTCTACCCATATCATAAGTACAGTTCTGAAACTTATGGTTATATATATCTACTGGAGCAGTAGTAGTATCAGAGAAAAATATTCCCTCGTAACAATTTATTGAAGTTACACCAGAAAAGGAATAATCATATCCCGCAGCAAATAACATATCATAAGTACCGCCACCACCAAGAAATCTTATATTTTGTAAATTACAATCCTTTGCCCAGAAATAACCCGACCATCTACATACAGAATCATAAAGCCTGACAGTAGCCCCCGCAACAAAGTGTGGACCCCTATGAAAATCTGTTGAGTCACAGATAACATTTGAACTATAACACAAGAATTCCCCCATGATCCTGTTTCCTGTAGAATCACGAGTACCTGTTGTATCCTCTAAATATATCTGCCAAAAAGTACCGTTATAAGAATATTTATTAGTTGTATCGTACTCACCGAACCTGATATGAGAGCCTACTTCAGACCGAATTGTATAAAGAGGATTTATTGGATTAGGTTTTAATTCTACAAACTCTTTTATACTAACAAAATAAACTCCGGCTTTAAATAGCATTCTCGCCGGAACAGCATAAGCATTATCACCCTGCTTTGTTACTACTCCCCAACTACCAGCATTATTAGCAGCAAGAACATCCTCCATATCAAAAGCATGTGCCCAATCATGGCCATCTGCCGCATCGTTATCTAAAGTTATTATATTTGTACCACTATCATAAGTTATTGCCATCTACTTCCCTCCAAATAAACTACATAATAATACTACCCCCCTTTAAAGTTTTCGTCAAGATTAAAATAAAAGTGTTGACATTTGTTTTTAATGTGTTATACTGATATATAGAGGTATATTATGAATAACGACTTAACAAAAGGGACAATTAGTACAAAAAACAAAGACAGGGTATTTATTGGAGCAAGGATATCAGTCAAGGCAAATGAGAAACTTGAAGGATTAGCAAGGAATAATTTTCGGTCAAAGTCTAAAGAGCTTGAGCGTATTATAATGGATGCTAAATGATGGGGGAAATAAGGAAAGCATTTGAGAAAAGAGCCGGAAACATGGGCTATAACCTAAAAAAACGTAGAAGCAATAGATATAAACATTTAGATACATTGATATTAGAAACAGGTTATTTAATGGCTGTTGAAGATTACAGGTTTAAGGATGAAAGAATACAAAGATTAGAAAATGCTTTGAATCATATTATTGCAGTATATGGTGAACAGCTAGGAGTTGATTTTTGTAACTTTATTTCAGAAATATTGGAGAACAGATGGACGAAATGAGAAAATCAGAAAGTATCATAGAAGAGTTAGAAAGCATATTTTATACCAGAGAATATGTTTGCGATCTATTATCTGAATTGAAAGATGCTATTATCTCTCATGATGAAGAATTAAAAGCAGCCTGTAATAATTATAAAGATATGTATGGTAATAAAATGTTAGAAAACAACATTATGAAAACTATGGAAAATATAAAAAATAAAAAAATAAAGGAATTGAGAGAAGCCCTATATAAACTTGAAGATATTATTGAATGTAATGCTAATAAAAAATGGCTTGGTATGGATGAGATAATGCTCGATATTATTAAAAAAGCATTGGAGGAAGAATAAATGGATAAAATAAAAGAAGCATTTGAGAAAAAATATCCTATGCCATTAGTATTGGAATATGATGAAAATAAAAAAGAATACAAAGAGGATATAAGAAGTCCTATGTCAGCAATGACTATGACAATTTATAATGCAAAATATGAAGTTTATAAATCCCGTGATGCAGAAATTAAAGAATATCAAAAACAATTAGATGGATATATTCATCAATACAATTTTGACGGTTTGACAATAAAAAATCTAAAGGAAAGTTTAGTAATGATAACAAAGAGAGATGATTGGACAAGCGGAGAATGTAGACATTACGCAAAAACAATCTTGGAGGCCACAGATGAATAGATATATAAACCTCTCTATGTCACCAACAGCCATGACTAAAAATGAAGCAGGTGAATGGGTAAGATATTCAGAAGTTGAAAGCACAATAAAAAGAAAAGATAAAAAAATAGAAAGGTTTAGAAAGGCTCTCGAAAGTGTTGAAAGATGTTCTATAAAGAAAAGAATAAAAGATATAGCTCAAAAAGCATTGGAGGAAACAAAATGACATTAGAAGAAATGGTAAAAGCAGTAAATGAAGGTAAGACGGTTATTGATAAAGATGGTAATAAAATCTATATGGATTTAGATCATAGATATGCCCCTTATGTTTGCATGAATGTGCATGGAGTAGATAACAAAGTTTTATATGCATGGGATAAATATAATGATTTTGAGATTCTCGAAGAATCCGAACAAATCACAGATCGTTATGAACTTATGGAGTTATGTAGAAAATGGGATAGAGAAGGTAAACTGTTTTTGGTTAGATATATGGGAGACTACTTTAGATTACCTGCATATTTTAG
>Ga0209633_10004270_pt1 | contig 12878 bp, 10 predicted proteins | sample Cruoilmetagenom1_FD_187290 | JGI IMG/M metagenome (GOLD analysis project Ga0209633, IMG submission 187290) | Oil polluted marine microbial communities from Coal Oil Point, Santa Barbara, California, USA - Sample 1 (SPAdes) (version 2) | ecosystem: Environmental > Aquatic > Marine > Oil seeps ... | reverse complement strand
ACAGCACGATGAAGGCTTTCGCTATCAATAACATAGTCAGTTACCTTGTCGCCCAGCTGGAACGGGATACCCGCGTCAATTTGCATGATTCCCCTATCACGGTCAGTGTTGAAAATGATCAGGTTTTTCTCGAGGGCCGGGTCGATGACATTGCCGAAAAACGGGCGGCGATCGATACCGTTACGCGTGTGCTTTTCAAACTGGGGCGCTGGCGCATTGTTGATCGGCTGCATGTTAAACCCACCCGGCACCGGCAAGACCTTGAGCTGATGCGTGCCGTAGTATCGGCATTAAGTAATGAGCCGGTATTCAAAGATTATTCCTTACTCACCAAAGTGGCCGACCATGTCGAAGTCCAGCGTGACAATGGCGTCGGCAGTATGGCCGTCATTGCCATGATTGAGCATGGTTGCATTAGCCTGGCGGGCCAGGTGCAAAGCCTCTCGCATCGGCGACTGGCTGAGGTGTTGATGTGGTGGACGGATGGCTGCGAGTTTGTTGATAACCAACTGCAGATCGTCCCGGCCGAGCGGGATACCGACAATGAAATCACCGATGCGATACGTTGTGTGCTGGAAAAAGATCCCCTGGTACATGCCAGTCAACTGCTGGTTGGTACTGCCGGTGGCGTTGTTATGATGAACGGTTCGGTTGCCAGTGAAGAAGAAAAGAAACTCGCCATACGGGATGCCTGGTATGTGCCCGGTGTCGCGGATGTGGTGGATCATATTCAGGCACGGAGATAGCGTATACGATTGCTTGCTTACGTGGACAGCCACCCCAATCATTCTCTTATAATGCGTATGGCTAAGTAAGTAAATTACGGTTTTTGGCTGGATTTTTACACTCTGTAAGATTTAGTCGTTCTTGCATTGTGGTTGGGTATTTTTTGTTCATAGCTTGCGTGAACACCCACATTAACTGCCAATTTGATTTTGTCCTTCGGGCTTTTTGTCACTCACGGCGCACTGTAGAACCCCTTCGGGTTTGATTCGCTACATCCTTGTAGCTCACCACTTCGTGGCAGCGATGCTGTCTCAATTTGTTCCAGACAAATTGGTCATTCAGCACTAATTCGCTTTCGCTCATGTCGTCCATGCCTTCCGTGACATTAATACATCCTTGTATGTCATCCCCGCCCCCTACGCCCCCGCCCTGAGGACGGGGTGAAATTTTATCCGGTAAGAGGTCAAATTTCGTCCAATCTGCCACAGGCGAAAATAATTAAAATTAAATGAGGGGATTCAGTCCGGGTCATCGCTTAACAGCGATCGAATTAGTTGGACACCCACCCTAATTCGTTCCCACCCTAATTCCTCTTTGAACGTCGCCTCGATTCATAAAATCAGGAAAGCTTGTACTGTTTGGTGATGTTGCCAGTGCTCCCAGCAAGTTTTTTTCAATCCCCTGGAATAGATAAGCTTCTCAGTTGTTAGTGAGGCGAGCATGTTGTTTTGTGCTTAAAACTTTTTATCAGCTAGTCACCTAACCCACAGGAGAGAAACAATGCGATATGGATACAAACACCGGCCCATGCTGAAGAGTGCCCTGGCACTGGCACTTGGCAGCTTGCTCAGCACCACGGCTGCGGCGGATTTTATTCCGGGCTTTGCAATCCAACCACTGCAGGACTTTGGTTATAATGATTCTGTTGTCAGAGATATTAATATTCATGGTGTTTCCGTAGGAGACTCGATATCAGGTACCGCCTTTGATGCGGAACAACAGCCGGTATTCTGGGACCCCATGGGTAATGCGACGATACTGGATTTCGACCCGTATCCAGCCGTGGACTACCAAACAATCCGGGCAATCAATGACGCTGGATTAATGGTGGGTGTAACTGATAACAAGGGAGCGGTGGTATGGGTTGATCAGGTTTCGACTCAGATCCCCAATGCCGGCGGTGTCTATGATATAAACAATGCCAACCAAATCATCGGCACGGCTAAAGGTCTGACGTCAGAACGTCGCGCCGCCATCTGGAATGATCTGCAAGTCTCCCTGCTCGGCGGTGAACCAAGCGGTTTTGACAGTAGTGCAACCGCCATCAATAATATCGGGCAAGTTGTTGGAAATATGTCGACTACGATCGATGTCTCTATACCGGTTACCTGGCAGAATAACCAAATCGAACGGCTAGGCTACTTACCCGGTTTCGAAACCAGAGCTCGTGTGGTGAGTATTAATGACAATGGCCAAATGGTAGGTGTTTCCAACCAGGATACAAGCAACCGTGCAGTGATTTGGGAAAATGGCTTGATCGCTGACCTGGGTACCCTGGGTGGCGCCAATGCCGGGGCGGTGAAAATCAATAATGCCGGCCAGATTATCGGTGTTGCTGACACAGCCAGTGGCCAACAGCACCCCTTCCTCTGGCAAGATGGTGTGATGTATGACCTGGCCCCGGCGGTGTGTGCCGACGTGAGCAACTGCTCGGTGGTAGTGAATGCGATTAATGATCTCGGTCAGATTGCTTACATTGTCAAGGACGGTTACTTTAACCAACTGGCTTACACACTGACCATTGCCGAGGGTGCCCTGGCAAATCTACCCTCAGTCAATGCACCATTGAATTTTGTCACGCCTGTCGGTGCTGAACCACCGGTGCTTGTTACCCCTATCCCTGAAGAAGCCGATGTACAAATCAGAATGAGTGCCAGTGCAATAGCAATCACGAGTGGCGGTGAAATTCGCTATCAAATTGCGGTTTCCAATGTTGGGCCGACACCGGCTAAAGATATAATCATTACCGATGCGTTACCTAAAAATGTCGAGCTAATACCCGAACGCAGTACCCTCGATAACTGCTCAGTAGAATCGTCAAAAGTAATATGCCGGTACCAACAACTTAATGTGGGTAGTTATATCTATGTTGCTCTGACCGTCAAACACATTAGCGGTAAACGAATCAGAAATACCGCGAGTGTTGAAAGTACCACCCGTGACCCCGACTTGGTCAATAACAAGACCAGTTTTGTTACGCAGGCCTACCGCTAACACCGTATTACCATACCTGCTGCCTATTGCAGGGAGCAGGTATTTGATATAAAAAAGCCCTGACCTTTTGGTTCAGGGCTTTTTATTTCAGCTTTACGAGGTTTACAAATCGATCAGCGCATAGCCATCCATCTGGGAATCGGCCACGGCAATGTGGCCACCAGGGACAAAGGTCACACCTTCGATCTTGTAGGCCTTTTTGATGCCCAGCACCCGTGACGCCATCTGGCAGAGGTAGAACTTCACCCCGATCGCCTGGGCACGTTCTACCAGGGAGCTTAAATGGACACCCAGTTTAAATACCCATCTTTAATATCTATATCTTGTGAGGGGAATTTGTAACTGTGTCGCTATTACTGGCAATTGCTCCTGCATTGCCAGCACTACGCCATCCATGGCGGTCGCGCATATGACGCTCGTCGGGTTAAGAACCCGACCTACAGCTACCCCTCCCTTCTGGCGCGGTTTTTGTGCCAGCATAACATTCCCTGCACACCCGCATTGATCTCTGTTATTTCCCCAATACAAGTTTTGGCGTACCCTTCTTAAAAGAAGCAACGTCATCCCCCAGGTTGTTACTATGGAATATGAGGCCTTTTCACGGTCCAACTTTCGTAAAATTCCGCAGTTGGCAAAACTGACTGAGGAGCAGTTGTTTGATATGGACGTGGTCAGCCAGGTGCTGCCCTTCAAGGCCAATAACTTCGTGGTGGAGCAGCTGATCGATTGGGAGGCGGTTCCCGACGATCCCATCTTTACTCTGACCTTCCCGCAACGGGACATGCTCTTGCCCGAGCACTATGCCAAGGTGGCCAGCCTGCTGCGCGAGGGGGCCGATGCATCCGCCCTCGCCGCGGCGGTGGCGCAGATTCGCCAGCAGCTTAATCCGCATCCGGCCAGCCAAATGGAACATAACATTCCCTACGTAAATGATGATCCCCTGCCGGGGATGCAGCATAAGTATCAACAGACCGTGCTGTTCTTCCCCAGTCAGGGCCAGAGCTGCCATGCCTATTGCACCTTTTGTTTTCGCTGGCCGCAGTTTATTGGCATGTCAGCACTGCGTTTTGCCAGTAGGGAGGTGGATCTGTTAATCGAATATGTGCGCCAGCACCCGGAGGTGACCGATATCCTGTTTACCGGCGGCGATCCCATGATCATGTCGGCCGGGCATATGGCAGAATATATTGATCCCTTGTTGCAGGCGAAACTGCCCAATCTGCGCCGGATACGCATCGGCACCAAGGCCTTCAGCTATTGGCCGTTTCGCTTTCTGAGCGATGATGACAGTGGTGAGGTGATTGATCTGTTCAAACGGGTGAGTCATGCCGGCCTGCATCTGGCTATTATGGCGCACTTCAATCATCCGCGCGAACTTGCCTCCCCCCTGATACGGGATGCCCTGCAACGGGTGCGGGAGACCGGGGCGGAGATCCGCACCCAATCGCCTCTGTTGCGACATATCAATGATGAGGCCGAGGTGTGGCGCGAGCTATGGGACACCCGGGTGGATCTGGGTTGCATACCTTATTATATGTTTGTGGCCCGCGACACCGGGGCGCAACACTATTTTGCGGTGCCCTTGGGGCGGGCCTGGGAGATCTTTCGTGATGCGTATCAGCAGGTCAGCGGTTTGTGCCGCACGGTGCGTGGCCCGAGTATGTCGGCGAATCCGGGCAAGGTGCAGGTGTTGGGGGTCAGCGAGATCAAGGGTGAAAAGATCTTTGAACTGCGTTTCCTGCAGGGGCGTGACCCGGACTGGGTGGATCGGCCGTTTTTTGCCGAATATGATGAGCAGGCCACCTGGCTCAATGAATTAAAGCCGGCGTTTGGTGAAAAACAGTTTTTCTTTGAGGAACGGTTGAATGGGTTTTATCGGGAAAACCTGCAAACGCCGACGATTTATAATTATGAATGAGGTTGGTGTTTGGGTTTGTGTCGCTATCACTGGCAATTGCTCCTGCATTGTCAGCACTACGCCATCCATGGCGGTCGTGCAAAATGACGCTTGTTGGGTTACGTTTCACTAACCCAACCTACATTTATGACACCCTGTAGGCCGGAATAAGGGTGGCACCCGTTTCCGGCGGAACAATTGCCGGGAACGCTATTGCTTATCCCGGCCTACATTGACTGGATTCCGGCCTGCGCCGGAATGACGATGTAAGTTTTATCGGGAAAACCTGCAAACGCCGACGATTTATAATTATGAATGAGGTTGGTGATGGTGCGGAGGTGGGGTTTATTCACGACGCCGCAGGCTGCTTTGCTCGGTGAATAATGCGTCCCGTTTGATTAAATAAATAGATCGCGGCGGGATCGACAAACAATGTGGCATCGGCCTTGTCTGGCTGCGGCAGTGATTCTGTCAGCCGGGCGATCAGGACATTATTCGCCTGGCTTTCAGTCGTTTGCGCAATTTGAAAATAAACCAGCGATTCATGCCCCAGAAATTCCGTCGCGCGTATTTTTATCTTCATACCGACACGGTTAGGTAATTGCATGGGGCTCAAGGCCTCCGGTCGGACGCCAATCCATATTGGCTTATTCAAGTATGGTGAAATATTCTCGTCGGTTTGCTGCCCGAGGCGCGATAAGGGGATGGTTTGATTGCCGATGCGCACGGCCAGCTCATTGTCACCTTGACTTATCAGTGTCGAGGCAATGATGTTCATGCCGGGACTGCCGATAAACTTCGCCACAAAGATATTTTGCGGATCTTGATACAGGGCTTCGGGTGTGCCCACCTGTTGTAGCTCGCCGGCATGCATGACCGCGACCCGGTCACCCAGGGTCATGGCCTCCACCTGGTCATGGGTCACATACAAGGTGGTTTTGTTGAGGCGTTGTTGGATTTGCGCAATATCGGCCCGAATCTGTGCCCGTAACCTGGCATCCAAATTCGATAAGGGTTCATCCAGCAAGAACACACTGGGGTCACGCACCAGGGCCCGTCCCATGGCGACGCGTTGCCGTTGACCGCCCGATAACTGTTTGGGTTTTCGCTCTAATAGCTCGGACAGATCCAGGATCTCGGCGATGTGAGATACCTTGGCTGCAATCTCATGTGCGGGGGTATGCCGCATGCGCAAGGGAAATTCCAGATTGGCGCGGACCGTCATGTGGGGATACAAGGCGTAATTTTGAAACACCATGGCAATATTGCGTTGCTGGGGGGTGGTTTGATTGATGACTTGATCATCAATCAGGATCTCACCTGCACTCACCGCTTCCAGGCCTGCCAATAAACGTAGGGCCGTGGACTTACCGCAGCCGGAGGGTCCCACCAGGACCATAAATTCACCATCCTCGATGCTCAGGCTGAAGTCCCGCAAGGCGATGGTCTCTGCATCGAAGCGTTTGCTGACCTTGTTAAACACAACCTTGGCCATGGGCTAACCCTTGACGCCGGTGGTGGCCACGCCGCGCACAAACCAGCGCTGAAATACCAGGAAGATCAACAGCACCGGTAATACCATCATGACGCCAAAGGCAAAGATATCGCCCCATTGCAAGGGGGGTAAGGTGTAGAAGGCGGCGATGCCTAAGGGTAATGGTCGCACTGCTTCGCTATGGGTCACCATCAAGGGCCATAAAAACGATCCCCATTGGGTCAGAAAGGTGAGGATCGCCACCGTGGCAAACACCGGTTTGGCATTGGGCACGACAATGGCAAAAAAGATGCGCCACATGCCGGCGCCATCGATGCGGGCCGCCTCTTCCAGCTCTTTGGGCAGGCCGAGGAAGAAGGTATAAAAGAGATAAATGGAAAAGGCATTGGCAATAAACGGCACAATCTGCACCAGGTAGGTATTGCGCCAGCCCAGCAGAGTGACTTCATAAAACAAGGGCACGGCGATCGCTTCGAGGGGAATGATCATCAAGGCGATCACGGCCAACAAGACCTTGTCGCGCCCCGGCCATTGCAGGCGCGCCAGGGCGTAGCCCGCCAGGGAATTCACCAGCAAACCACACAGCACGATGCTGAGCGTGATGAAGGCGGAATTAAACAGATAGCGCCCAAAGGGCACGCGCGCCAGGACATCGTGATAATTCTGGAGACTGATTTCGCTCGGCAAGAAGCCCCGTAAGCTACCGGCCTGCAAGAGCACCTGCGCATCCGGTTTGAGACTGCCCGCCACCATCATCCACACGGGCAGCAAATAGCCCAGCGCCATGCCAAGCAACGCGCTATACACCAGCAATGAAATAATGAATCGCCTGTGCCTCATTCGATCACCTTTTCATGTTTGATCACATAGCGTTGCAGCAAGGTTAACGACAGGACAATGGTAAAGAACACCACGGTCATGGCGGCCCCTTTCGCCACTTGCTGACTGGCAAAGGCGGCATTGACCGCTTCATACATGACCGTGGTGGTGGCATGTTGCGGTCCGCCCTGGGTCATGATTTGTACCTGGTCAAACAGGCGAAAGGCCAGGATGGTGGTGACCAGGACCACAAAGATCAGGGCATTGCGTAACTGCGGCAGGGTGACGAACCACAACTGTTGCCGCTTGTTGGCGCCGTCGACCCGGGCCGCTTCATACAACTCGAGCGGGATGGCCTGCAAGGCGGCCAGCAGGATCACCATTTGAAAGCCGACGCCTTGCCAGATGGAGGTCAGGGTAATGGCCGGTAAGGCCCACCGGGTGTCATGTAAAAAGTCGCGCGGCTGCCAGGCCCCGAGGGTGATGAGTTCCAGCACACTGTTCAAGCTGCCTTGCGGTCCGGGAGCAAACAGCAACACCCACACCACGGCCACCAGGGACAGGGGGAAGACCACCGGCATAAAAAACAAGGTGCGAAACACCACCATGCCCCGCAGGGGCTGATTGATTAACAAGGCCAGTAGCATGGCCAGACCGGTTTGCAACGGCACCACGAGCAAGGCAAACACGGTGTTGTTTTTCAGGGCGTGCAAAAATGCCGTGTCGGTGAGGATGCGTTGGTATTGGGTGAAGCCCATAAACTCCGTCGGCAGGGGCGACCCCAGGCGCAGGTTGCTAAAGGACAGGATCACGGCCAGGACAAACGGCAATAACACGAAGCCCAGCAAGCCCAACAAGGCCGGCGAGGCGAAGGTCCAGGCAGCGAACAGATCGTGTTTTTGTAGGCTAGGCGGCAGCATAACGATGGTGAGATTGATCGTTCCTTGCTTGTTTCAGGGAGTAAGGGTGATCATGTCTCGCATGGTTGCATCCTTCCGAATTTAATCAAACAGTCTTGCTAATTATTGAATTATATTGTGTCGCTTATGCGACGCTTTTTGATCCCCGCCCCCTCACCCCCGCCCTGGGGGCGGGGGAATAAAACGCCGGGAACGCTATCACTTATTCCCGCGCCGGTATGACGATTTGGTATCAGGCTTGGAATTCTTTTAGGTCAGCAACCTCTGCTTCATTTTAGCGGGTGACAAAGGGGTAGCCCTGGTTGTCATCAATATCCTGGTCGATTTTCTTTGCGGCACGATCCAGTGCCTGTTTCACGTTAGCACCATTGCGAATCTGTTGAAAGGCTTGTTGGAATGCGGTGGTGATCACCGGGTAGGCCGGGGTCTTGGGTCGCGGCATAGACACGCCCTGCAATAACTGATCGGCGAATAGACGTAACGCCCCCTTGGCGCCATAACGCCTGGATTGTTGCACCGCACTGCGCGTCCCCGGTACCGCCCCATTGGCCTGGCTCATGGCCAACACTTCCCCGGTTTGTAACAAAAAGCGGATAAACTCGGCCGCCGCCTCAGGCTGTTTGGCCTTGCGCGTGATCCCCCAACTCCACGAGCCCTGCCCGGTCCGGCTACCCTGACCAAAATCGGGCAAGGGCAAGACGAGCAAGTCATCCTGCCAGGCTTGCTGGTAGTGGGCATACTCCCAATGCCCGACCCAGGACAGCGCCACCCGGCCGCTGACAAAGGCAGCATCATCTAGGTTGGGGTCCACCCGGCCTTGTCGGATCCAGTGCTGCACGTGTTGCATGGCGGCTATGGCCCTTGCACTGTTGAGCACGCCCGTGCTGGCTTGATAGCTAGCGCGATCGATCAGGTCTGCGCCGGCGGACTGCAGGATGGGTGAAAAGCCATAGGTAAACCATTCACCGCTATAGTTGAGCTTTAAATCGAGGACGGCGTGATCGGGATCCTGCTGTGCCAGTTTGGTCAAAATCGCATTGAACTCGTCGACCGTCCAGGCATCGGCCGCACTCGAGGGGATGCGCGCCTGGATGCGCTGCAAGACGCTTTTCCGACCGTACAGGCCCAGACCCGAATCAAACACACCCACTGCATACAGGTGCTGGCCATGCGTGCCCTGCTCGATGATCGAAGGTAACAAATCGTCGAGCACCGACTCGGGTAACAAGCTCTCCAGCGGTCGCAGGTGGTTCTGCCAAATATAGTTATAAAGGTAAGGCCCGTCGAACTCCAGAATATCCGGCAAGTCACCCGCCAGTGCCGCCGCTTGCACCTGGGCGTTGTAATCCCGCTCCGGGATAAAGGTGAGTTTGATGTTAATACCTGGTGCTTGTTGATTAAAGCGCGTGACCTGGGACTGCAATAGCTGCCTTTCCGCCGCCTGCCCGGCATGTGCCCAAACCTGTAACGTTATCAGTTCAGATTGATCGGTTTTCTCGGCTGTCGGTGATACTGTGGATTGTCGATCGCAGCCCGTGATCGCGAACATCAACAAAGATGTGCAAAGAAGATTGAATATAATTTTTTTATTAGTTAACACAGTTTACACGGGATAGAAACGTTGGCCTGGTTGTATATAGTCAATTATCGTTAAGCACGGTACACACAATATGACGATCGGTACGTGGTCCGTCAAATTCACACAGAAAGATATTCTGCCAAGTGGATAGCCCCAGTTTGCCATCGATGATCGGGATGGTTTCCGAGGGACCGACCAGGCCGGCTTTCAGATGCGCATCACCATTGCCATCCTGCTCGTCGTGCAGCCATACACCCTGGGGAATGATCTTGCGTAAAAAATTTACCACATCGGTTTGCACGCTTTCATCCCAGTTTTCCTGAATCATGATCGCGGCCGTGGCACCTTGTGCATACACCGTGACGATGCCATCACACACGCCACTTTTGCTGACAAGCTGCTTGACCTGTTGGGTAATGTCCACCAGGGTTTCCCGTTGTGATGTGGCGATGGTGATGATGTCTTGCATGCTTGATTCCTGCCGAATTTGATCAAACTCGTTTTTTAATATTAGATACTGTTGTGTCGCTGGCACTGGCAATTGCTCCTGCATTGCCAGCACTACGCCATCCATGGCGGTCGCGCAAATGACGCTTGTTGGGTTACACTTCGCTGACCTCTGTCGCTCACGGCAGTCACTCCCGGCATCCATGCCTCCCGTGACATTAGCACATCCATGTGCGTCACCTACATTTATGACACCCTGTAGGCCGGAATAAGGGTGGCACCCGTTTCCGGCGGAACAATTGCCGGGAACGCTATCGCTTATCCCGGCCTACATTTACGAAAACCTGCAGACGATGACGGTTTTGGATCAGGATTCGAACTCTTTAATGATGGCCATGTATTGCTCGATGGTCTCTTTCTCGGCCTCTTTATCTGCATGTTCCATAAAGCGTTTAATCTCTTCCATTGCCTCTTCATAACGACCCTGATGCCACAGCGTGTTAAACAGCGCAATGGAAAATTGGCCTCTGCCCGGCTCCATCAGGATCAGGCGTTCGAAGACCATCTCGGCTTCTGAATATTTCGCCAGGGCAAAGTAAGCGCCCCCCAACATGATAAGCGCGGTTTCGTTATTCGGCTCGTCCTTTAACAGTTCCAGCAAACACAGCCGGGCATCTTCATGCCTGTCGGCTTCTGTCAATTCGCGGGCGCGTTTGAGGGTTTGTTCGGTATTTTGGGTCATCAATGGGTCCGTTACAGTCTTTAATATTGGTGGCGGACAGTATAAAACTCATGGGGGGGCAGAGCTGCTAACGTGGACAGCCACCCCAATCATGAATGGCACTTACTTAAGCCAAAATGTAGGGTGGGTTAGCGCTTTTTGCGTAACCCGCCAAGTGTTGCATTGCAACTCAAGCTGTTTTTTTAATGAGTGCCTAACGGCACGTTTGGTGGGTTACGGCGCAAAGAACACGCCTAACCCGCCCTACATTGGATAGGGAATCGCTTAAGTAAGTGCCATTTACCCCACTCATTCTCTTATAACGCGTATGGCTAAGTAAGTAAATTACGGTTTTTGGCTGGATTTTTACACTCTGTAAGATTTAGTAGTTCTTGCATTGTGGTTGGTTATTTTTTGTTCATTTTGATTTATTAACATGTGCTGTGTGTCGCTACGCGATGCTATTTATCCCCGCCCCCTAGCCCCCGCCCTGAGGGTGGGGGGAAATTTTATTCGTTAAGCGGTCAAATTTCGTCCAATCTGCCACAGGCGAAAATAATTAAAAATAAATGAGGGGATTTGGGCCGGGGCATCGCTTAACAGGGTAAGCAGGTAGTAAACCGCTACCGCACCCAATAAGGAGTGATGACCATGAAAACAATTGCCCACACACTAAACCGCAAGACTCTACGCCAAACCGCTATCTGCCTGATAGTCGCAAGCGCTATCGCCCTGCCCGGTGTCAGTCAGGCGGGTTGGTTCAGTTCATCCAAGCCGGCGCAAAGGGTGAAAGCCAAGGTAGCCGCCACCCCCGGGAATATCACGGCCAAGGTCGCCGATATCTCCCGCAAGCTGAACGAAATCTATGCCCAGGTGGGTAACAGCCCCATCAAAGATCAGGTGGCCAATGGGCCGGTGATGAATACGGTGCGGGCCTCATTTGATTTTGTCCAGCAACAGCAGGCCGAGTATCAACGGTTTGAACCCAATGCCGAGGCCTTTCGCAATGAGCTGCGCCGCCTGTTCAGCGATGTGGTGGGGATCACTCAGGATTATCCGGCCTTCAACCTGGCCGGGGGCGCCCTCCAGCGGGTGGATGATTCCTTGCAACTCATCGACCGTGCGCCTGCGCAGTTTCTGTTTTTGATGGACAAGGCCCTGCGCCCCCAGTTGCCCGCCATGCAGAAGGCCGTTTATCAAATCCATCAAAAGCTGGCGGCCCTGCCACCCCTGCCAACACCCGATGCGCTGATGGACGATGCCTATGCCCTGGAAGGGACGCTCTGCCAGTTTGTCATCGACGCCCGTACCGCCACCCATGTGGCCACGGTGCAAGCCATCCTGAAAACATTCATCTGGATGATCAACAGTGTTAAGGGTCTGCTGCCGAATGATTTGACTTTGCAGGGTACCGTAGTTGCCGGTGGCGGTGTCACGGTCTCAACTCACCCTGCCAAGATCCCGTTCCATGTGATCGGCGGTGTGATCCTCGAAGGCATCGACCTGAAGATTTCCAACACCATCACGATTGCCAAGAGTGTGTGTCAGGTCAGCGGTCACTATACCCCGTCTTGATAGGGTGCCTGGTGACAGGGGGCTTGGGAATGACATTGGTTTGTACCTCGGCCGATTTGATCCCCGCCCCCTACGCCCCCGCCCTGGGGACGGGATTAAAGGAGAGCCACACAACAGGGATGCAAAAAGGAATGAACGGCAACACGGATGTTGCAAGGGAGAATCGAACAGCAAGGATGTTTCAAGGAGGGAGGTGACAATAGGGATGTTTTGAAGGAAAGGTTCGGCAATAGGGATGCAAAAAGGAATGATCGGCAACACGGATGTTGTAAGGGAGAACCGAACAGCAAGGATGTTCCAAGGAGGGAGGTGACAATAGGGATGTTTTGAAGGGAGTGTGTCGTTATAAGGATGTTTGGAATGGGGAGCCTGCGGGTTCCCCATTTTTTATTGGGCGTAGGTATAAGTTGCATCGCTGGCGCGAC
>Ga0209633_10004269_pt1 | contig 12881 bp, 11 predicted proteins | sample Cruoilmetagenom1_FD_187290 | JGI IMG/M metagenome (GOLD analysis project Ga0209633, IMG submission 187290) | Oil polluted marine microbial communities from Coal Oil Point, Santa Barbara, California, USA - Sample 1 (SPAdes) (version 2) | ecosystem: Environmental > Aquatic > Marine > Oil seeps ... | reverse complement strand
GTTCCCACAGACCGGCGAAGGCGAACGGCCGCTCGTCTTGCATGCAAATGTAATACGGCTGGTTGCCCTCGGTCAGCTCTTTCCATTCATAAAAGCCATCGGCCGGGATCAGGCACCGCCGGCCGCGGAAGGCGGCCTTGAACGAAGACTTCGAGGCGACGGTCTTGGCCTTGGCGTTGATCGAACGGTAAGCGGTCTTCGGGTCCTTGACCCAGGTAGGAATTAAACCCCAGAGGATTTGATCCCATACACGGGCAGAATGACCCGGCGGGATACGAACGACACTGACCGCCTGGCCCGGGGCGATATTATACCGCAGCGGGAGAGTCGGCACCCTGTTAGCATCGAGTGCAAACTGTTCGACCAGCCGTCCATGGCCGCTGTACAACGCATAGCGGCCACACATGGGTTCCGATTATATACAGATTCCGTGTTGAATTCACCAGGGTGCGGATCCGATTGTATTTTATGGGCAAATAAACACAAAATAGCACCGAACGGTCAAACCCTTGTGAATATCAGAAACAACAAATTGTTCTGATAATCATCTAAGTTGTTTATATATTCTGTCAGGTTTTACTCCGCCCATTATGTCTTAAAGAGTAGAGATTATGGAACAAAGCACAGAACAAGAGTCGTGGGAGATCCTCAAGGCGCTGGCTGACATCGGTGATGCCAGGCGTCTGGAGAAATATATCAATTCAATCGGTACGAGTGAGACGTTCCGGGCCATCCTTCGCCTCGATCATGCCGATCGGGAAAAGGTGTTGACCACCTTGTCGGCGGTGGATGCGGCGGGGTTCATCGAGGAGATTCCGGAGGAGCACGCCGCCGATATCATCGAACAGCTTCCGGTCAAAGATGCCGCTTCCATTCTAAGCGAGATGGACAGCGATGATCAGGCCGACGTTATTGGTGACATGAAGAGCGGGGATGCAGAGGCAATACTTGCTGAAATGAGTCCCGAACAGGCTGCCGATGTGCGGCGCTTGATCCAGTATGACCCGGACTCCGCCGGCGGCCTGATGATGACCGAGTTCCTGGCCTATGAGGAGAGCACGCTGGTAAGTGACGTCATTGCCGACCTGAGCGCCTGGGCGGAGGAAGAGCCGGCGCGCGGGGCGCATGTCTATGTCGTCTCACCATCGGGCAAGCTGGTGGGGGTTCTGGATCTGCGCGACCTGGTTCTCTCAAGGCGTTCAGCCCCTTTGGCCGATATTCTCAAATCGTCTCTGTTTGTGTCTACCGATACCAGACTCGATGAGCTGGAGGCTTTCTTCAACCGTCACCCATTCCTGGCGGTACCTGTTGTCGATGAACATCAGCGATTGGTGGGGGTTGTGCTTCGAAAAGGTGTCGTTGAAGCCCTGGCGGATCGTGCGGAAGCGGAATATCTGAAGTCTCAGGGCATCATCGGCGGTGATGAAATTCGATCACAACCGGTTTTGCTCCGTTCCAGGCGTCGCCTTTCATGGCTGAGTCTGAATATCGTGCTCAACATCATCGCCGCCAGTGTGATCGCCCTCTACGAGGACACCTTGAGCGCGGTTATCGCACTCGCCGTGTTTCTACCCATCGTCTCCGATATGAGCGGCTGTTCCGGCAATCAGGCGGTAGCGGTCAGTATGCGCGAGCTTTCTCTCGGTATCGTCAAACCCTTCGAGGTGATGCGCGTGTGGGTCAATGAGGTGCGCGTTGGCCTCATCAACGGGGTCGTCCTCGGTTCCTTGCTCGCATTTGCCGCCTGGTTGTGGAAGGGCAACCCGTACCTGGGGCTTGTGGTCGGGGCAGCGCTCGCAACCAATACCGTTGTGGCGGTTTCACTCGGCGGCACGGTGCCGCTTGTGCTCAAACGTATCGGTGTGGACCCAGCGGTCGCATCCGGGCCCATTCTGACGACGGTAACGGATATGTGTGGTTTTTTCCTCGTGCTGAGCTTCGCGACCACGTTGTTGCCATTGCTCGCTACCGGATGAATCATAGATAACATCCGGTGCTATTGGAACTGATTGAACCACCGCAGGTAAACTGCAAGAGGTGTGCAGACGCGTGAAATTATTAATGAGAAATTTCGCATATATAACCCCAGTATTTGAGCGGAGAAGATGACAAACCAAAGTCATCGCCTGGAGTTAAGGGCTACCTATGAAATTAGTGATCAACAGTTTCCTTATCGCAAATTAAGGAGTGAGACATGCCGAGCGCATTAATCGAAATTCGGCGGCAATACCCGAAAGAGCAAGAAGCAGCGCTGATGGAGGCTGTTCATGCAGTGATGATTGAAGGTCTCAAATTTCTTAAAGGTGACAAAAACGTTTGCCATGTTGTACATGAACCGCATCGGCTTGCGATACTACCGAGATGGCAACACCGACATGATAACCATCGAAATGACTGAAGGCGCGGCCGAGACCACCGCTTCCAGGCAGCCGGTACTCACGTCAAACAACGGGGCGCTCTTCCGTAGGTACGTTGGCAGCTTTGAAATAGGCGACCCTGCCAGGCATTTGCATGTACAACCTCGCAAAAATCGAGAGTAATCCCGAAACACACGCCAGTAGCGGACGCGGTGGCGCATTTGAACAGGCCGAGAAGCTGCTGGAGAATTCGTAAAGACACGCTAAGCTTAACAGCGACGCATTCTAGGCGTGTTGAAATCTTTCCGATGCCACTAATGTTCAGGCTTGAGTCCGGTAATGATGTGGGCCGTGGCGGACAAAGCAAATGACCCGTCCCCATATTGTGATTGGGCGATGGATTTGTACGCCTCTTCTAAACGTGAAAACTCATCGGTGCTCAACCCCTCGAACAACATCGCCGAGACCGGCGAGACCCGGGGCAGGACGTCCCAGAGCCAGGTAACAGACGGAACGTTCCACCGTCCCTCGACGGTGTGAGTCGTGGTTGAGATGAACCCCACTTCGCGAAGCTCCTCCTCCCCCGCACCATAAGCCGTCAGCGCGGCCCACGCGGGTGGCGCTGATGACGGCAACTCAGCCTGATCCATGGCCGCCGACATCAATATTTGAGCCTCGTTGGCCGAAGGTGGTCCCCAAACAGCAAGCGCCACGATACCGCCAGGGCGAAGTACGCGCACGATTTCCTTATAAGCCTTGAAGCGTTGGGTGAACAGCATCACGCCAAATACGGAACAGACGGCGTCGAAGGCTCTGTCCGGGAACGCCAGATTCATGCCGTCCATGATAAGCGCCTCCAAATTCATGGCCGTCATCCCGGCGTGCTCGGCCCGGTTCCGAATGCGCGTGACGAAAGCTGGCGAAAAATCGATGGCTGTAACACGCCACTGATTTTGCGCCGCCATAAGGGCCATGCCGCCGGCCCCGGCCGCGATATCCAGAAGTCTTCCCGGGTGGAGGGCGTCAAAGTCTCCAGAGTGTGTTGTGCGAATTGCAGAGTGAAACTCTCGAAGTTTGCTTCGTAGATTTCGGCGACAGCGTTCCACGCCGCAACTTCGGAAATCGACATCAACGGCCCCCATTTCACGCTAATTTTGCTCTTTATGAGCATATCAGCTACAGGTTTTTGTTAAAATGCCACTATACTATATGCGAAAAAAATATTAAAATAATTGTGATTTTATTAGAAAAATCTGTGGATAAAGATAAGCATTATATTTGCATAGCTTCTTGATGTGATATTGATTTTCATTTTCATAGAAAATTTCATAGTAAACAAGTCAAGTAATGCTTTCCAAACATCACTTGGCATAGCCCTGCAAGAATATTCCGGAGGCTATGTCATGGAGGAGCCTTTGACGAAGGGTCCCCTCTCCCGGAGGAAGAGGGCGTTAGGTCTGTGTCAACCCACAAATTCAGAGGAAGAGCCAAATAATAAAATAATATTGGTAGTATGAATATTGCGAGGCGCCATGATGACAATGCATAAGAAAAAAATCGACAAATTCCTGTCTTCATTAGAGCAGGACGCACCCTTCCACCATAAGATCATCCGTCAATTGCAGGGTGCCGTGCGCAAGATCTGTCCAGAGGCGGAAGAGCGGTTCATGTACGGTGGCATCGTGGTGTATGCTGGTGTACCGGTCTGCGGTTATTTCGCACGTGCGAATCACGTAACCTTGGAATTGGAAGGTGGTGTCAACTTGACCGATACCTGGGGCGTGTTGGAAGGCAAAGGCAAGAACAGACGCCATATCAAGCTGCGCGCCGGTGACAGTTTGGCTGAAAAACATGTTGAGGCGTATCTCAAGCAAGCTTTCGAGCGCGCCCGTCACGCTATCGCCTAACCGCAAACGCTGCAGTCCTGGCGCACAGGAGTTTGCTCGATATCCGGGAGGGTAAACGATAGGAAGCAATGCAAAATAAATAAAGTGGAACTATATATTTCGACTACGGTAGTTGATGCAGTGAATGGGGGAAGATCTGGTTAAAAAGCCTGGACGATCAAAGAACCTGAACAACCAAGGAGGACAAGATGATTAAGAAATTCTGGACGAACATGATGGTACGCGATCTGCACAAAACGATTGCATTTTATCGTGACACGCTTGATTTCGAACATATCATGTCGGTTCCGCAAGACAGCGAGGAGATCCTGTCAGCTTACGACGATACCCGTCCCCTCGTTTATGCCCTTGTGAAAAATGGCGATGTTGAACTGATGTTTCAGGAATGCGAGAGTCTCAAGGAAAACGTGCCGACATTTGACGATGTTCAGAATGCGAATACCGGTGGTACGCTGACTTTTTATTTCGAAGTCGATGACGTTGACGCGCTGGCCGAACGCGTGAAAAAGGACTGTCCGCTGATCAAGGACTTGCATAATACATTCTACGGCATGCGGGAGGTCTATGTGCGGGATCCGAACGGTTACGTCCTCGGATTTGCTCAACCGCTTCAACGTTAATCCTTTAACCGACATCCATTCTGTCTGTTGAAAAATCTCCCTGCTTTTATAAAATTCTAAGGAGAGAGGAATGTACAATATGCGCCGTTTATTCGCGGCTACAACTTTAAGTATTGTTGTTTTTTCATTGTTCTCAGGAATGGTGTCTGCGCAAAGTAATAGGAACACCACATCCCAGACTGCGGAATCCCTTGATCTAAGTCCGGAGGAGGCACGACGGAAAGGCGAACGAGTGGTCGAGCACTGGGACAAATGCGACTATGATTTTGTCAACATGCGCGCTGATTACACCCTGGTGCAGACCGATGGTGCGGGTAGCTCCGTGGAACGTCAACTCACTCTGCGCATGCTAGAGATGACCGATTACGATGAAAGGGGAATTAAAACCACAGGCGATTGGTCAATCGTTTCGTTCCGCAGTCCGCCCGACGTTGCCGGTACCGCGTTGCTAGTTCATGCCAGCCTGTACAAAAATGATGATACCTGGGTTTACATGCCATCTTTGAAACGCGTGAAGCGAATCTCGTCTCGCAACCAGTCGGGCAATTTCGCGGGAACGGAGTTTGCCTATGAAGACATCGCTTCGCAGGAATACTATAAGTTCACATATCGGTGGTTGCGCTCGGAATCTTGCGGCACGGAGAAAGAGCCGGGTTTTTGTGATGTCATCGAACAGATTCCCACGTATCCCAATAGCGGTTATAGCAAGCAGATTTCCTGGTACGACGATTGTCGCCAGCGGCGCATCGACTATTACGATCATAACGGCAAGCTATATAAGACACAGACGTTCAACGACTACCGTCAATACAACGGTAAGAACTGGCGCGGTCATGACAATACCATGATCAATCACCGCAATGGTCGCCAAACGCACCTGATCATTCCAAAGTTCATCTATCGCAATAATTTCACCAAGGATCAATTTCAATCTCAAGCCTTGCGGTTCATCCGGTGAGATGGATGAACTACCAGACGGTATGCGCAATCGTAAGCCATGCCTCATCTCTGTGGTTATCTTTGCCTTGGCGAGCCTACTGTGGGCGGTATTGGCTATGGCGGAGAATGCGTCCCGTACTTACGAGCTTGGGGGTTATGTTGCGGCGGAATTGCTTTATTTCCCCGATGATCCGTTACATGAGGGACAAAGCGACGTCGATGTCGTGCCGTCTATGGCCCTGGAACCGGAGTTCAGGGCCATCTGGGATGGGGGGCGCAGCCAGATCGTGTTCACACCTTTCATTCGCGTCTCGAGCGACGATTACGATCCGGAACGCAACCATGCTGACATCCGCGAGCTGAACTGGGCACACTTTGGTTCCAATTGGTGGACGCGCGTCGGTGTGGGGATCGTTTACTGGGGCAAGCTGGAGTCCCGGCGCATCGTCGACATCATCAACCAGCGCGACCTCGTCGATAATGTGGATCCGGACGACAAACTTGGCCAACCCATGATCAACCTTGGCCGCCAGTTTAGCTGGGGTAGCGTCGAGGGCTATCTGATGCCCTATTTCCGGGAGGGCACTTTCCCTGGTCTCGAAGGACGGCTGCGCGGGCCTTTCCCGGTGGATACGGACCAACCCCAGTACGAAAGCACCCTGGAGGAACGCCATACGGATGTTGCCCTGCGCTACAGTAACGTCATCGGCGATTACGATTTCGCAGCGAGCTATTTTCACGGCACAGGTAGGGAGCCGCGCGTGACCCTAGGCAAACACGCCGAGGGCTATGATGTCCTGATCCCCCATTACGATATTATCGATCAGGTAGGGCTGGAGGTGCAGGCCACCCTTGATGCTCTTCTGGTAAAAGGGGAGGGTTACTATCGATGGAACAATGGAGGGGATTTCCCAGTTTTCGGGGTCGGCTTTGAATATACGTATTTCAGCGTTTGGGACACCAATGGCGATATCGGTGTTCTGTGTGAATATCTCCACGACGGGCGTGGCAGTTTGGCCCCGCCGACGAATTTCGATGACGAACTTTTTCTCGGGCTGAGGTGGACGGCAAACGACCTGGACAACACCAGTTTCCTTGGAGGCGGCCTTTTCGACCTTCACACTGGCTCAGGCGTTTATAGCGCGGAATTCACCACGCGTTTTGGCTCCAATTGGAAGATCGACGTCAAGGCCCAGGTGTTCACCAATGTTTCGCCTACTGAAGCCGTACTGTACGCTGCGCGAAAAGACCATAATCTGCTGGTCAGCTTGTCCCGATATTTTTGACCGGAGCAGGTTGCAGCATTCTCTTGCCCTTGGGTTCGGCCAATAGCAGAATGGCCGGAAGCAGCAGAAGGTCCAGTACTATGGCAACGATGATCATGATTGCCGTCAGTTCTCCCAAATCGGCATTCATCCGGTAGCTGGACGTCGAAAGCAGAAAAAAGCCGATGGCTAACGTGAGACCGCTGGCGAGAATAGGGGCCGTAACCGCATGCAGAGCGTTGCTGATGGCCTGCTCCGGTGGGTCACCGCGCTGACGGGCGTCCCAGTACTGGCTGATCAGATGGACCGTAGGATCCACAATCAGCCCAAGCGCGACAACGGTGACCATGGATGCCGCGGTGTTGACGAACCCCACGCTCGCCCCCCAGATGGAAAATCCGATAATGGGCGGCAGGATGTTCGGCGCCATGGCCAAAAGACCAAGCCTTGAATTGCTAAGAAACAGCGCAAGCGCCAGGGTAACCATAAATAATACCCCTAAAGTGCCCCACAGCATGGCGCGGATATTGTGATGGGATAGGTAGGAGAACATGACCGCCACCCCCGCCGCTGTCGTGCTGGCGCCATTAGGGGCATCGCGATCCAGCCAGGCTTCGCCCCTTTCTTTCAGAGCAATGATTTCGGCGGTCGAGATTCCCTTCAACCAAGCGACCACACGGGTGGCGGACTTACGGATGTCGATGCGATCCTGAAGGGTCCGCCCGTAGGGTAGGGAATACTCATAGAGCAATAGGTACTGGGCAGCTTCCTCGCGCTGCCTCGGCAAGGCGTAATACGCCGGATCGTCGGCGTGAAGAGCCCGATTCATCGCCTTGATGGTGTCGGAAAAGCTGGAGACGGCGATGACCTCGGACTGGTCGCGCAGCCATTCCGTAAAGCTTTGCAGCCGCTCCAAATAGGCGGGATCCGATATACCGTGTTCGGTGCCGCTGTCGACGGAAAATTCGACGGAATAAACTCCTGTGAGCGTGTCAAGCGTTAATTGCGTATCCCGACGCACGGCCATGCTTTCATCAAAATACTCGATGATATGATCGTTAACGGTTAAAAGTGCACCAAACGGCAGCAGGGCGATCAGGGCCAGCCCGCAAGCCAGCGCTATACCCCGTGGCGCGGTTGTGACTGTTCGGGCCAGCCAGCTGGTGAATTGACCGCCGATCTTACTGGTCGGGCGCGCGCACCATCCTTTCGGCAAGACGCGTGCCGCAGCGGGAAGAAGCGTCAGCGATAAGAACATGGCGCAGGCCGCGCCGACCGCCCCCATATTGCCGAGATCCCGGTAAGGGGGAGATTGAGCCAGGTTCAAGGCTAGGAACCCTATGATGGTCGTGAGGCTGGTGACGACGACCGGCTTGAAGGTCGTTTTGATCCCAACAAAGACGGCGGCCTTTTTGTCATGCCCGTCTTGCGCCCTGCCGATAGCCATGAGGATGTGAAGGCAGTCAGCGACGGCGATGGTTAGAATCACGATCGGCGCAACGACCGCCGGCGGCGTGAGAAGAATGCCTGCCCAACCAGCAAACCCGAAGGCCGCGGCAGAAGACATCAGGATGATGGCCATGGATAGAGCGGCACCCGCTAGGGCGCCTCGCAGTTGCAGCAATAGCGCCAGCGCGACGCCCGCGATCATGATCGGCAATAGATTGGCGATATCGGCCTGAGCGGCCCTTGGGTAGGCCGCGCTGATCGGGGCAAGCCCCGTGAGGCCGATGTAGATGTCCGGCTGTTCGTTGGCAAATTTCGTCGCCATGTTTTCGGCCGCGAAAACTGAAGCCATCAGTGCGCCCGGATCGCCTTCGGGAAGTTGTAAGGTGACGAGGACGCCGGACGCAGAACCGTCACTGGAAACAATCTTGTTGACCAGTTCTGGTTCGGCCAGCGCGATCTCCTTGATATGAGCGATTTCGGACGCTGAAAGGGCATCGCTGTTGCGTACCAGATCGTCGACGATCACCTCGTCGAGGGTGGCGCGGGTATGTTGGAAATTGGTCAGTGAGTCCACCCGTACTGCGTCGGGGATCTTCCAGGCCGCCTTTGTCAGCCTTTCGATCAGCCCGAGCCGCTTGGCTTCGAAAACGGTACCGGCATTTGGCTTCAGAATGAAGAGGATGGTGTCATTGCGCGAATAGATCTTGTTGAGCCGCTCGAAAGCTTGAAGTTCGGGGTTCTCCTTGGTGAAGAAGACCTTATAGTCCGTATTGAATCCCAGATCGCGCACGCCGGCCGATATGAGGATGACTATCGACAGGGCCAGTAGCGACATCCATATAGGATGGCGCGTGATCAAGTATGCCCACCGTTCGGCAAGGGCGTCTATTTTTAGTTGTAGGTTCATGGTGCATGATTTCCCGCAACGAGAAGCAACCTGTTAGGTTTGCGCAAAGGTAAGTACGAAACCGTTGCAGTCGAGAATGGCGAACTCCTTGCTGCCGTAGAAGGTGTCGTGCAATTCGGCGCACACCTCTGTTTTATCCTTGAGGGCTTCATAAAGGCTAGTGACGTCATCGATTTTGATGAACAGGGTCAAACCGCTCCCCGGTGCGCGGTCGGCAAGAACCGGATATTCATTCAGCAGGTTGTGGCGTTCTTGGAACATCAGGGACACACCTTGTCTGCGCATCATCGCCCAGTTCAATTTTCCGCTTTCCGGAACAGTCATCACGACTTCGAAAGCCAATATGTCTTTATAGAAATCCACGGTGCGATTAACATCGTCGACCATGAGGTTTGCGGTAATGGTGTTGAACGTCATGTTATCTGTCATCGTAACTCACCTCGTTGAATAAAGAGAAACATGTGTGGTCGGGCCTTGGTTGTCAGCCTGTAGTGGAAACGATCATCTTTCCGGGTAAGATCGGGGAATGGAGGATGTCCTGAATGCGCAGACCACAAGCCGCCATTTCTTCGCTTTGTCCATCCACACTGAGGTCGAAAATCACACCACACCTTAGCCAGTCGATGATCATCAGTTCGGAAGCCGATATACTTCCTCCGCCGGCAACGTCCTGGCTGACCGGGAACTGGTCGTATACCAGACAGGTCGCGCCAGGTGGGCATCCATTATGCAGTGCACCCCACAACCGATTGCGTTGCGGCGGCGACAGCAAATGAACGACATTCGACAGGACGATCAAATCGGCGTTGGCGAAGTGTTTACCGAGTCCGTCGGGGTTGGCGAGATCCGCGTCGACAAAACTGAATAATTCAGGCCGTTCGCACTGAATGCGCCGCCGCTCGAAATGCGAGCGGACATAGGGGCGGTCCAGAACAGCTGCCTGACGGGCGACGCCAAGCCGCACGAGCTCGGAGGCAAGCGCCCCATCCCCGCCACCCACGTCGAGTAAGGCGGCTTTTTTTGGCAGCCCGCGTATTCTGCGGATGGCGATCGCCAGTCCACGTGTGAACCCCGACAGGGCTCTGTCATAGAGCTGCCGAGTCTCTTGGGAGGCGTCGGCCATGGGGTCCTGGGGCCTGCCGTCCGATAGAACCTTGCTCAAGCTGTCGTTATCGCTATGCCAGGACCGGGTGTACAATTCCAGTTCGATCAACGGAAGCATAGTCATAGCCGTTTGGGTGAGGGCGAATCTCTGCTCCATCCTTTCAAGCAGACCGATCCTGACGCCGAAATCCAACAGAACCCGCAATGGGGGTTCCGCGAGCGACAGATCCCGCGCCAATTCACTACTCTGGCGCGGGCCGTTCTCAAGTGCCGAAGCGATCCCGCTTTTGACGATGGTCTCTATGGCGTCGCTCGCCTTGTAAGCCATTGCCCATCCCAGCAAGAGGGAAGCGTTGTTGGCAGAACTCTCGCTGCCGTTCGTCCTCATCAGTATGTTCAGGCAGCCACCATTTTTCGGTTGACGTAGTCGGCGAGGTTGTCCAATGACGTCACAAGTTCCTGGGACAAGTCGCTGTCATCGATCATGATGTTGAATTCACTTTCAACATGGATAAGAACTTCAAGCGCATCGACGGAGGTCATGCCGAGTTCTTCGATCATGTTTACACCGACGATGTCGCTAGGCGAAATGCCGCGATTGAGGGCATCTGCAATGGTGGTGCGAAGTCGATTATGAATTTCAGTGCTCATTGCATAGTTCCCCTTGTTGCAAAAAAAACGGAGTGAATGGTGTTGTCGTTTATCTTTGTGACCGGATGGATCTTAAGCCCTGCGCGGACCAGGCGTTCGTGCAAAGCGGCTGTCGTCTTGAATTCCGTTCCCCCATGCGTCAGCCAGTCCACGCCGATTGCGGCGTCGTTGCCTGGGGGTAGAAAGATATCGTCGACGAGAAGCGCGCCCTCTGGGCTCAAATGACTCAGCAACGCATCGAGATCACCCGCGGGCGGCGGTCCATGGACAGCGTTGTCGATGATGATGGTGTCGTAAGGTGCGTCTCCAAGCAACTGGCTCAGAGAAGCCGTGTTCGCATGCTCCGCCGTCACGGTTACCAGTCTTCCGTTCTCCTTAAATACGGACAACTCCTCGTCTTCCGGCGGGCAGAGACGGCCGATGCGGACAAATGTGCCACTGGCTTTTTCGTCCTCGTTCAAGATAGAGCTTATATAAGCGCCGCGGGACGCACCGATTTCCAGGACCCGCACCGCCCGCGGTTTGGGCAGCTTGCGCAACGCTATTCGCCGGGCGAATACCCTGTGAGGGCCCTGCATGGCCTTGGCGTAAGCGTTGAGAAGGTTGTCGTCAAGTCCGTTCCCGGTCTCGAAGGGCCTCTTGTCCAGTCCCATCTTCAAGAACTTCAGTAGCGCCTTCGGCGAGGCTAGATCCCGAAATAGATGGCGTTCCAAATCGATAAACGCCGTGCCGGAGAAATTCGACTGTTTAGGCGGTTCGAGACTTCCGCCTTCTGGCGTGCGCTCCACTAGTCCACACAGTTCCGCGATTTCCAGGCATTCCTCAACGGCTTTCGGACTCAGGCCGCACTGTACAGCGTGAATGTCGGTGTTCTTCTGCCCATCAAGGGCATCAAGCAATCCGCTGTCCGACAAGGCAAACAGCAGAGTACTGATTTTGTACGCCCGCGCGGCAGCGGCCAGCCGGTCGGCCTTGGCAGGACGGTAGCTTGGCTTGCGCCGGATTTTGCCGTTCGCAAGACGCGGGATCTCCCGAACCGTTTCGAACAGGTCCGGAACCTTGTAGGCAGAGAGATTCGCCTTGCAGAACTTGGTGAGGCCATCCAGATCGACGGAAGCTCCATCCTTGCCAACGACGCTGGCGATCAGTCTGTCATTCCCGGAACGCCCCGACGAGGCCCCCCGCACATGAACGTCGCCAACAAAGCCCGACCGCAAGATGACGTTAGCGACTTCGGCGGAGGAAACCCAACGTTCGCCCCGGCGCAAGCCTTCAGCCTTGCGCCCTAAAATAGAGTACCGGCCCTGTTCATCGCACTCAGCGATATCGCCCATGTCGTGCCGCGTTCCGTCTTCCAATTGAACGATCAGCGCACCCGGTCCCTGATACGGATGTTGGCCTTCATCGTCAGCCAGGATGCAGGAAATGTTCGGCATCGGCGGGCCGACTGTGTTAGTGGGTTGCGGGGCGAGACCGGAGAGAACTGCACCCGTTTCCGTGCTACCGTAGTTTCTCGATAAAGGAACGCCGAAGCGTTCGTTGAAGCCGTGGTCTAGGTTTTCGTCCACTGGCCCGGCCCCGGCCATTACAACGCGCAATTTGCGGTCGTCGCCGGTGCGCGGGATTCGTGGACGTCTCGACAAAAGTGAAGCGAGCGTAGGTGTCAGCGCAACGCACTGGGC
>Ga0209633_10004268_pt1 | contig 12885 bp, 12 predicted proteins | sample Cruoilmetagenom1_FD_187290 | JGI IMG/M metagenome (GOLD analysis project Ga0209633, IMG submission 187290) | Oil polluted marine microbial communities from Coal Oil Point, Santa Barbara, California, USA - Sample 1 (SPAdes) (version 2) | ecosystem: Environmental > Aquatic > Marine > Oil seeps ... | reverse complement strand
GAGGATAGAGAAGGCTGGCAGACCTTAGACGCAGCATCGATTGTCGCGCGGTGCGCAGATAAAGGAGGAGAAGGAGAGAAAAACGTACTGTATAGGATTGTGCGATTTCATCGCGAAGTCGCCGAGCGGCACCATCTCGCAATTGCGACGGCGTGGCAGATCGAGGTGTTGGAAGCGATTATTGCTTTTTGGCAGGGGATTCCAGGCCGCGAGGAATGGGCGGAGAGTGCCCGTCGGGTGTGTGCGGATGTTGTCGACGCCCGAAACAAAGAGCGCGAATGGTTACAAGAAAATATCCTTTCGCCAGGAGAGTCCAATGGTCCCCCGTTACTTGGGATCGGCACTTTTCGTGCATACCTTGGGTCTGAAGATTTCCTAACAGGGACAAAAGCCAAAAAGGAAAGAGAAAAAGGAAATTTCTGGAAGCTCTCGGTGTTGAGCTTGAATACTCTCCCTCATTTGCCTTCTGCGTATTATCTAGCTTCGCCAAGGACTGGGGGAGGGGGATCAGCATGGCTACTTACTCCCCGTGTGCAACGATGGGCACAGACACAAGGCAAACACGCGAAAGGGAAAACCGGTTTCTTTCATGAAAGAGGAAAAGAAAAGTACACCTTCGCGAAGCGGAATGGGAAGGGTACCCTTGCTGAATTCGCGGTGATCGCAGAAAGGGAAGAATCCTGGCGTTTCGTCCCCTTTGAAAGGGACTTTTTATCGCGTTGCCTCACCGTGGACCCCTGTACAGCCTATAGGACAGCACCAGCGGAAAAGGTCATGCTGGGAACACAGGGCAACCGGAATCAGTGGCAGGACGTAAGCCCAGCCTCTCTTGTCAAGATGTGTGCGCCGAGATCAGAAGTCGTCGAGGAAGACAACCCCCTCTTCACTATTATGCAGTACCACTGCAATGTAGTGCAGGGAAACAACTTGACCATTGCGACGGCGTGGCAGATCGAGGTCTTGGAAGCGATTATTGCTTTTTGGCAGGGGATTCCAGGCCGCGAGGAATGGGCGGAGACTGCCCGTCGGGTACGTGAGGAGGTTGTCGCTGCCCGAAATGAAGAGCATGAATGGCTACAAGAAAACATCCGAACACCCGAAGAGCCTCCTTCCCTCTTCGTAACGTCGACGGGACTCGTCGACCGGACCGAAATAGGAGCGACCCCCCTACACGTCCTATCAGTACGAGAACGCCTCGTCAGGGAAAAAACGGAAAAACACTTCTGGTCAGACAAATTTCGGCTCTACTCCGATCGACTCCCCCATCCACAGCTACCCATCCCATACCAAACAGACACCCTCCCCGATGACACGAAAAGAAAAGTATGGAATGCATGGATGCCGGACTCCCCCGCTGTCCAACGATGGTTGACCTACTGGAATTTATCTCAGGATCATGGGAAATGGAGAGAAAAGAGTTCTGAGCGTGCCCACGTTCGGGCGGAATCCATCAAGAATCTCCTCCCAAAAAAACATGAACCTCAGATGACATTTTTCTCAGGTCAATGTCTGCCGAACACTTTATAGAGGGAGAAGCCAGTCAGGAAGAGAAGGCTCCATCCCATAATCCGTGTGATAACGAACAGCCACTCACCGAAGGTGGTCAGTGTGTAGGGGTCTGGTGATGTCCAGAACAGTATGGCGTCAAGTGTGGCGTTTACGGCATTGTAAGATGTGACGGATGCGGGGGAAAATCCGTACGTGTAAAAGCAGCATGTTACCAGGATGAAAAACATGCTTATCCAGATGATTGCTCGGGCTGGAAAATAGCCATAACCGGAAAAAATCTTAAAGAGGAGAAGAAGGAAAGAAAAACCTCGTTGTTTTCCCAACCGGGCCATTTCCATTTCGCTGAATGCAAATTCCTGTGCGGCAGAACTTGTGGGACTTTGTGTGTTTTTGAGCGCTCTATATATATCCTCTAGCTTGCTAGGGGAAAGTGGGGATAGAGTGTTGCTCTGCCCCCTGAAGATTTCTTCCTCGGCGATTACTCGTCTTTTTCCCCCAAGGAAGGAGACTCTGCGCCAAGGGAAATGACTCTCACTATCTAGGTTGAGTTCTTCCAAACGATGCATATTAGGAAACACACATTGAGAGAAGTCCAGCCGTTCTAACCGGAGTTTTTCTGTTTGGGTGTGGGAGAATGAGAGGATTTTTGGGAGGCCCCCGTCTTGATCCGGTATTCCTGAGAGTGTGAGAAAGGGGGAGAAAACAGCCCTGTCAAGGGTGATCTCTGCGGTACTTCCCTGCAGAGTAATTCTCCCTCCAGAAGCAAAGCGTGCGGAGGAAAAATCCATTTTACCTGCGCATTTTATGGAAAAGAGCCGAAGGTATTTTTCAAAAAATGCCTGCGAGAATACCGCTCCATAGGGGAACTCGGTGCCAGTAAAATTAGGGTTTCCCGTGAAGACAACTTCTGAAAAATGAGGCGGGAAAGAGAAAACAGCTTCCTGAAAGTTTACCTCTGGAAGAACAATCCGTCCTTTCTCGTCCCGAGGAGCAGAAGCCAAAATTCCTGTCAACATCTCTGGGATTATTTCTTCGCACGAGAGATCGTATTTATTTTCCACGGGGAGATGTGAAGGGGAAGTGTTCATTTTACAGGAGATTCTTTTGTGAAAAAGGGGTCGTGGCTTCTAAGGCTAGGCAGGTTCTCTTCGTGAAAAATTATATCGGGTTCCAGTGTTCTTGTCTCTTGTACTGGCACTGTCCATGTCTTTACCCCGTCTCGGGGTAAAGACATGGACAGTAACGGCACCAAAGAGCAACTCGGTTCTTCCTCGCCGGTCAACGCACAATGATTGATTACCGGTAGCTGTTTCAGACAGACCAGGTTCGCAATGGCTGCTGGGATTCCCGTCCCGGAATAACACACCACCGTATTGTACGTATCCAGAAGTGCTCCCGTGATAGTGGGAGGTTCCCCCCGTAGATCCCACACCCTGCAGGGTTGCTCCCCGTCTAATCCCACCAGAGAAGACCAAGTGTCGTTTTTTCTGGTAGCTGTGCATCACCGACCAGTACTAGTCGGCACTCACTCATTATCCTCCTAGGTAATCATACGGAGATCGTATGATTACGGGTGTGATCTCTCCGTACAACCGTGCTGTAATACAGGTATAAGCAGTGACCGTGCCTTGCTGATTTCACGCATTTCCGTAACAAAGAGGGCACAAAACGTTAGCGCACTGTTGCTGTTTCATATATTTGGGATTGGGAGAGAGAAAAGCGGGGAAAAACAGGCAATGGAGCACACGCAGGGGCCTAGTGTTACATTCACGGAGCTGGCATTTCTATGCGGAGTTTCCTCCAAGAAGCTTGACGAACAGTGGGCAAACCAAGGTTTGAAGACTTGCAGGGTCACCCCTGGCGAGCCGATGTTCCCTCCCAAATGGGAACTCAAAGACGCAGCAGAAATAGCCTTAGGCTTCCTTGGAACGGATGGGCGAGTACCGTTTGTTGTAGAAGCACTCTTCAAAGCGATTGCTCTGGGCGTACCGGCTGCTACGGTCTTGGAACTGGCAAACCTAGCTGACCAGCAGCCCCAACCCTGTACGCGTGTTGGTCGCTCCCCGAGGTGGGGTACGACTGGTTTTTTTCCGGTTTTGTCCTCTCTCTATGGACGCAATGCTGGAGGAGGGAGACGAAAGGAGCAGGATATGACCGAAATTTTGGCACGTATGCAAAGTGATTTTGAACAGCTTGAAGACCCGGTTGCCGCCACTGATCTCAGCAAGCTTGCCGAGGTATTCCCGATGATGCTCGGGCAGGTTACCACCCTTGGTACGTTGCCTCCCTGGCTGATTGAGGCTGCACACAAGCTTGCACTCACAGGGCACTGGTCAGCGTTTCAGTACGATCCTGATCGTGTGAAGGACAAACAAGCTTCGCATGTCTTCGTGCATGGATTGCACGGTCTCCGCCCTGACGCGTCGCTTGAAGACATGATCCAATCGACCGCTGAGGCAGCACGTTCCGAATTGTTACCCCAAGAGGCACGAGACTTTTTCGCGTTCCGTCATGCTTCCGCTCTGCGTATCACGGGACACCCGTTTCTCGCGCAGCAAATTCTCGCTGGCCTGACGACCAGTAGTTTGGTTGGAGAAGAGGCGTCGTTTCGGCTTGCAGATCTGGCAATGCTGGAGGGAAAATTTCTCGACTGGCAGAAATCGATGCCCGAAGCCACGGGTGTGTGTGCATCAAATATGCACACAACAACAGGTTATGCCTATCTGCATAACGGTCGTTTCCCACAAGCACGCGACCATTTTCAACGAGCGATAAGCTGCAGCGCAACTGAAGCAGAAGCTCTCTATCCAAAGCGTTCGCTCGCACAACTGCTTGCTTGGAGTGACCCCCTCGAAGGGAAAAAGGTCGCGCAGACGGCAATAAATCTTGCGAAAAAGCAGGGTTCCGCGCTGGACCTGAACCGGGCGCACGCAGCGCTGGCAGTTGCTCTGACGGGTTTCGCTCCTCCTGAAACCATTACAACTCACCTGGCAATCGCCACGGAACATGCCACAGCCGCCGGGGACTATCTCGGGCTAGCAGGGATAGCTAGAGCGGATGTCTTTGCTGCTGCAGTGGGAGATTCTCCCGACCTGGAAGTCCATTGGAAGGCCCTTGACGACGCGACAACCGTCGTTGGGATCACCGGGTTTTATCCGGATATCGCTAGCGTCTGGCTGCCTGGTCATACCCGCGAGCGTGCCAAGTCTGCCGCCCGCTGGGAATGGCTCGACGGTCCTGAGGAGACTTTGAGCCGCTGGCATGGGGTTTTGAACGAACGGCGGGCGCTTGCCGCGGCACAGTGAGAGTGCGTGTTGGTGTCCTCTGGCTAGAAGGACATGTCCTCTTTAAGGTGATCCCATAGTGTTCTCAGTTCCGAGACTGACAATGCTTTGCCGTTCCCGGTTGTCACATCAAGACCTATCAGGTGGAGTGGCGGGATGCCTGTTCGTTGGATGGTGCATACAGGAAACGAATTTTCTGTGTCTGTAACTGGCCGTATCCGAAGCACTTGAAGGTGGATTGCGGAGCAGATTTCAGGGAGTAATTTCTTCAGAGAGGGATGGCAGGTCAGAACCAGATTGTCTTTCGTTTTCCGCAACTGAAATGAAAAAGCAGCCATATTCGTTGTCACCACATGAACCGGAGTGCTGCTAGAGGCGTCTAAAAATTCTGTAAATTCATTCGGCAAGTCCGCGAGTTCATGACATATCAGAATGTCTTTGACAACAGGCTCGATTTCGTCCCGTGGACGTATTGCATACGTGATACACCGCGGCCATTCTCCCGCATCACCCGGTGCGGTAAAAGTCATTGTTGCTAATCCGTTGGGCTGAAAAACGACTTCGATCCTTACATCAAAAGCCGCAGCAATCTTATGAGCATCGTCAAAATCCGGCTTGAGATTCCCACTCTGCCAATTGCCAATAGTAGAGAGGGAGCGTTCGGTCCTTTCGCTGATAGCAGCCAGGCTATATCCGCAAGCACGTAGAAATGTGACCAGGGCTTGTCCGACGGTGACGGAGGTCTCCTCGGACGCGGTAGATGGCGGTTGCTCGGCAGAATGTGAGCTAGGTGGGATCATGTTGCTGGGGCCGGACAAATGACTGTCTTTCTGAGCGGAAAAATTTTGGTAATAAGGCTACCGAGTTTGGTCTGGCTAGTGTTCCTGTGCAGCTAATAGCATATGTGATACTGCTGTTTTTTCCTATGGGCAACTGCTTTCCGGAAAAATATTGTTTTTTCCGTTTCCTTGTTAGGGTGTCCGTCGGAGTGCAGGATTCACGGAAAAATCGTGCGCACCTCTGCAACAGGCACAAATATTTCTCTTTGTAAAAAGAAGGGAGGTCCATCTCCTGCTCGACGCGAGGGAACAACGCGCTATGTCTTTATCCACTTTGCCTGACGAGCTTCAAGCTGCCCGTAAAAACCAGGACCTCGGATACCGGCCCATGCTGTGGGCGTGCTGGGAGGCGTGTCCGAACTCATATCCCCATACCAATTGTTGCCCCTACTTCCCCTGCTCGTCTTAAAGATGTTGAAAACGGGCGAGTATTTCCCCCATGCGAGATGGACAAGGCGCTTGAAGGAGGGTACCGTTTGCCACCTGGATCTATCCAGGGTTTCCGTCAACACAGGCCAGACCGCCAAGAAGAGGCATGGGAAGCCCTAGACGCGGCTTTGAAAGCACTAGGGTTGCCCGCGGATTACCAGCGATTCCTTATGTACTTTATTCGGGGGCTAAAAGATCTGTGTGATGACAGGACAGAATCAACGTTGCGCGCGAAAATTTTTCCGTTTCCGACGTCCGAATCCTCAGGTCTTCCTCCCTCGGCTTAAGTGCGGGGGTTCTCTGTCCACCCCCCCCGACATCAGCTCCCAGAGTGTTCCCGCCTACAACTACTAGCACACGTAACCCTCCCCTGAATTCACAAACACCGCTCTCCGCCTTCCAGGGGTTAAGTCCCAAGCCAAAATGCATGGCCTACTTCTGCGGGGAGGCGCTTCCTCGTGCGCGTATCGCGTAGACAACAGGCCAATCATTTTTTTTCCGAAAATTTTTGTTGCTTTCTGTGAGTAGCGTGTATATTTGCCGAAACAACGGCAAAGACTGTCACCTAGTTATGTGCGGGGGTAAGGTTCCCGTGACCTCTTCTTGCACCCCGCCCTTCCGGGAACGTATCAACCTAGACAACTGCAATAACAGCCCCGTATTGTAGTTATCATGCGTCCCCCCCCAGAGAGAGAAACGCCTTTCCCCGGTTTTTTTGGGCGTTTCTCTCTCTCCCCCCCCATTTCCCGCCCATAACAAAATCTTGTAAGAAAATTTTGTTTTCCGTGTCTTTTTAGTATGGTTGGCATTAGTAAAACGCTCGGGTATTTCAGGGAAAAACACCCGAGAATGATGAGACAGTCAGAGACGTTCCCCGCGTTTTTTGACTGTTTTTCCCTTCTAGGGGGAGAGGAACCAGCGCAGATAATCCTATCTATGCCCCGTTATCCTCTCCCCCTTCTCGGGTTTTGTTTTCCTTAGTTGGGTTTTCGCCTATCAACGGCCAACATTCTCTTCACAAGGATGCGCTTACCTGTCAGGCTGCTCAAATAAAGAAGGATCTTGAGCGAAGTCCTGACCTTCTCTATGTGCATAATCCTGAGAAGACGCTAGCGCCGCTTTCGCCTGAGCGCAGATCCGCAAAAATCAAGGAATGCGCGGGAGTTCTCGGCGCGCTTTGCGAACAAGGCTTCACTCACGCCTGAGGTATCGCGTCCTGGAACGGATTCGGCGAGTGTTTTGCTCTGAACGATTGGCAGAAAGACAAGACCGGACCGGCAGGAATTATGCTCCCTGGATCAGTATTCTCTCCTCGGTATTTATACGAGGCGGTCATAGGACATGGTCCGATCGCGGCTGCGAAATCCTGTTCTGTACAAGTTACTGTGGCGGCTTCACTTGCTGGTGGTGCGGTGCTTTCCGTTCTCCCCGAGAATCTTGCCCGGTTTTTTTTCTTGAGGACAGTCCGGTCCCAGTTCTCTCGGTTGTAGTTAGTGTGCTTGGTGTAGACCGTCTCGTGTGCGGTATGGGTATGTCTGAGCATGTGGTCGCGAATCTGCATGCAGTTACAAACACGGTACCATCCGCGAAAATTGCTGCATTGTTCCAGAAACTTGTTTTCTGATCTGGTAAAAGAAAGGAGCAGGGTGTGGTTGAACAGGCAATGATGTCTGAAGAAGTTCTCCGGTCATGTCATATCGAAGGGATTGTCGAGGCGTTATATACGGGTGCGGGCATGCTTGGGTGTACTGTGCGCGAGGTGCGGTTCATTGGTTGGGGGGCCCAGCGTGCGGGCGGTCTTTCTGATGTTGAGACATGGCTTTGTGTGAGACACCGTCCTCATGGCACGCAAGTGAGCCGGGACTGGCATGGACTCACGGACGCCTGCGCGATCGGCAGGGAAGTTCGGCGGCCTGTTTTTCTGCGTGCGCTCGATTGGGTGGGAAAAGATTGTCTGTATCGGGTGGAAGAAGCATCCCTCATTTCCCAGCCTGTTCTGTCCTCGCGTGCGCATGCCACTGTAGCGTTCGATCTTCCTGCTACCTGGTGGTCAGACTTGCAGCGTTTTCTCGCGGTTCTCGGGGACACGCGCACGAATCGTGTCGGATTACGGCAAGATCTCATCAACAGGCGCATAAGAGAACGGTACGGCCCTGATATTGATTGTGTCATTGATGAGTGGACAACTGGTCATGCCGATCTGCATTGGGGGAATCTCTCGGCTCCGCCCCTGGTGTTTTTCGATTGGGAAATATGGGGTAGGGTCCCGCGGGGTGCTGATGCTGCCATGCTCCTCGGGTACAGCCTTGCAGTCCCTACCCTTGCAGAAAAAGTACGCGAGGTGTTCGCTGCGGATCTTCAGTCCAAGTCGGGACGCATTGCGCGGCTTTTTACCTGCTCGGAGCTTTTACGCATGATCGAACGCTACAACGACCACCCGGAACTACGTCCTTACCTGGAACAGGAAGCCGAACACCTGCTCGCTTCTTTTTGACCACCGACTCAGCAACTCTCCTTTCCCCTTTTTTTTCTAGCCAGCGGCATCATCTTGGCCTGCGTGCCTCCCTCCTGAGATTTTGTGAAAAAAATTACATAAAATCTATATTTGTGAAAGAAAGATTCATTAATTAAAGTTTGTGGTTTTTCCCCCAGAGAGGTACCCAAATGCCAGCAACACTTACCTCGTCCTACTCCGCACGCGCAGACCTGCCTCGCGCGATCTTATGACCGGTGGTTTGAGTCTCCCATGCTTGACTGGCCCTTCGGTCTCATCTTTGGTGTCCTTGTCCTGAGCTTGCGCCCGTTTGACGGTTTGCTTCCTGTCGCCCGGCGGGATCTCTACTCCATGTTTCTGTATGTGTCCCCGTTCCTCACCTTAGGAATATGCCTGCCCGTTACCTATTTGCTTCTGCATCCCGTCTGCACCAGAACCAAAAAACTTTCTTCCCATCACGTAGGTTGTGCTGCCGAAAAACTTGTCACCTGTACGATGAGAGTTGGATTCGCTGCTTTTCTCTGCCACCTCGGAGCATTCCTCTTCGAGACAGGTACGTCGCCTTTCTGGGGTGCCCTCGTGATCACCATAACCAACGTTCTAAGCTGGCGTTTTCTTCGACTCTGGATACTCTTTATATTTGCTTTGCGAGAGTCGTCACCTCGACCTTGCCGACTCCTACCACGACTCCCGCTCCGTACCCCCTCCCAGTGTGCGTGACTACTCCGAACCCGAGTGATTGGCTGTTGTCTTTCCGGTCCCCACCGGCAAGAACGGTGGAGACCGGAAACTCCCTGCCCAAACTATGTCACACAGCGCGACCTGGGACGAGCTCCGGGATCTTCTTCGGGGGGCTGCGGGTCTTCCCGCAATGCCCAGGCTGGCCCCCGCCACCGCGTCCTTCCCGCGGCCCGCCTCACCCCGAAGAACCCCGGCACCACCGCCCTCCTCGTACTACTTCCCACCGCCGGAGAACTCACAGCCCTCGCCACGAACGCTCCCTATCCTCTCCTCCTCACCGCCGTCTTCACCGCAGGCACAGGCAGCAGCATCTTCGGGGTCCTCTGGATCACCGCCCTCCAACACCACATCCCCACAAACACCCTCGGACGCGTCCTCGCTCTCGACGCCCTCGGCAACAGCGCACTCCAATCCCTCGACATCGGCACATCACCTCTCTGGCGTGCTTTCACAATCGTCATGACCAGCACCCTGACCTTGCGTACTCTCAGGTACAATATGTCCTTCCGTCACCGCTTCGACTCCCGTCCCGATTCCGCGCTCCCTGAAACTCCCTACCCGTTCACCTTTGTTGCCCTGCCGACCACTCGACGAACCAAGCCCGACTCGGACGACCACCCAGGAGAGCGATCTGGACGGCCCGGTCGCCCGGACGCGAAAAAAGCCTCACACCAATGGTGTGAGGCTTTTTCTTCCAGAATATTAATGATGTTTCAATCCGCCCGCGCCCAGTCCGGAGACTGGGCGCGGGCGGATTGAAACTCGCCTAGACTATGACACAACAATATCCTTGCGTATAATGGTAACTGTCCAGAGTTGCGATGAACCCATCTGGAATACTGAGTACTCTTTACGTACTTTGGTGTTCCTCAAGTACGTAAAGGGAGAGAACCGACCGGGTTACCGACAGGGTTGGTCACCTGATAAATCTTCTATTATTCTGCATATTCTGCTCCTGCCTCATCCGTCTAGAGGCAGGAGCTTCTTTATTTTTGGTAGACTGTAGGACTGTTAAAGAGCCTCGCCCCGCGATTATGCGGCATTCTGACGGACAGTCACGACCTCACGCCAACGGCGCATTGCTTCGTCTGGGCCGTCCAACCACTGGGTCTCGCGCGCATGGCGAGACTGCTCGACGCTACTCGCCTCCGACCACACACCTAACACATCGTTCTGAAACTCACTAGTACCCAGCATGCCTGTGGTAGAAGTGATCATCTGTTGGGCTTGCTGTAACGCGTCCGTGTTACCGGTCACTGCCGCTTGGAACGCCTCAACAGTCCCAATACGCACCTTGCAAATGTCCCCTCCTATGAGCTGAGTCAGCTCAACAACTTTGCGGAGATGTTCTTGCAGGGTTTCTTCGGAGTGGATTCCTGTGCCGGCAACGGCGAGTGCGAGCCACGCACGAAATTCGTCGATTTTGTTGTTTTGTTTTTGGGCTTTTTCGATTGCGTCCAGCGCGAGACGGTGGCCTTCTTGTGGGCGGGTCCAGGCGATTGTTTCGGCAAGGTGCATGATTGCGCGGCCTTCCAGGCCATCGGCTTTGGCTTGTTGGGCCAGGTTGCGTGCTTGGGTGTATTCGGTTTCAGCGTCCGCGAAACGCGCGTTCAGTCGGTGGATGTCGCCGCGTAAAAGATGCTTGAAAATACCGGATAAATCCCTGTTTCCTATTGTTTTGACAGCTTCAAGAGCGTCCTTGAAACGGCTTTCTGACGTGGCAGCGAGGTTTGCACGCCAGTAGCGGGCCTGATCAGCGCAAAGGCCGCCTTCTGCTGCGATGGTGTCGAATGCTGCCGCGGCGACATTGTAAAGACTGGCTTCCATATTCACAAAGGCTTGCTGGAAGCGTAAGAAATCGCGTGCTTGGGAATCGGGAAGGAGGAGAGGAGAACGTAACGCATCCGCAATATCTGCAGCGGCATGTTCGATCGCGCCCGTTCTTGCGAGACATACCCCATGTGTTCCCCGCGCGAAAACTCCCGCTGCTGTTGGACTGCGCAGCGTGTCTGCATCAACAGTCAATGGCGACCATAGACCTGCGAGCGCGAGTTTGTTCGCGAGGGGCACGATCTTCTCGATGGGGGCGTCGAGGCGAGCAGCGATGCCGAGGATACGGGGGAAGTCTTCTGCGAGGTCTTTCAGGCTCGCCTCTCCAGTCGACATGACGGTCAGGGTGGTATCGAAGTCTTGGCGGAGACGGTCGTAGATTTTTCCCATCACACCCCTCTTTTCTTTTTGCTCATACGGTGTGTTGGTGGGCTGTGTCCTGTCCAGTTTACTGTCACTTGCAACAGGCTTCTTGGAGTTCACTTGCGCGAGCCATTTCCGGATCTGGCCGTCCGTGAACCAGTAGGGTTCCTCTCTGCCTGTTTCCAAACCGATGGCACGCACGTCTGGATATGGCATGGGACATGCAGGGCAGCCTTCGTGGTACCACTGCCGTAAGGTCGTGAGGTCTTTCTCGACACGGTGGGCGAGTCCCCGTAGGCTGAGAAGACCGAAAGCCACAAGCGTGTCCTCGACCTCATGGCCTTCAACCGGACCCAGGTTTTTTTCTTCTTGTTGTTGAGAAGCAACGAGCGCATGTCCGAGCTTGTGCGCGTCTCGTAAAGTATCCCGAACCCACGGTTGGATCACATGGCCTTCCCAGAGAGGTGGATCAGGCCACATCTCGGGAGGGAGATGGCCTTGTGCATGCATTTTCTCGGTCACCGGGAGAGGGATTTTGAGGGCGTGGGCGATGTCCGCGAGGGTCCAGAGAAAGGGTGTCGTGCGTTGCGTCCAATCGTCCCACGGAAAAGATCCGCCGGGAGGCGGTGGCGGAAATTGTGCCATAGAAGCATTCCCTTCCACGGGAACACTCATTCTACTCGACCCGAGCATCTTCCGCCCGGAGTCATCCACAAACCCTGTATCCTTGGTCGGCAGCGTAACAACCGGAGGACGCAACAAAGCCTCGTTGGCCGGCAAGCCCGCTCCCAATATGGCAAGCACATCCTCCTGCCCGAGAGATTCCAGGCATTCCAGCATGCGCTTCCCCGGCCCCGACCTCTCCAGGAAACTGCGGAGCAGACGTTCCCCAATCCAGGGGTCAATCACGCCACGTTCCCAACGCAACGGACGTTCCGTACAGGGCGGTGGCATCTGCCCCGTCCGGTGCAACTCCAGCACCCTGTACTCCGATATTCCTAGGGCGAACGCTACCTGAATGACTCCGCGCTCCTCACGAGGCACTTCCGTGCCCACTGGAAGGCGAGCCAGCATCGCCTCCTGGGCACCCCGCACGCACCATATCAGCGCCCAGGACACCAGGAACACCACACCCACCACCCAAACAAGAAACATCTTTTTTCCCTTCTCCTGCCTCCTCCAAACCCCCCAATCCTTACCGGACGGGATGCGAGCTTACCGCCCTTCCCACACCAAATAGAAACAGAAAAATCCCCTTATCAACATGGACCCGAACACCCATGCCACCCCACGCACACACCCGGTCCCGGTTCCTCCAGAGGAGTGGGGCCGGGTGTGTGGTCGCGCCCGTTCCGCTGCGCTTTTTCGCTCCGTCACTCCGCCTCCGAAGGAGGAG
>Ga0209633_10004267_pt1 | contig 12887 bp, 12 predicted proteins | sample Cruoilmetagenom1_FD_187290 | JGI IMG/M metagenome (GOLD analysis project Ga0209633, IMG submission 187290) | Oil polluted marine microbial communities from Coal Oil Point, Santa Barbara, California, USA - Sample 1 (SPAdes) (version 2) | ecosystem: Environmental > Aquatic > Marine > Oil seeps ... | reverse complement strand
ATCTTAATAATCATTAAGATTGTTGCTGCAATGCTTAGAAGAATACCCAAGCCATGGGTTCCTGCATTGGCAAGCTCCTCATGTTTACTGTCATACTGGTGTAATGTGATATTTTTTATTAGCCATGATCTAAAATTTTTCATTGTTCCAGAGTATCTTTTTTTATTTAATAAAAGCAATAGTGAACGAACCGTTAAGGATAGAAGAGGAAATCCCGGATCGTGATTGTATGTATCCGTAGAGACAAGGCATGCCTTGTCTGTACCCAGCGGAAAAAATGTGATCCAGTTAATCAAACCCGGGAGGAATTGGAAAGGATAGCCTGGCCCTATATGGGCGGATTCCATATCCGCCTATATAGGGAAACGGCCAGGATGCATAGGCGAGCAGTGAGGAACGAACGACCAGCCAAAAGAATAAAACCTATAACAGCAAATAAAGTGATTTTCTCCATGATCCCTAATACCTAAAATTTTGATTCTTATCAGGGGGAAAAATAAAAAATGATGAGCTGTTACTTTTTCTATAGCTCAGCATAAATTAAAAAATCATCATTCAAAACATAGGAATTTAAGTATGAATGATATTGCAGACCTTGGATTTTCAGTATATTCTCGGTATATAAATTTTACCATTATCGGGAGGGATTTGGTGAAGGAAAAAAATACTCTATCACCCCTGGGAAGAAAAATTTTCCTGGACAGATATGCTTTAAAAGATGGAAAAAAAGATACTCTTGCAATTGATGACACGGTTATAGTTGTTGTTAATAAGGCTACCGGCCAGCGCGAAATAGGCAAAGTTACAGCCATAAATGGAAAAACAATCAGTGTAGAGCTCGAAGATGGAACAAAGCAGGAATTGTCTCTGGAACAGCTCGATAAACCTATAGAAACCGATCCCTCAATGATGATTGATAGAGTTGCCGCTGCACTTGGAGAAAGTGAAAGTGAAAAATCCAGATCTGAATGGACCAGTAATTTTAAATGGCTTATGGATGACTGGCGTTTTGTTCCTGCAGGAAGAATTCTTACCGGTGCAGGGACTGACCAGAATCTAACTTTTTATAACTGTTATGTTATTCCCTCTCCTGCTGACAGCAGGGGTGGTATAATGGAAACTCTTGGCTATATGACTGAGATTATGTCCAGAGGCGGAGGAGTTGGTATTAATCTATCTTCTCTAAGACCTCATCATGCCTATGTAAAAGGTGTAAACGGGCGATCCAGTGGATCAGTATCATGGGGTGCTTTGTACAGTTATGTAACAGGTCTTATCGAGCAGGGGGGCAGCCGCAGAGGTGCCTTAATGCTGATTTTAAATGATTCCCATCCTGATATTATGGATTTTATCAGCAGTAAAAAGAATATGGGGCAGATTACCAATGCAAATATCTCTGTAGCTATAAGTGATGCTTTTATGGAAGCAGTAAAAGCTGATGGTGACTGGGATCTTGTTTTTCCGGATACAAATGATCCGGATTATGATGAAATGTGGAGAGGTGATTTAGCTGCCTGGAAAAATGCAGGTAAATCTGTTTTAACACATAAGACTGTAAAAGCCAGAATTATCTGGGACGCAATAATTGAAAGTGCCTGGTCCAGTGCAGAACCCGGTATTTTCTTTGTGGACAGATACAATAAGATGAGTAACTCATATTACTATTCCACAATTCAATGTACAAATCCATGTGGAGAACAGGGGCTTCCTCCCTGGGGTGTTTGTAATTTAGGTGCACTTAATCTTTCCCGATTTGTAGAAAAGGGTAATGTAGACTGGGATTCTCTTCGTAAGGGTGTTCGTTATGCAGTACGTTTTCTGGATAATATTATTGATACCACTCCTTATTTTTTCGATGTAAACAAAGAACAGCAGATGTCTGAAAGACGAATTGGTCTTGGAACAATGGGTCTTGCAGAGATGATGATCGAATTAAAAATTCGTTATGGAAGTGAAGAATCTGAAGAATTTATAGATAAATTATTTAAGTTTATTGCAGTAGAATCCTATTTGGCCAGCAGTGATTATGCCAAAGAAAAGGGCAGCTTCCCAATGTTTGATGCTGATAAATACCTGAAAAGCGGATTTATGAAGGGAATGCCAAAGGATGTCCGTGATAAAATTAAAGAGAATGGTATTAGAAATGTAACTTTGCTAACCCAGGCTCCAACAGGAACAACAGGTACAATGGTTGGAACTTCTACAGGCATTGAACCTTATTATTTCTGGGAATGGGAGCGAGTTGGAAGAATGGGATCTCACACTGAGAGAGTTCCGGTTTATGACGAATGGAAAAAAACATCCGGGGATAAAAAGCTTCCTGATTATTTTGTAACAGCAATGGATCTCTCTCCTGAAGATCATGTGAAGGTTCAGGCGGCAATTCAAAAATGGGTAGACTCATCTATTTCAAAAACAAGCAACACCCCTAATCATTACACTGTTAACCAGACAAAAGATCTCTATCAGCTTATGTATGATACAGGTTGTAAGGGCGGTACTATATACAGAGATGGTTCCAGAGATGAACAGGTTCTCTATGCTAAGAAAGATGATGAAGATAATACAAAGGAACAGGTAAAAGCTGTTGCAGATATTAAACCCAGAGTAAGACCAACAGTTCTATTTGGAACAACATATAGAAAGCATACTCCTATTGGAACAGCATATATTACAGTTAATGCAGGAAAGGGTGCTATTAAAGAACCTTTTGAAGTATTCATAAATGTTGCAAAAGTTGGGTCTGATGTTGCTGCTGATGCCGAAGGTCTTGGCCGGCTTATCAGCCTTATTCTTCGTATGCCCAGTCCTCTCACTCCTATTGAACGGGTAGGAAGTGTTATTGGGCAGCTTAGATCAATAGGTTCCGGCAGACATCATGGTTTTGGCAAGAACAGGGTGATGAGTCTTCCTGATGCTGTAGCTCAGGTTCTGGAAGAACATATTGGAAAAACTCATGATGATAACTTTCCTGTATTACCTGATGAAGAAGATGAGTTAGCTGCACAGCAGAAGCAATTTTCTTTTGCTGAACCAGAAGCAGATCTGTGTCCTGTTTGCGGCAATGCTACTTTTATGTTTATTGAAGGGTGTAAGAAGTGTCATTCCTGTGGACATAGTGAGTGTTAGGCTATTAGTCTATTTGGGCATTCCCCTTTTCGTATGGAACAGGCATGCCTGTTCCGTACAAAAAGGGTCAGGCCATTCCGGGGTTTCGTCCCTTCGGGACCGCCTTCAGCGCCCTTCAAGTCCTTAATGCATTGGGTTAGATTCTTATCTTATTCCCAATAGTCCTAATATTTCACCTTTAGCTGGTGTACTGTAGAAACGTTTCCCTGCGACCTCAATTACAGGAATGGAATAAACTTTGTCTTTAATTGTAGACTTTAAGTGAGTTATAATTTCAATCTCTTTTATTTCTATTTCGGGATGTTCAGATTTTAGTTCCTTTAAAAATCGTGATGTTGGAATGCACTTTGGGCATATTGCAGATTTGTAGTATAAAATTTCCATTTTTTAATCCTTTCTTTAATCCTGTAACATTTCGTGGGCTTTGTATGAACTTCGTACCAGTGGTCCGCAGGCTGCATCTTTAAAACCCAGTTCCAATGCTGCTTTTTTATATATTTCAAAAACATCCGGATGTACATATTCAACAACAGGATGATGTTCTTTGGATGGAGCCAGATATTGTCCTATTGTAAGAAAATCACACCCTGCATCCCTTAAATCCCTTAAAGACTGTAATACTTCTTCCTGGGTTTCTCCAAGACCAACCATCATTCCCGATTTTGTATAAATTGTATCTGTTGTTTCTTTAACACGTTTGAGTAGTTCCAGTGATTGTTCGTATTTTGCCTGGGGTCTTACTGTGCTGTACAATCTTGGAACTGTTTCAATATTATGATTTATTATAATAGGTTTTGCATTAATTACTGTATTAAGAGCATCTCTATTTCCTTTAAAGTCAGGTATAAGAACCTCAATTGCTGCAGTAGGAGATGTCTTTTGAATTTCTCTAATTACATCTGCAAAGTGAAAAGCTCCACCATCAGGAAGATCATCTCTGGTAACAGAAGTAACAACTACATACTTTAATCCTAATGCTTTTACAGCATCAGCAATATGCTGAGGTTCGAGTTTATCTATTTGCTGACCAGCACCTGTAGCTATATCACAGAATGTACATCCTCTTGTACAAACACTTCCTAATATCATAAAAGTTGCTGTTCTTTTACTAAAGCATTCCATTCTGTTAGGACAGCTTGCCTCATCGCAGACTGTTGTTAAACCAAATTTATCAAGTGTTTTCTGAACGTGGTTTAGATTTTCTCCACCCTGAAGTTTTATCCGCAGCCATTCTGGTTTTTTCAAATAAGGGCGTTTTTTTGTTGTTTTATCTGGTGTTTTACTTATATTACTCATTAATTATTTCGACTTCCTCATAGTTAAATATTTGGGCAAGGTATTTCCCTGTAAGCTTTTTAATTTTATCCATATCCTGATTTTTACTTGTTATTTTTTTTATGGATGTAACTCCCTTATCAGTAATTCCACAAGGAATGATCCAGTTAAAATGATCCAGATTTGTATTTATATTAAAAGCAAATCCATGCATGGTAACTGCTTTGTGGATGGAAATACCTATGGCAGTTATTTTTTCATCCCCAACCCAGACGCCTCTGTGTTTTAGATCTCTGTCGGCAACTATTCCATATTCCTCTTTTAGCAATTTTATAAATACTTCTTCTACATTAGCAATAAATTTCTTTAATTCTCTTTGTTTTTTGTAAAGATGAAAAATAAGATATCCTACCAGCTGACCAGGGCCATGGTAAGTAGCTTCACCGCCTCTATCTATTTCATAAAGCCCGATGCCCTTACTTTTTAAAAGTGTATCTGAAAGAACTATATGATGATCTTCTGTTCTTTTCCCTTTGGTTATTACAGGGGGATGTTCCAGAAGTATTAAAGTGTCATTTATTTCTTCGTTTTGACGTTTTTCTAGAAGTCCTTTTTGGAGTTCAAGGGCTTCTCCGTAATCCATTAATCCCTTGTTTAATATTGTAAGTTTCATGGTGGGGAGTATATATAAAAACTGTTATTTAAAAAAGCCTTCTCTCCTCTTATGGGCTGCTAAAGTCCAGTAATATTTGTACTTGAAGCTCAACTTGCAGCATTTCTTCTTCGCTCAAAGAAGCAATTCTATCATGTATAAGACGGTTTTTATCAATGGCTCTTACCTGATCACAAAGGAGATCAGAATTGTTTTGTAGTTTTTCACGCTTGGAAATCCTTAATCGTAGTGGATAGGCATTATCAATAAGGTTTGTCGTTAATGGAACAATTATAATTGTAGAGTGGTCTGTCTCGTTTAATAAATCTGACTGTAGAATTAGAACAGGACGGGTTTTCCCGGGTTCTGCACCTTTTGAAGGATATAATTTTGCCAGATATATGGAGCCTCTTTCAAACATTCTTTAGTCCGTCATTAACTGCTGTATCAAATTCTTCAATAATATCTTTATTGGATTCTTTAACTTTTAGTACTGCTTTCTGAATATTTGATTTTAACTTTTCTCTATACAGATATTTTTCATATTCTGAGACTGATCTTCTTATAAATTCGCTTTTTGTAATTTGGAGTTCTTTTGCTAAGCTGGTTAACTTATCAAAAAAAATAGAATCTGTTTTTAAAGTAACGGTTTTCATTATTATCTCCAGTAATTAAAAAGGTAATACTATAGTAATATTCAATGAGTGAATTGTCAAATATAGATTATATTTAATAAGTTTATATGATTTAAAATTTGACAGATAATACTTGCAGGGTTTATAATGTTCATATAAAAGAACGTTGTTCGTATATAGGAACAAAAATGGTCAATTCTGTACTAAAAGCTGTTAAGATTCTTGAAATAATAGGCAAAAGTAGACCCCTGGGTATTTCTGAGATAAGCAGAGAGCTTGGAATCCCTAAAAGCAGTACTCATGGTCTATTGCAAACTTTAGAAAGTGAAGAGTTTGTAGAAAAAAATAAAGATACAAATAAATATAACTTGGGAACAAGGCTTATTGAACTGGGTTACCGTGCTCAAAATGATCTTGCCATATGCAGAATTGCAAAACCCTATTTAAATGGAATAAATCAGGAAACTGACGAAACTGTTCATTTAACTCTTCTTGATGATGATGAAGTTTTATATGTTGATTGTGTTGAATCAAAGAGACGTATGAGAACATATTCGGTTATAGGGATAAAAGCACCACTTTACTGTACAGCTGTGGGTAAGGCTATATTAGCTGAACTACCAGAAAAGCATATTAAACAGATTATAATTAGTAAGGGTTTAGCTAAACTTACAGATAAAACCATAACTACTGAAGCTGGATTGTATCAGGATTTATCGGATACCCGAAACAGGGGGTACTCTATTGATAATAAGGAACATGAAGATCAGCTTATCTGTGTAGGTTCAGCCATCCGGGACGTTAATGGAGAGACATTTGCTTCCCTAAGTGTTTCTGGTCCTTCTGATCGAATGACAGAAGAGCGCATTATTTATATCGGTTCTCTTATAAAAAAAGTAACTAGTGAAATTTCCAGGAAACTGGGTTTTAGAGAATAACAGTCCTTTAAGGATTGTAAAAAAATTTAGGAGGGTTTATGAAAACCAAAGTAATGTTAATAGTAGCTGTTTTGTTTTTGCTTGCATCGTACTCATTTGCAGGTGGAAAAACTGAGGCAGCATCCGAAGGTGGAGCAGTAATACCAGTAAAACTTACCTTTTCTTCAGTAAGTGTTCCTGGAGATGCTCATACAAGAGCAATGCAGGTTTTTAAATTGGAACTTGAGAGAATTTCCGGCGGCGAGATGGCTGTGGAAGTATATCATTCAGGGCAGTTATTTTCCCAGGAAGGTGAACAGGCTGCAGTAAGAAAGGGAACTGTGGACATGATTTATACTTCACCACCATGGCTTGCAGAGTTTATCCCCTATCTTTCAATGTTTGGAGCAGTTTATACTTTTAGTGGTTATGATCATATGAAGGCTGTTTATACTGGTGATCTTGGAAAGAAGGTTTTTCAGGATGTAGTTGATTCCCAGGGAATAAGACCCCTTGGTGCTTTTTATCTTGGAACCAGAGAGCTTAATCTTGTAGAGAAAGTTGGTCCTGTAAGGACTCCTGCAGATATGGCAGGTGTCAAATTAAGAACTCCAGGATCTCCTTCATGGATAGCTCTAGGCAAAGCACTTGGTGGAAACCCTACACCAATGTCCTTTAGCGAAGTTTACATGGGACTTAAAACAGGAGCTGTGGAAGGACAGGATAATCCGCTTCCAACAGATAAAAATGCTAAATTCTATGAAGTAACAAAATATATTGTTTTAACTGATCATGTTGTTGATACTATATGGCCAACTATAAATGAGAAAAAATGGCAGAGTCTTACTTCCCAGCAGCAGGAATGGGTACAGGAGGCTCTTGTTGTAGCCGGAGAAGCATGTGACAAACAGGTTCTTGATACTGAAGCTTCAATTAAAGATTTCTTTATATCACAGGGAATGATCATAATAGAGGATGTTGATAAAGCTGCTTTTCAGGAATATGCAAAGAATTCATATATTAATGACAGCCCTGAAATATCAGCCAGCTGGGATATGGATTTATACAATGAAATTCAATCTTACAAATAATTTATTATAATTATTTCGGCTCCGGTTATAATGCCGGGGTCGGTTATTTTATTTAGTTATACAATTGTTAAGGTAAAAGTCCAAAACCTGGGCAGCAATTTTCCAGAAGGGGATATAATTTGCAGACAGTCAAATTTTTAAAACGTTCGGGATCGTTTATTCTAGATATAATAGAAATTTACATTCCATCATTTACATTCATTTTATTATTTGTTGCATTTCTTTTACAGATATTTTACAGATATTTTCTTGTTCCTTTAACCTGGCCTCTGGAATTTACTCTTTTATGTTTTATATGGACAGCATTATTAGGCGGGCTTTATGCCAAACGTGATAATTCTCATGTTCAATTTACCATTGTTTACGATATGGTAAAACCAAAAGCACAGCTTTGGATGAGGCTTATTGGAAACTTTATGCTATTTGTTTCCTTCTGTATTGCCTTGTATCCTTCCTATGACTATGTGGTTTTTATGGCTTATAAGAAGTCAAATGTAATGAAGGTTCCTATGAACTGGGCATATTCGCCCTTTATTGTATTCCTTGTTTTTATGATAGGACGACTTGGGTATGATTTGTATATTGATTTTAGAAAACTAATGAAGGGAGAAGTATAGTATGAATATTGCCTTGCTTGTATTTCTGCTTTCTTTTGTTTCTATTTTTATTCTTCGAATTCCAATAGCTCTTGGAATGATGATGACTTCCATTTTTTATTTTACCATAGCCCAGAGTCCTGCAGCAGAAATTGCTATGACAGCTACTCAGGTTTTAACTGGTCTTAACTCGAATTTTATTTTAATTGCTGTTCCTCTCTTTGTTTTTATGGCCCAGGTTATGAACAGTGGAAAAGTTACAGAGATGATTTTTAAGTTTGCAAATGCAACAGTTGGAAATAGAAAAGGTGGGCTTGGGCATGTTAATGTTGTTGCATCAATTATATTTTCCGGCATGACAGGTTCCGCCTTGGCAGATGCTTCAGGTCTTGGAATGATGGAAATAAAAGCTATGCGTGAGCATGGGTATGATGATGGTTTTAGCTGTGCTATTACAGCAGCATCTGCAACAATAGGTCCTATCTTTCCTCCAAGTATTCCAATGATCTTTTATGCAATGTTGTCAGGTGCTTCTATTGGTGCCCTTTTTATGGGGGGAATGCTGCCAGGCTTAATGGTTGGGTTTGCATTAATGATCTATATTGCATTTATTGCAAACAAAAGAAATTATCCGAGGGGAATAAAAATTGCATTTAGAGATGCAATTTTATTAACTGTTAAAGCATTTCCAGCATTATTTTCTGTTATTGTACTTTTAGGTGGTATCTATTCCGGAATTGTAACCCCTACAGAAGCAGGGGCCCTGGCTGCCCTTTATGCAATACTAATTTCTATCTTTATATATAAGGCTCTTGGATGGAAAGAGCTTGTAAATATAGTTCTGGCCACTGTTAAAACTACAGGCATACTTTCATTGCTTGTTGGCAGTGCTTTTGCATTTTCCTATATTGTAGCTATTGAACATATACCGGATGCTGTTGCGAATTTACTTTTGACAGTTACAACTAATAAATATATTCTACTGTTACTTATAAACCTTATGTTTCTTGTTCTTGGTATGTTCATAGATACTATGGCAATAACACTTGTTTTTATTCCTATTGTATTGCCTCTGGTTGAAGCTTTGGGTATAAATCTTGTACATTTTGGTGTTGTTATAACTCTTAATATGATGATAGGTCTTTCTACTCCACCATTTGGAATGCTTTTATTTGTAGTATCAGGAATTTCCGGGACACCTTTAAAAACAGTTATTAAGGAGATATTTCCTATGTTACTTGTTTTATTTGGGGTGCTGTTTTTAATAACTTATGTCCCCTGGTTTGTAATGGTAGTACCAAATTTTCTTGGTATGTAGATGATTGAGGTAAAAATGAATAATAATACTAATAAAGCTGAAGTATGGCCTACAATGGTAACTCCTTTTAAGGATGATCTTACTATTGATAATGTTGCTCTTGAAAAACTGGTAGAATGGTATATTGAAAGAGGTGTATCCGGTCTGTTTGCTGTATGTCAGTCAAGTGAAATGCATCAGCTTAGTCTCCGAGAAAGGGTTGAGCTATCTTCTAATGTACTGAAGTATGCTGCAGGAAGGGTTCCTGTTATTTCCTCAGGGCATATTTCCAATTCTTTAGAAGATCAGATTGAAGAGATATTGGCAATTGCTGAAACAGGAGTAGATGCTGTTATTCTTGTAACTAATCTTCAGGCCGGGGAAATGGAATCGGATTCTATCTGGAGAGAAAGGATGGAGAAAATATTATCTGGAATACCCTCTTCAATCAGGCTGGGCTTATATGAATGCCCTTATCCTTATAAACGTCTTTTAAGTAATGAACTCCTTAACTGGATTGTTTCAACAGAGAGGTTTTTTTATCTTAAAGATACATGTTGTGATATGGAAACTATAAAAAGCAGGGCAGATATAGCTAAAGACAGTAGTTTAAAGCTATACAATGCAAATGCAGCAACACTTCTAGGCTCCATCCAAACAGGTTATGCCGGTTATTGTGGAATTATGACAAATTTTCATCCTGAACTTTATGTAAAGCTTTGTGATACATGGTTTGAAGGAACTGAAAAAGTTAAGAATCTTCAGAACTTAATAGGATTGGCTTCTGTAATTGAATATCAGTATTATCCTGTAAATGCAAAATACCTTTTACAATTAGAGGGGTTAGGATTTACACTTAAGAGTCGTAAACAGGATTACTTGGGTTTTACAAGTTCTATGAAGATGGAGGTTGAGCAGATGAGGGAAATGACCTTAGGCTATAATTCCTAATTTTACTACCCCAGAATCCTCCTCCCAAAAGCAGACTCCACAAAATGTATAAGAGGGGTATAGTCAATTTGCCCCTCTTTCAAACAACCAGAAATATCAATGGCTCTCATTTGCTCAGATTTTGAGATAAGTTCCATTGCCAGGTGCAGTTCTCTAGCTGTTAATCCCTCGCTTGTGTTGTCTCCTACATCCTGACAAAAACTTAAGTAGAAGCCATGGGTACCTGAACAAGCTGTTCTTAATGCTCTTCTGGTTACTTCTCTTATTCCAAGTAGATCAATATCCTCCATTGTAAAAACGGTTAGATTTAACCTTCGAATAAGATCAGATTCCTCTTTTTCTGCTTCCTGGAGCCCAATTATAACTATATTTTCAGGGGAGAAATCTGAACTCATGTTTATATTATCATCCACCAGACCTAGGGCAGTTGAAAGAATTTTCCTATTAGATTTTGCAGATTCTGAAACCATTAATGAAGCATGTGAATCCAGAATAATCAAACCGCTTTGGCCAAGAACATTTTTCATAGCAGTCATTCCCGTAAGCGTTTCACGCCTGGGACCTGCAATGAATGGGACTGTTCTGTCCTTAAACGACTTTTCCAAATTTATAGAAATCGGAGCCAGGGGACCTGTAACTTCAATTCCCAGAGACATTAATCTGGATTTTATTTCCGGAGTATTAAATACAGGAGAAGAGCCTACCATAGCAATTTTATTGTTAATTATAGTACTTTTTGGGAGGATGGGGTTTTTGAGCACGTATGCAGATGTCATCCCGGCAAGGAGCGCCCCGTAGCTGAGGGTAAATCCAATTTTATCTCCTAACCTGGGTTTTTGATCTGCTTCTGTAATATTTAACAGAAGATGATCACTTGATGCTCCAATTATAGACAGAGATTTGTTTGTGGGGGTAAGGCCATCAACATCAACATCTTCCCTTCCTATATTCAAAATACCTCTGGTCATTTCTCCCTTGTCTTTAAAAATCGGCTTTTTCCCAAATGCATCCATTCCTGTTTCTCCAATGGGTATGGAAGGTTTTTTCTTAATCTCTATGAGCTCTGCTTCCAGAGTAAATGCATTAAAAGAAGTTCCCGGCCATCTTTTCCCATACGCAGTTTCCCTTCCCAGCATTATTGCTTCACCTATTCTTAACTGATTAATCTCCCTGGGCATTTTCCCCTGTCTTACAAGATCCAGAGAGGATGAATTACCACCGGAAAGAATATCCAGTTTTACATTCAGAGTGTCTTCTATTTTATGTGCATAATCCACAAGCATCTGCATATTTTTTTCTGATGGAAGAACTCCTCCATAACAGGTTAAATTAGTTCCAAGGCCTGCCAGTTTTATTCCCGGAAGTTTAACGGTCTCTGTTGCAATCTGTATCAGGTCCTCAGGCCAAATCCCTTCACGAAGATCTCCAAGATCCAGCATCAGGATAACTCCATGGATTTTTCCTTTTTTATCAGCAGCTCTTGAGAGTCCTTTTATTACAGATAGTTCTGAGTTTAAACTTATATCTACTGAGTTAATAATTTCATCAACTCCGGATAAAGGGGGTATTCTTAGAAGGGTTACGGGATGATTTATCCCACTCATCCGTAGTCTGTTAATATTTTCAATTCGGGATTCGCCGATACCTTTTACTCCACCGGCAATCATTGCCTTAGCAATAGAAGGCATACCGCATGTAACTTTGGAGACTCCAATTACATCAATGTCATATTCGCCGCAAAAATCTACAATAACCCTTGAATTATCTTCTATTTTTTTCAGGTTAGCTGTAATTACCGGTCCTGACATAATGCTTTCTCCTGAAATTTAATTTTATTCATCTGATAATCCAAGACTTTGTTTTAAAAGATTGATTGCAGCTTTTGGAAATTGTTTGGAAAGAACTCCCAGACTGGCCATAGTGTAATCCTTATCAATAAGAAATTTTACTCCATCTCCAGGATAAAGCTTCTTGATATTGGAATTTTCTATCATGTTCTGCATAATCTCTTTTCCGTTGTTTAATCTTGTCAGGGCACCACCGGTACCTATGCAGTATTTAACTGCTGAAAGATCCCTGCCTTCAGCAATTTTGGTTTTTCCCTGTGGTCCATACAGATCTCTTAAAGTTCCGGTATGTCTTTCAAGGGCTGTTATAGCTGCTATTTGAGTTAGATCGTGAGCCAGATTTTTTTCTTCTACAGTTATTGGTACAGGGCCTAAATTTTCAACAGAATTGGTAAGAGCATTCTTAACACTTTCACTTTTATTACCATTTTTACTGTTTAAAAGTAGTTGAAGAACATTTTTTCTGTTTACATAGATCCCTAAGTCTCCTTCTACTG
>Ga0209633_10004266_pt1 | contig 12890 bp, 18 predicted proteins | sample Cruoilmetagenom1_FD_187290 | JGI IMG/M metagenome (GOLD analysis project Ga0209633, IMG submission 187290) | Oil polluted marine microbial communities from Coal Oil Point, Santa Barbara, California, USA - Sample 1 (SPAdes) (version 2) | ecosystem: Environmental > Aquatic > Marine > Oil seeps ... | reverse complement strand
GGCCACCTTGGCTTTGAATCCCGGTAAATGGTTACGTCTTTTTCGTCTCATCTTTATCTCCTGTGGTGATTTAAATTACCTCAGGAATGTCACTTAAACCACTGTCTCAAATCCGGGGTCCAGTTCTGTGTGCGAGAATAAGCGTAGCGGAATGGCCGCACATAAAAACCAGCGAGCAAAATGTCAGTCTGCAACTACTTGTTAGCTATAATTAATCTTGATCATACGTCACTCGATGTAATATGCTTTCATCCGAGTGATCAAAGGTTTTTCCATAAATCTCTAAAGATGTAATTTCATGATATTTAAGCTCATTTCCTTTAACTGACAAATTCATGCGAAATGCAGTCGTTTTAGCCTTTTCAAGCATAAATGGTGATTGCACTACACCATATGTTTCACTTCCCTGTTTTGCCTCAACATTAAAAATGCTTTCACCATTAGTTTCTTTATACTTTCCGCCGGCAAGTAAACATACTGCTCTCGGTATACTTAATGAATGCATTATAATATTTGTACTATGTTCGAAGATCCAATGACCAATCTGATCGTGAAAAATAAGTCCATTTTCAAGTTTCCGAACTACATGATGATATTTTATTGCGACTAGTTCTTGTTCTTCAGCATTTTCAGCAGGCCCAGCTATAGTAAAATTCATTTCATCAGAAAAATCTGTTCTATCGGGGTTTGCTTCTGCGTCCGGAGCATTATCCAGTCCCTTATTACCGATCCACTTTCCTAGAAGCTGAGCTAAAGGCCCATAATCTACGCCATCAATAACTGAATTCATTCGTATACTCCATTTTTACAATTTAGTGTATTACTTGCCTTTAGAGCTAACGCTTTGCTCAGCCGCAGACAAAAGTAGCGGGGTTTTTGTGTGAAAATGGAGCGCAGCGACTCACACAAAAAGACCGATGCTTTTGCCTGTCCATTGCAGCAATTTGTTAGCTATCTTTTTTTTACCCATCGCTTTGAAATATACACTATTCTTTCTCCAAACTTTTTTGCCGTCGCAAGATCTCCGGGCAAAGGCGCTTCTTCTACGCTGGCATCAGTAGGAGACTGCGCCATTAATCCAATAAATGAATCTATATAATTAATATTATTTCGTTGTGCAGCTTTACTACTAGCTGGCATGATGCCTGGCCCTACCCAGATCATTGAATGTTGCATAGATAGAGTAAACATATAATGCAACGTGGAGAGTTTATCCCCATTCATTCCTGATGAATTAGTAAACCCCGCAACAAGTTTGTCTTTCCATTTTTGGTCAAACTACTGTTTGCTTATTGTATCCGCAAATTTTTTAAATTGCCAAGAAACTGTCCCCATGTACGTGGGAGAACCAAAGATAATAGTGTCAGCGGTCGCCAAAGATTCCCAACCATCATCGGGTATATTTCCTTCTGAATCAATAGGAAGCAACATAGCCTCTACACCAGAATTTTCTATCAATCCAGAAAGTACTGCTTCAGCTTGCTTTTGGGTATGCCCATACCCACTGTGATAAACAACAACAATATTAATCATGTAAAACACCTCATACATTAGAAAAAAATGTAGTATGAGATATGTAGTTACCAAATGTAAGAAGGCACCTTGTTGTGCTATACCAACCACCATGTAACTAATGGGACAATATTGATGAGTAAAAAGATTTGCACACTTCAACCAATGTTTGAAAAAATTTCAGGCAAGTGGAAACTTTCAATCCTATACAACCTCAATCAGGCTGACGCAATAAGGTTTAGTGACCTCTCTCGTTTGATACCTGATATTTCTCAAAAAGTATTGACCTCACAATTAAGAAGTCTTGAGCAAGATGGTCTGGTTAATAGAAAAGTATATCCGGAAGTTCCCCCAAGAGTTGAATACAGTTTGACAGACAAAGGTTTATCTCTTTGTCCTGTTTTAAGTTTATTGGCAGATTGGGCAGCTGAAAATATGTGAGCAGAATTAAAGCTAACGACCTAACTCAGCGGCAGGCGAAAGTAGCGGCTTTTTTGTGCGAATATAGAGCGTAGCGACTGCACAAAAAGGCCGATACTTTTGACTGCCGCTGCAGCTATTTGTTATGGAACCCGAATTCATATACTAAGTGTGACACCCATATTTTATATTGTAGGGTGAACTCTAACCACCATATAAAATATAATAAATTACTCCCCGACTACCTCTTTACGCCCTCGTTCATATTCTTCATAAGATATATTTGCACGCTCTATGCATTCTTCGTATTGAGACTCCGGTACTTTGATACAGGCATTTCGCTTATTTATCTGGACGTTATCATATATAGCTTTATTACTGCACCCAGCTAGAGAAAAGACTATAAGTAAGAGCAATAACTTATTCATATTTCTATCCATTCGAGAAAAGGGTATAACGTTTTGCCTGTCCGAGTGCATTTGCCTTGTTATGTGATTATTGTTCATTGTGTACAGACTGGCCCGGGTATGACATTTCTAAAACTACGCACTCTTCTTCCGCGATGAATGGCCCATGTACTTCTCCAGGAGGCCGACTTGCATACTCTCCTGCCTCTAGCCATTTATCAAACGCTTCATCGTACAACCGGCCTTTGAGAATCATTATCTCTTCTGGATATTCATGACTTTTTGCGCCAAATGCTTTTGTATCTGTGCCTGCCTTGAAACGAGTTAGCCGAGTGTAATCGCCATTTTCTTCATCAATAGCAAGAGTTAGTTGCTCAAGTTGCCCATCCGTTCCTTCAATAGCTTCCCATTTGTCATCATTACTTTTATCAAGAGCATTCCAATATGTAACTGTGCTTTTAGGCATGGTAATTTCCTTCTTTCGATTCTATGTATTTTTTACACATAACGCCGCCAACACCGAAAATTCAGGAGCGCAGCGAGTAAATTTTCCGAGTGCTTGGCATTGTTATGCATTACTACAACCTAACACCTGCTCTACAGAAGTATAGGCTGACTCAGATATGTAATTACGCATATTTTTGAATATTGAATACAGAGACCGGCCATACTCATCTATGAATGACGGGTTATCTATAGCAATTTCAATTTCATTTGCCACAGTCAGCTCGCAAAAATCACGAAGCTGCTGTGGACTTAGCTGGAACGATTGGCCAGTAAATCTATTTTTAAATTCTGGCACAGCCACAACACCAATTTGGGGCCAAAAGTAATCTCTATCGCAGGCACAGTATAAATAAACTATGTCTTCGGCCGCGCTACCGATTATTTGAGAAATTTTATCTCGTTGCTCTACGGAGACAAGTACTTCATCGAACCCGGCTGTACCATAAGCTGCATGATACAATCCGGCAACTTCCAATGTGGTTGATGCAGACCACTCTTTAAGGAGTTTTTGAGTGCCTTGTAGATGATCAATTAAATTTCCATCAATGTGATCAAAATCGCCAGCACCTAATTCTGAAAGCTTCTGAAAAATGTCATCCATTGCTATGTGCCTATGATTGCATAACGCCGCAATTCACCGGAGGAAAAAAGCACAGTGAGGAACGAACGACGCTTTTTGACGTCCGCGTGAAATTGCCTTGTTATGTTGCATATTTAACCATGTGAATAAGAGCTACCTGCTCACCATCTGGTTTTTTACGCACCTCCATAGAAGAAGGTGCACAGCCTGATTTATAATAAAGAAGCAACCCATACGTATTTGAATTAAAGCATGATATTTTTACCGATTTCGCACTTAGCTCCTTAAAAGCAATGGATGTAAGTGTATCGACTAAATATGATGCAACACCTTTCCTTCGTATTTTCGGACTCACAACTACATTTCCTATTGAGCAGGATTTACCACGCTCTGCTTTTATGAAATTGCCATACCCTGATAATTCACCCTCAAAAAGTACCACTGTTGGATGTGAGCGTTTCTTTGCCTCATTAACCAGAACTTCAGATTTTAACGGGTAGTCCGCTTTCGGAAATAGTAAAGAAAAGCTCATCTGCTGATGCAGGAAATCTTACAATTTCCTCTGCATCTGTATTTTCCAGCATAAACATCCTTACCTTTTCTTTGCAACATAACGCCGCCAGCACCGGGCACTGAAGCGTAGTTGTTTTTTGTGTAGTGAAGCGGCAGCGCAACGAACAAAAAACAAACGTAGCTTTAGCGCTCCTGTTGCCTGGCCTTGTTATGTGCTTAAGGTGAGCTTTCGAGAGCTTTACCTCACTGGAACCCCATCATTGTTCGTTCCTGGACCACATTCAGGGCAAGCCTTCATTTTTAGTAAAGTGTTATCAAGCTCCTCTATTTTATTTGTGACTGCTAATAGCCAAAGCCGTTTGGCTCTACAAGAGGGGCACCTTATAGACATAAATAAAAATAATGTATTCGCGATCATTACAATGATCGCACCAATCCTAAGATCGACTTGGCTTTCAGGGAAGACGAGTTCCTTAACTGAGTCTCCAAAGAACAATATACAAAGAGACATTACTCCTATACACATTCCAGTCCAGTACTTCCACGCCTGCCTTGTTACTTTGATGATTGGTTGATCCATTGTGTGCCTGCACATAACGCTTTGCTAAACGGCGCGCGTTAGTGCGTCCAGTGGAGGCGCGGTTTTTTTGCGCCGTAGCGATGTTTGAGCAACTGGTTAAGTGTTGTACGCATAAAAGTACCATGTGCTCTTGCTTGTACTCATTGAATCATAAAGCTTTTGTGCCTGCTCGTTGTCTGGAGCAGTTACCCATTGAAGTCTTGCTGCACCATTTGATGATGCATATTTATGACAGTGCTCAACTAGTTTCCTGCCGATACCTTTACCCCGTAAATTTGATACCGTGTATAGGTCATTGAGTACAGCCACTTTGGCTGCAATGGTGGATGTGTAGGTAAAATAGACTGTGGCAAAGCCTACAACTGCGCCATTATATCGATGAACAAACTGGCATCCAGCAGGGTTTGATTCGCCAAATTGAGAGAAAAACTTTTTATTTTCAGAATCCGATATTTCAGCCACATTATAAAATTCTTGATAAGCACGAATCAAAGGCAGCACATCATCAATATTATTTTTTGATACTACTTCGATCACACTAAACCTCGATTAGACACTTAACGCTTCGCGTAACCGGCTGCCCAAAGCTGCATAGCCAAGCGGCGCAGCTTTGGGCGGTCCTGGTTAACGCGCTTGTTAGCTGATTATTCCGATACCTCACTTAGCGCGAGACCTAGTGCCTTGGCCACACCTTCACCATAGGCTGGATCGGCCTTAAGACAATTACGAATATGACGCTTCTGCACCTCGGCATCAGCACCGCCTACCGAACGGGCAGTGTTTTCAAATAGTAACTGCTGCTGCGCCGAACTCATCAGGCGGAACAAGTCTCCGGGTTGGGTGTAGTAGTCATCATCATCTTCACGTGCATTCCAGTGATCGGCAGCGCCGTGCAGCTCCAGTGGTGGTTCATTGGCTTCGGGCTGTTCCTGCCATTCACCCAAACTATTTGGCTCATAACCTTTCGTACTGCCGAAATTACCGTCCACACGCATGGCACCATCGCGATGGAAACTGTGTACCGGACAACGCGGCGCGTTAACCGGTATTTGTGCATGATTTACACCCAGACGATAACGCTGCGTATCGCCATAGGAAAACAGGCGGCCTTGCAACATCTTGTCAGGTGAGAAGCCAATTCCGGGCACCACGTTTGCAGGATTGAATGCTGATTGTTCGACTTCTGCGTGGTAGTTCTCAGGATTGCGGTTAAGTTCCAACACGCCTGCATCAATCAATGGATAGTCCTTGTGTGACCAGACCTTGGTTAGATCGAAAGGGTGAAAGCGATAACTTGCAGCATCTTTCTCCGGCATGATCTGTACCTTAAAATCCCAGCGAGGGAAGTCACCGTTTTCAATGCTCTCGAACAAATCCTTCTGATGACTCTCACGATCCTTACCAACCAGTTCTTCAGCTTCCTGATCGGTCAGGTTTTCAATGGGCTGCTGACTCTTGAAATGGAACTTGACCCAGAAACGTTCGTTATCAGCATTGATGAAGCTGAAAGTATGACTGCCGAAGCCGTGCATGTGGCGATAGGTACGGGGATTACCACGGTCACTCATCAGTATTGTGATTTGATGCAGTGCTTCTGGCAACAGAGTCCAGAAGTCCCAGTTACTCTGAGCACTACGCATATTGGTGCGCGGATCACGTTTTACTGCGTGATTCAGATCTGGAAATTTCAGTGGATCGCGCAGGAAGAATACCGGCGTGTTGTTGCCGACCATGTCCCAGTTGCCCTCTTCGGTGTAGAACTTCACCGCAAAACCACGGATATCTCGTTCCGCATCCGCGGCACCGCGTTCACCCGCTACGGTGGAAAAGCGTAGGAACACGTCGGTTTTTTTACCCACCTCAGAAAACAGTTTAGCTTTGGTGTATTGGCTGATGTCGTTGGTAACGGTGAATGTGCCGTAGGCAGCGGAGCCCTTTGCATGCATGCGGCGTTCTGGGATCACCTCGCGATCAAAGTGGGCCAGCTTTTCCATGAACCAAAGGTTCTGTAATAGCATCGGACCACGGGAACCCGCGGTTAATACATTTTGGTTGTCACCTACTGGCGCGCCATTGGACAGAGTTAACTTTTTTTTATCGCTCATGTCGCTCTCCTTGAAAATTCAGCTTGTTGGCATGTTATAAACTATTGGTATTGATAGCTAATAACTATCTAACTATCAATTTTTCAGCTAATGTCGTAATTAACGGGCGGCGTGTCTTTTTGCGCCGTCCAGGTTGAATTACCTTGTTAGGGCTATCTATTAATGCGCAATTGGTTTTTCGGTAAATAGATAGTCTCTTAATTCTTTATCCATAGCCGGATCTATTCTTCTTATCCATTCTAAAATCATTGCGGCATGTTCTTTTTCTTCATCCCGATTGTGCGTAAGTATTGCTCTTAGCTCATCATCCTTGCACGCAGCGACTCGCTGGTTATACCAATCAACCGCTTCTAACTCTTCCATTAATGAAGTTATCGCTCGATGCATATCTCGTGTTTCATCAGATAGTTCTTCAATTGGTTCGTGGTAACCTTCATTTGACATATTTTTCTCCAGTTAAATTTATATTTGGGTGCGCATAACGTTCGAGCCAGGCCGCTCAGTTTGCTGCGTCGATTTAGGCGCTTTTAATGAGCTAGACCAACTTTAATAATCCACATTAGTGCTATACCCGCAGAAAAAGATGCTAAGTGAATAAAATTAGCCTTAATATTATCGTGTTTATTTACCTCTGGAACAAGATCTGATGCCCCAATATATAGAAAATTACCCGCAGCAAAAGGGACTAAAAAATCTACATTTATCTTAAACGAAACCATGTATGCAGTTAGTCCACCCACTAAGAAAGTAAGTGCGGAAAGTACATTAAACAACAAGGCTTTTCTTTTATTCCAGCCGCCATGTACCAACACACCGAAGTCACCTAACTCTTGCGGTATCTCATGTGCGGCAGCCGCAAGCCATGCCATAATACCAAGTCGGATGTCTATCAGGAAGGTGCCAGCAATAGCGAGCCCACCGATGAAATTATGTAGCCCATCTCCAATTAAAATCAAGTAAGTCAGTGGTTGCTTGCAACTCATCGCGGCGCGATGGCAATGATGCCAGTGTAATAATTGCTCCAAAGCAAAAAACACAAGAAATCCCAGAAGAATCCATAGGTAGAATGTATCATCACCCTCCTCATATTTCAAAAGTCCAGCTGGAATCATGTGCAAAAATGCTCCGCCAATTAATGAGCCTGCTGCAAAGGCGACAAGAGGGAGAAGAATTTTCTGCAGTGTTTGTTCTTTTAGAATTAAGGTAACACTTCCAACCAGAGCGATGGCGCTCATCAGGAGGCTACTGGAAATTATCCAACCTAAAGTACTCATTCGGCGTTATGTGTTGTGATCAGAGCGGCATTTCCGACCTTGCCCGTAGTTCCCTTCTCTTTCGATGCATCTCTGGAAAGCGGGGAGGTGATTTTCTGTTGATGCTCTTTGTAATTGCTTTAACACATATTGAATATCAGTATGATCCCCTGTTAACTTGAGTAATCTTTCATACATTTCTGCATTTTCAATTTCAGCTTCAACACCTGCCTGGCATGCTTCCAGAACAGATCGGGGAGCTTGAATGCGTGAGTCCCAGTCATCTTCTGGTACAACTACATTGTATTTATCAAATAGAGGTAATAAGGCTTCAATATGTCGACTTTCAGCGTCTACAATATTTATAAATGGGCGTATTTCACCGAATGCGCGGATGACTTGGCGGTACGTCGCACGAGCTTTATATTCATCATGGATTGCTTCGAAAAGAACATTGCTGACAGTGTCAGTCATAGTATACTCCTGTGAAAATAATTCTGACTATATTCGCTAGACTAACGCTCCGCATCAGCGGCTAACAAAGCGCGTAGCGGTTTGTTGATCCGACTGCTTGCGCTTGTTATGCGTCATGTTTCTGCGCTCGCAATACAACAAAAGAACCTTCTCCATACCCCTGCTTAACCTCCGACTTATAGTTTTCATTAACATCACCGGGCAATATTGCCTGAACACAATATATGTTACTGAACCCAGTCTTTTCTAACTTGCCCTGAATTTCCTCAACTGAATGGAAGTTAGCGTTTTTGTAGAACTTACTTTCATTTTTCCTTTCCCCATATTTCTTGCCTAGCCTACTATTCCTGTCTATTAGGCCAACAATGATGAAGCCTTCTGATTTAAGTACTCTATGCACCTCTTTAAATGCGAGCTCTGGCATCTCAAGAAAACAAGCAGTTGTCACGAGAAGTGCATAATCATACAAATTGTCTTTTACTGGAAGAGACTCTGCTGTACCCGCTATAACATTGACCCCACGGCTAAGTGCTATATTGCGCATGGCTTCGGCAGGCTCGACACCTAAGGACACTTCTAACGGCTGAGTAAAACGCCCAGTGCCTGCACCAATTTCTATTCCATTCCCCTCTTTCGGTAGCAGCTCCCTTATAGCCTTTAATTCCTGCGCATACTCTCTTTCGTGACTTTCAAACCACTTGTCATATTCAGCGGCAAAATTATTAAAGGACTCTAATTCAATCATGGACTATCAGCGACGCATAACGCCCGGCTCACCGAGCAAATTTTTGATGGCGGCTTTTGTGCGTTTTTTGCACAAAAAGTGGCAGCGGAAATTTGTCCGGTGCAGCCGCTTGTTAACTGTAGACTTCGATGTCTGGTAAGTTCTCATAAACAGCCATGCATGTTTGGTTTTGTTGTAGGGCTTTCACAATAACAGGTAATGGCTCTGGCCATATACCTTGAATATCAGTTTCAAGACGACCCTCTGTGCCAAAGGCTAACTGCTCTATTGGTGGAGTAAATTTTGCCTCTACTCCTTCTTTGTTACCTCTTGGATCAACTCTGTACCAGCCTAAGTCATTCAAGTAAATGGCATTCAAACCATGTAAGCAATATGGAGCACCATCACCAGTTAGAGATAAACGTTGATAACACAAGCCTACTGGAATTCCATTTGCCCTCAATAGCGCAGCCAAAAGATGGCTTTTAGAGTAGCAATAGCCTGTTTTTTGATTTAACACATCTGAAGCTTTGCACGTGATCACATCTATTTGGAAGTCCCAAGTGTGCTTGATTGAATCCCGAACATACTCAAAGCATGCTTTAGTAACCTCAATGTCTGTGTCCAAATCATCTTTGATGTCACGAGCCACTTTCTGAATTTCAGGGCACTCCCAATTGATGAACTCAGAATTTTCAAGATACTGCTTCATTGCTGACTCTCTTGACAGTTAACGCCTTGCTAAGCGGCGCACAGCTTGGTGATTGGGTTTGCGCATAATTGGCGAAGCCAGCGCAAAACCAAGCGCCGAGATGGGCGTCCAGTGGAGGCCGTCAGGCCGGAACGGTGCTTGAGCAACTTGTTATACGATTTTATTTTTCCATTGCTCTGCTGTAATTCTGTATAAAACATGCTCTCTCAGAGGATGTTTTTCCGGTATTATTGGATGCTCAAAATTACTTTCTAAATTTCGCATATTTAACCTTTCCATTACCGACCATGACCGCATATTTGAAACCGAAGTGAAAGAGTAGACCTCATTTAGTTTTAGCTCTTCAAATGCGAATTTCAAAGCTTCATGAGCAGCTTCGGTAGCATACCCCTTTCCCCAATATTTGTTCCCTAGTCTCCAGCCAATTTCCACGCAGGGTGTAACAGGTAAATCATAAGTTGGTTTATGCAGACCAACAAAGCCTACAAATTCTTTTTCTTTTTTTGTTTCTACTGCCCAGAAACCCCAAGACCGTTCAGATATGAGTTCCTTCAGTTTGCTTGCCATGATATTACTTTCAATTTCACTCAAAGTATTTGGGTAGTATTCCATGACAATAGGGTCAGCATTCATCTCAGAAAAAACAGGAAGATCACTATCCTTCCATTGCCTTAGTATGAGCCTCTCAGTTTCTAATTTTATTGATTCATTCATGGCTAGATCTCATGCCCCTGATACCGTATAACGTCTCGGAGCTAAGCAGATTCCGACGAGAGGGAAATGCGGAGCATTTTCCTGAGGAAGGAAATCTGCTTCAGCGGATTGATAGGCAGCGCGCGAATCAGCGCGCGCCTGATACCCGATGAAGTTTACTTGGCTCCGAGACGATAGGCCAGGCGCGCGCAGCGCATCTGGCCTATCGCCGCAAATCAGTCGCGCGTTTTTTGCGGCGGCTGAATTTGCCTTGTTATGCGGCATTAGCACATTGTTCAGTAACTTAACGGCCGCCATTGGCCCGAGCGGGTCGGTTGGAAACACTTATGCAGTTGCAAGATCGCTGCTGAGTCCGGGCACCTCGGAGGCATCCCATTCCCAGAGGCAAGATCGAATTCATAGGCATTATCTTAATTTCTGGAAGACTCGCGGATCAATCGCCGCAGCACCGAACATGCCACCCGCTAGTGCTCCAGCAATTCCGGGGCTCATAACGTCCTGGCCCGCTAAGAATAGGCCGGGAACAGGCGTACGGGCGTTGAGTGCGTCTGACAACATCCGGCGTGGGGTCGTTTCGAGGCCATAGGACCCGCCCTTCTCGTGGCCGGTGAATGAGGCAGTAGCGAGTGGCGTACCAAGTTCGCTATAGACCACAAGCGGTGCCAGTGCCGGGAACTTCACCGCAAAGAGCTCCATTATTCTGGACTCAATATTCTGCTTGAAAGCTTCCCACTCCCCGGAACTCCGGGCCGCAAATTCGGCCACCGTCGACCAATCGGCACACACCACTATGTCACCGGTATGCTTGTTCGACGGCCCCGGATCATGGGCTGGGTTCTTGAGGGACGAAAACGAGACGAACATCATCGGAATGGATTCACCATCTGCCGCAGTCCATATGGCGTCATTGGTGTCCCAGCTGTCGTAAAACCAGTGGTTCGAGCGCGTCGCTCCGTGTTGGGCGATGTCTCCCTCGAAGCCGAGAAAAAGATCGAAGTGGCAGATCGACGGTTTGAAAGTGGCTATCTCACGTGCCCACTGTTGTTCGCGAATCTCTCCCGGCAGCAGGTGTTTCACGGTCTCACCGGCTCCGATCGCCGAGACGATGATGGGTGCGTTTATCACTTCGCCGGACTCGGTGCGTACGCCAATGGCTTTGCCATCCTCAAGCAATATCTCGCTGACCGGCGTTCCAGCCCGGGCACGGCCCCCCGCCGATTCGATGACCGGAATGAGCCCACTTGCGATGGCAGCACCACCGCCCACGGGGTAGGCGGCTCCTCCGAGATAATGGCCCATGATTGTGGCGTGAACGGCGAAACTCGCTTCTGTCGGTTTGCCGCCATAGGTGCCCCACTGCGCTGACAATACGGCGGCAAGCTTCGGGTTGCTGATGAGTTCCGCAATGACCTCGCCGGTCGTGCGGCTACACCAGCGCTGAATTTTCCGCTTATTCCACCAGTGATGCGCGGAACGGAACGGCTCTGGCATCGCTCGCTCAGTACCAACCATGTGCCCGGCTTCCTCCGCAGACAACAACGCCTCGAAGTAGGCATCGATTTCAGCAACATTGTCGGGAAACTGGTCTTTGAGCTCCATCTTGTAGGCTGAGGCCGGGCGCCCCACGGAAATCTTAAATCCATCCGGGAAATGCAGCGTGTCGTAGACGGTACCGACCGAGTGAAATTCGATTGTTCCGCCACTGAGCCAGTCCAGGATCCGGCCCGCTAACTGGTCGTGGCCGAATGTGCCGCAATAGTGTAGGCCGACATCCCAGGTGAAACCATCGCGAGTGAAAGAGTGGGTCAGTCCGCCAACCATCTGCGCTTGCTCAAGAAGCAAGACTTTGTGATCCAGCTGGGAAAGCGCAGCGGCCGTCGTCATTCCGCCCATGCCGGACCCGATGACAATGACATCGAACTCGTTTGCTGACGTTTTAGCTGTCATTCGACGGCACTCCTCTTCTTCTTGGTGTGTCTGTCAATAATACTTGTAACCGATCCGATTTTGGGTCAATCGATCGCTCTTGGCCGAAAACAGAAATTTGCATTTCATCACCAAGTCCACATCTCACATCTGCAATTTTACCGTATAACGTTTTGCTCAGCGGCAGCCGAAATGACGGAATTTTTGTGTGAAAATGGAGCGTAGCGACTCACACAAAAAGGCCGGTGCTTTTGGCTGTCCGATTCAGCTGCTTGTTATAAGCGATAGGCACTAATCTCAAACAGTGTGCCTCCGATTCCAGGGGGCGTTCTCAATCAGCTTGTTATTTTAAGCGGTTTTCATTTGGCATTCCAGCTTTGTAGTGATTTCCAAAGGATGAAAATGGCCAGAATGTCTCTTCGTGATGATCAATGGGAAAGAATTCGACCCCTGCTGCCTGGAA
>Ga0209633_10004265_pt1 | contig 12891 bp, 6 predicted proteins | sample Cruoilmetagenom1_FD_187290 | JGI IMG/M metagenome (GOLD analysis project Ga0209633, IMG submission 187290) | Oil polluted marine microbial communities from Coal Oil Point, Santa Barbara, California, USA - Sample 1 (SPAdes) (version 2) | ecosystem: Environmental > Aquatic > Marine > Oil seeps ... | reverse complement strand
GGTAGATTATGATGCAAAAACAGGAAAAGTACGAAGTAGACAAACAGCACAAGGCTATATAGATTCATCATCATGGGCTAGGGGACAGGCATGGGGTTTATATGGATTTACACAGACTTATAAAAATACAAAAAATATCGCTTTCTTAAATTTGGCAAAGGGAATTGCAAACTATATAATGACCAATACAAAAATACCTGAAGATCATATTCCGTATTGGGATTATGATGCTCCTAAAATACCGAATGAACCTCGTGACGCTTCGGCTGCAGCTATTACCGCTTCGGCATTGTTAACATTACAAGAATTTGTTCCAGAAAAAAAAGAAGCAATGCTAGCTTATGCAGAAAGTATATTACGTAGATTAGCAAGCCAAGATTATTTGGCAAACTATGGTCAAAATCAAGGCTTTATTTTAATGCATTCTGTTGGAAACATTCATACAGGAGAAGAAAATGATAAGCCTTTAAATTATGCTGATTATTATTTTTTAGAAGCATTAATTAAATGGAAAGAACTTACTCATTAGAATAATATTAAGCACCAAATTCAAAAAATAGATCATGAAGAATTATTCTTTTTTATTTATAATCATATTTTTTTTAACATTAATGCTAGTTTCCTGTACTGTAGGTAACAAAGAAAAGAAGTTGTTTGTAAAGAAAAGCCAAAAACAAACCAATATTATATTCAATAATAAACTAACAGAAACAGATACACTTAACTATATGAATTATCCATACTTATATATGGGTGGAGGTGTAGCTATTGGCGATATTAATAATGATAATATTCCTGATATATATTTTACAGGAAATATGGTAGATGATAAACTTTACTTGGGCAAAGGAAATATGAAATTTGAAGATATTACTAATAAATCCTTTAAAAGTTTAGATGAAAAGTGGCATACTGGGGCTACAATGGCAGATGTAAATAATGACGGTTATTTAGACATTTATGTGAGTGTGTCTGGTAAAAATTCTCCTAGAACTAATTTATTATATATCAATAATAAAGACTTAACTTTTACGGAATCGGCAAAACAATATGGTATTGATGATAATGGACATAGTACTCAGGGTGTTTTCTTTGATTATGATAAAGATGGAGATTTAGATTTGTATGTAGCCAACTATCCTTCTACTAAATTTTTAGCTCCAATATCACATTATAGATCTAAAATGGATAGTCTAACATTAAAAGATTCTGATAGACTATACAGAAATAATGGAGATCATACTTTTAGTGATGTAACGACTGAAGCTGGAGTTTTAAATTTTGGATTGTCATTAAGTGTTACTGCTGCTGATATAAATAATGATGGCTGGACTGATCTGTATGTATCAAATGATTTTGCAGCACCTGATTATTTATATATGAATAATAAAAACGGGACATTTAGAAATACACTAAATCAATCTACTAACCACACTTCTTATTTTGGAATGGGTGCTGATATTGCTGATTTTAACAATGATGGCCTATTAGACATTATACAATTAGATATGACCCCGGAAGATAATTATCGATCAAAAGCCAATATGGCAAGTATGAGTACAGAAAAATTTTGGGAAGGCGTAAATTCAGGATTTCATCATCAATATATGATAAACTCATTGCAACTAAATAGAGGTAACATAGATAAAGACACTCCGATCTTCAGTGAAATAAGCCGTTTAGCAGGTATATCTACAACAGATTGGAGTTGGTCTCCTTTATTTGCTGATTTGGATAATGATGGTTGGAAAGATATTTTTATAGCGAATGGAACTCGTAGAGAAATTAATAATAAGGATTACTTTATTGATTTAAGTCAAGGAAGTGCCTTTAGTAATAGTAGCGACCTTGAATCGTCATTGAACATACCTTCAGAAAAAATTGATAATTATGCTTTTAAAAATAATGGAGACCTTTCTTTTTCAAAAGTTAACGATGATTGGGGACTAAGTTTTTATGGTTATTCTAACGGTGCAAGTTATGCCGATCTAGATTTAGATGGTGACCTAGATCTAGTTATTTCTAATATTGATTCAATAGCAGTTTTATTTGAAAATAAAGGAACTAATTTTCATAAAAATGGGTATATAAGATTTTCTTTTAATGGACCTGTAAAGAATCCGTTTGGTATTGGTGTTAAAGTGAAAATTGAAAGTAATGACCAACAACAATTTCAGGAATTGACTACAACCAGAGGCTTTCAATCATCTTCAGAACCAAAATTACATTTTGGTGTTAGTAGTTTAAAGAGTATAAATAAAATAACTATTATTTGGCCTGATGACAAAGTTGAAGAACTTGCAAATGTAAAAACCAATCAAGAAATTAAAATTAGTTATACCAATGCAAAAAAAGTTACAGATCAGTATGAAGATGTTAGCTCAACTCCCTTTTTTACGGATATAACAAAGCCTTCAAATATTAATTATAAACATACTGAAAATGATTATAATGATTTTGAATTTGAAACATTACTTCCTCACAAAACTTCAAATTTTGGGCCTGGATTAGCTGTAGGAGATATCAATGGTGATGGTTTGGATGATTTTTTTATTGGTGGAGCGGCTAATCAGTCTGGTATATTATATCTTCAAAACATTGATGGAACGTTTATAGTTGCAAAGAATCAACCATGGTCAGTACACAAAAATAGTGAAGATATGAGTGCTGTGTTTTTTGATGCTGATGCTGATGGAGATCAAGATTTATATATAGTAAGCGGAGGGAACGAATTTTTACCAAATTCAGAAGAATTACAAGATAGAATTTATATAAACAATGGAAAAGGGAGTTTTTCCCTTTTATTACAGGCTTTGCCAATAGTTAATCAAAGTGGTTCGTGTGTTAAACATTTTGACTATGATAAAGATGGTGATCTTGATTTATTTGTTGGAGGAAGATTGATTCCTAGAAAATATCCGTATCCAGCGGACAGTTATATACTGCGAAATGATTCTAGTAATGGAAAAGTTAAATTTACAGACGTTACATCTGATATTGCACCAACCTTAAAAGAATTGGGTTTGGTAACCGATGCTATTTGGAATGATTATGACAAAGATGGTGATATTGATTTAATTATAGTAGGAGAGTGGATGCCAATAACAATCATTGAAAATAAAAAAGGAATCTTTATGAAGAGGGATAATGAAAGTTTTAAAAATACAACAGGCTGGTGGTCAAGTATTGTAGCCAAAGATATGGATAATGATGGAGATGATGATTTTATTGCAGGAAATTTGGGATTAAATTATAAATACAAAGCTGAATTAGATAAAACATTCGATGTTTTTGTTAGTGATTATGATAAAAATGGAAAACAAGATATTATTTTAGGTTATTATAATGATTCTATTCAATACCCGGTTAGAGGTAGACAATGTTCTTCTGAACAAATTCCCAATATTAAACGTAAGTATATAGATTACAATTCTTATGCTAGAGCAACGTTAGAAGATATTTATACCAGTACAGCTTTAGAAAATTCTTTACATTACTCAGCGCAAACATTTGCTTCAAGCTATATTGAAAATTTAGGCAATGGTAAATTTCGACTATCTCAACTGTCAAATTTTGCTCAATTATCTTCTATAAATACAATTATAGCAAAAGATTTTAATAATGATAATATACAGGACCTTTTGGTAGCAGGTAATTTATTCGCTTCAGAGGTAGAAACACCACGTAATGATGCAAGCATGGGACTTTTATTATTGGGGAAAGGAAATGGTGAGTTTTTAGAAGTATCTATACAACAAAGTAAATTTATTGCTTCAAAAGATGTAAAGAATATGTCACTAATAAAAACAAAAGATGGCTTTAGTGTATTGATTGCAAATAATAATGATGCTTTACAAATATTTAGAATAAATAATAAAGAGTGATTTTAATCAAAAAGAATTCCTAGAGGCTTTGTTGCTCTAGATTTTCAATTTACCTTTCCTTAGGAGAGCCGGAGGTGATTTGGCAGTTTCGAGTGAGATGAGAAATTTTTTATTGGTGATAAAAAGAAAAGACCGTCTTTTTTAGACGGTCTCTCTATTTAAAATAAGTTTAACTTTATTTGACTCAAATAAATTAATACCCGTTATTTTGTGCTAGATTTCCACTACTTGCAGATACTTCAGCTGCAGGGAAAGGTAATAATGTATGTTTAGTCGCATCAAAGGTTAAAGTTTGATCAGAGCTAAAGTCCAATGTAGAAATATCCATTTTACCAGCCTTACTCCAACGAATTATATCATACCATCTCCAAGCTTCTTCAGCAGCTAATTCAACGGTTCTTTCTTCCATAATCCATTGTAAAATTACATTTTCATCTGTTTCAGCAATATTTCTGTCAGCCGGTATAGCGCTAGCAGGAGCAACTGAATTTCTTGCTCTTTCTCTTATTGTATTTATCATTGTGATAGCTTGAGATTTGTCACCACCAGACATTAACATAGCTTCAGCCTTCATTAACATTACATCTGCAAGTCTAATTACTCTGGGATTATTCAAATCTGTAGGAAATTGACGTACATTTTTATCAATATACTTTTTAATTTGCCCATCTCTAAATGTCATATCTTTTCTTGGGTCACCATCTTCAAATGCATTTTGAAGCTTACTAGAAGGTAACATTAGTCTAGTTGTTAAAAAGGCATCAAAGAATCCCCAGAAACCACCTATATCTGCTACAGGTGCAAAATCATCAATAGGAATCCAAATATTATTCACTGCATTTTGACCAATTTGAATTTCAAATAACGATTCAGCAGTATTTTCGTTTTCCCCATCAAAGTTATCGGCAAAATTAGGCAATAATGAATAGCCTAAACCATCTATTTGATCAAATGCCGCTAAAGCCGCACTTAAATCACTTCCACTATAACCATTAATTGTTGCTCTATGTAAGAGAGCCTTTCCTAAAATACCTAAGGCTGAACCTTTGGTTGCTCTACCAATATCACCTCCTGTCCAATTACTAGGTAATAAACCAGCAGCAGCAGTTAACTCATCTATGGCATAATCTAAAGTTTCATCAACAGTACTATTAGTTGGTAAAAATGCTAAATCAGTAATAGATTCTTTTACTAATGGTGGTGTGTCAAAATTTAAAGCTAAATGAAAAAACATATAAGCTCGCAAAAATCTAGCTTCACCTTCATAGGTATTTTTAAGTTCTGCATTATCAACAAAAACAGCGTCACCAAATTCTGTCAATTTACCTAATGTAAGATTCATTCTGTTAATTAATTGATAAGCTAATCTATAATAATCTGAAACAGAAGAATTAGTTGCATTTAATGACCCAAAAACTTCAAAAGGGTCAGGTTGATTAGAGGTTATTAAATCATCTCTCATCGTATTTATTGCCTGCAAGTAATTTCGTGGAGTGCCATTAACTCCCGTATAATTCTTGTAAAATTGTGTTAATTTCGCATAACCTCCAATGACAGCTTTATTATAACTTTCAGTTCCTTCTTCTGAGAAAAAACTATCTGTTGTTTGTCGTGAAAACGGTACATCATGAGCTTCATCAGTACACCCTTGTACAATAAGTACAGTAAGTAGTACAGTAAGCACCTGTTTTATTATATTAATTTTTTTCATAATTTATATTTTTTCTTTAAAACGTTAAATTCATTCCTAACAGCCATGTAGTTGCAGGAGGATTAAAATCAGTATCACTAAATAAATTTACTTCAGGATCTAAACCTGAATAGCCGGTAATTAATGCAACATTATTACCACTAACATACAACCTTAAGTTTTGTAAACCAATTTTTTCTAAAGTATTTTCATTAAAAGTATATCCAACTTGAAGGTTCTGTAATCTTAAATAATCAGCATCTTCAACAAAACGACTTGAAAATCTATTATTTGAAACTGGATCATTTCGCAATGCTCTTGGAATAGTATTTGAAGCGTTTGTTGGAGTCCATCTACCGAGAACTGTTGTTAATTGATTTCCATGACCTGTCTGACCTTCACCAGCAAGTCTAACTTGATTTACTTTCTGAACATCACCAACACCTTGCCATTGCATTGAAACATCAAATTGCTTATAGTTAGCACCCATATTAAATCCATAAAAGTATCCTGGTATGGTCTTACCTAGTTCTGTTCTATCATTAGAATTAATTAACCCATCTGGTGTATTACTTCTAAATTCTCCTGGATCAGGATTACCAAATAAGTCAGCAAATCGCACATCACCAGGCGAGATATCTCCATTCGATCCAGCCTCATCTGTATGTGTAGCTCTCCAAGCATCAACTTCTCCTGGTGTTTGAAAGATACCTTCCATTTGATAGCCATATATAAAGCCAATAGAACGTCCTACTTGTGTACCATAAAAACCACCTTGAATGATTCTTCCATCTGCAGCTTCAGCAGTTAATTTTTCAACTTTGTTAGTAACAGTAGTTAAATTCATTCCAAAATTATATTCAAAATCATCTCCAATTTGATCATTCCAATCAAATTGTAGTTCAATACCTTTATTAGAAACTTCAGCCAAGTTAACTACTGGGCTATTATTTATACCAATGGTTGCAGGTAAAGGAAAAGGTTGAAGAATATCTTCAGTTAAACGATAATAATAATCAAATGAAAAGCCAAGACGATTGCTTAATGCAGCTCCATCAAACCCAATATTTGTAGTGGAACTAGTTTCCCAACTTAAATCCGGATTTGGAAATCCAGGTTGAAAAGCTCCTAAAATAATACCATCAAAGTTTCCTGTGGCTAGTCTTGGGTTTAATGAAATAGAGGCTAAATAAGAAAATGCTCTTGTTTCTTGGTTGCCAGTTTGCCCCCAACTAACTCTAAGTTTTAAATCATCTAACCATGATACATCTTCCATAAAAGCTTCATCCGAGACACGCCATGCAGCAGAAGCTCCATAAAAATCTCCAAAACGATTACCAGGAGCAAATACAGATGAGCCATCTCTACGATATGAGGCATCTAAATAATATTTAGAATTGAAGTTATAAGAAAACTTAACCAATGCACCTGATAATATTTTACGTTCTTTAAAACTTTCACCCGCTTGGCTATCACTTGGGCTTAAACCTACTCTGTCTATATCTTCAAAGAGTGGATTAACTGCTCCTGTTTGTACCCAGTTTGTACCAATTTTTTGTTTTGAAATATTTAATAATAATTCAAAACTATGATCTTTTATCTGTTTAGTATAACTAGTTAAAAATTCTGTTAATATACTAAAGTTGGTTAGATCTCTAATCAAATAATCTGTTTGATCTTGAGAATTTACATGAAAACGAAAGTATTTTCTAGATCTAATCCGTTCTCTTTTATTATTATTCCAGTCTATACCCAAAGTACCTCTTAACTTTAACCCTTCAAGCGGGGAAATTTCAGCATAAACTGAACCTAAATTTCTTAGTATTTTATATTGATCAAACCCAATATCACCAATAGCTAAACCGTTGTTCCCTGTACCACCATTGGTATCTCCCCATAATAATGTGCCTGCACTATCTCTTACAGGAGCAAATCCTGTTGGATCATTTGCATCAAAAATAGGTTGCCATGCAGGTTTGAAAGCGTTTGAAACTAAATTCAAATCACCTACTATACCTTTTGAATCATCATTTTCTGAATAAGCAACTCTTAAAGTTTCACCAATTTTAAACCATTTGGCAATTTTAAAATCAGAAGTTAACGTTGCTGTATAGCGTTTTAATTTATTATAAATCAAGGTACTTTCTTGGTTTGAAACAGCTCCTGAAAAATAGAAGTTAGCTTTTTCATTTCCACTTTGAGCACTAAAGCTATAATCTTCAGTTAATGCATTCTCATTTGTTATGGCTGATTGCCAATCATATGTTTGACCATTACCAAGAAATGCAGCATTACTTGGGTCAATAAACTCTGGTAAAGCTTGACCTGCATTATTATATTCATCAGTAAGTAAACTGGTATATTGACTTGTATTTAATACATCATAGTCTTTACGAATATTTCTAATACCTCGTCTGGCACTAACGCTAAATGTGGTTTTATTACCTTTACCTCTTTTCGTTTCAATTAAGATAACACCATTTGAAGCACGCATACCATAAACTGCTGTTGCAGCTGCATCTTTTAGTACAGATATTGAAGCAATATCACTTGGATTAATTAAGTTTAAGATATTTTGAGATCCACGAATATCATTTGCCCCTGCACCAGAAGCTAAAGCGGTAGCACCTGCACCAAACTCAGAGATTGGTATGCCATCAATAACATATAAGGGGTCATTAAAGCCTAATGTACCAACACCTCTAATACGTATAGTAGGCCTTGCATTTGGATCACCAGATGCAGATTGAACCAAAATACCTGAAGTTGTACCTTGTAATGCGAATTCAGGCGAAACTTGTACACTTGCTTCAATTTGTTTCGCTGTTATTTGTGATACAGCAGAAGTGATGTCTCTCTTCTTTTTTGTACCATATCCCACAACAACAATCTCATCTAATGCACTTGCATCTTCCGTCAAAGTTATGTTAATAGTAGTATTGTCTCCAACAGTTACACTTTGAGTTTGCATTCCTACAAAAGAAAATTGTAGTACATCACCCTTGTTGGCAGTAATAGAATACTTTCCATCAAAATCTGTTTCAGTACCATTATTTGTACCTACCACTAGAACATTTACACCAGGAAGTGGTGAGTTGTCTGCACCCGTAACAGTACCTTTAATCTCTTGTTGTTGAATTATTGACACGTTATTAACAGCGTAAGTTTGAGAAGTAAACACTAATAACATCATTAAAGATATTTTTAGTATTCTAAATCTTTCTTGAACACTGCTGCTTTGCGCATCAATCCTTTTGTTTAATAATTTTTTCATAAAAATTAATGTTAAGTTAATTGTATAATTGAATTAGTATATCATTAGCAATAATACATACATCTTTGCCGCTAATTATCCTGTACTGTCCTGTAAAATTGTTTTATCATTGATAGAAAATTATTCATTATCTCTTTTTGATTAAATTTTGAAAAATATGATACGCTTTAATGGGTAATTTTATAGTTATACGGTTATAATATTTATGATAGAAAAAATCTAGAAAATAAATTATACATTTGAAGTTATGAAAAAGCTCAATAAAAATTTAGCACTAATTTCTACAATTATTTTGACACAGTTCAATCTTAGTAATACCAATGCACAAGAAGTGGGTTTACAATTATACAGTCTTAGAAATGAGTTTAAAACTGATGTTATAAGTACTCTAGATTCCATTCAGTCTTGGGGTATAACCAAATTAGAAGGTGGTGATACTTATGGACTGCCATTAGAAGAATTTAAAAAGGCCATTTCTGACCGCGGAATGCAAGTGGTAAGTGTAGGTGCTTCCTATAATGATTTACAAAATAATGTTTACAAGGTAATTAAAAGTGCTAAAGATTTTGGAGCAACTTATGTAATGTGCCCTTGGATACCTCATAATGAAAATATTTTCACTATTAAGGAAACACAACGGGCAGTAGAAGTATTTAATAAAGCAGGCAAGGTATTGAAGGCTGAAGGAATAATTTTAACTTACCATCCGCATGGATATGAGTTTCGACCATATAAAGAAGGGACATTATTTGATTATATGGCTCAAAATTCAAAACATTTTAATTTTGAAATGGATGTTTTTTGGGTAAAACAAGGTGGAGTACACCCATTATCATTGCTTAAAAAGTATCCAACTAAATTTTTATTGATGCACTTAAAAGATAGAGCGATTGGAACAGTTGGTAATCAAAATGGTAGGGCAGATGTAGAGGCCAATGTAATTTTAGGCACAGGTGATGTTGGAATTGCGGATTTGGTTACAGAAGCAAAAAAGTTAAAGATTGCATATCTATTTATTGAGGATGAATCTTCTAGTGTAGTGCAACAAATTCCAAAAAGCCTCTTATATCTCAACGGATTAGATAACTAATTTAAAAAGGAAGAAATCTCTTAATTTGTTGAACAGTTATTTATCAATAACGACTTCCATTTGAATTTTTGCATGTTCTTTTGGTGCAACTACTGTATTTAAAACATTAAAAGATAGATGTATACTTTCTTTTCTTACTAATGTTTTTACTTGAAGAATGGTCTTATGATTAGCAGGAATAATAACAATATCTGTACTATTCTGCAATAAATAATCGCTGGTATTTTCTAAAATATATTCAGCATCAGAATTATTTTGTATGGTAAGATTCAAAATAGTTAAAGGCTTTTTATGTTGTGTCCAACTTGCTTCTTGATACCTTGCATCTTTTACAACCATTGATGCTTTGATTAAAGGTTCTAAAAATTCTTGTTTCCCTACAAGAGTATTATTAAACCAAATGGCAGTTCTACCATCAAAAAGTGCTTTTTTTATAGATTCTTTTGATTTTTCTTTTGCAAAAACCAAGGTTATTGGTCTATGGCCTCCTTCTGGGACTTTATAATCCCAATCAATCAACCCATGTATATCAGAAGCTCCAATAAAAGTAAGGTTATTTGCCAAAGCAATTTCTAATGCTTCAGTAGAATATCTATCTTCATTAACAATCTCAACTCCATTTATCAATTTTTCTTTGATCAGTTGTTCATGCATATCTGTTAACCTAGCGACACCATCATGTGCTTGTCCTTTCCAATGTGGATGATTCCAAAAAATAAAAGCACCTTGTTTTTTGGCCTCTCTAAACGCATCGATAGCATTATCTTTTAATAACAGATTGGCATCTTTAATAAATATAGCATTACTATGACCAGGAGGCATTTTTCTAGTAATTTCTGAACCATTTGCAATAATTAAGGTTGTATCTCCTATACTTTTCTTTGTGTCAAGTGCAATTTGATAAGCTCTATTTCTATCTGGATGTGGAATATCATCTTTGTGAGGCTGATATTCTAAATGTTCAGTAATAGAGATAGCATCCAACCCGTCTTTAATAGACTCTTTAACTCTAATTGAAGGATAAACTTCACCATCAGAAAAAACTGCATGTTGATGAAAATCACATTTTAATGTTTTATAACCCGGCACATCAGGAAAAGTAATTTTTCTATCATGTTTATGTTGTGCTAGTGTAGAAAATGTAATGCTAATACCTAATATTAAAAAAGAGAGATACTTATATGTATTATTCATAATGATATTAATTCGTTCTTAAAAAAAAAGATAGATTCTTACAGAGCAAAGTTACATATCAAAAATCAGAAAGCATTATAGATTCAATAATACTTGCTAACTTTTCTTCATCCATTTTTAATTTTAAATAGGAGTGGTTAGAATTCATATCTTTTATCCATTTATTTCCGCCTTTTTCATTAGGTAAGCAAGTACTGCCTGATACTTTTGTCCAATACTCATTAATACCACCTCTCACAGCATATAAAACTGCTGTTTGATCGAAAGAAGCATTGTCAATTATTTTTCCGTTATAGTACTCCTTCATCCAAGGGGCGTTGTTACTAAAATGCAAAAAGCCAACATATAAGGGCGTATTTTTATCGATTTTATTAAAGACTTTTCCAGTTTTTATAGGTAAACCTACTTCGAATCCTGAAAAGGTAATTGGTACTGTAATTTCAGGAATGACAAATTTTGTAACACCTTCCATTGCTCCTGAAAAGTTCCACTCCCATTTTCCTGCCGGATATTTTCCTCCCATAATAACAAATTCTTTCACCTTTTGTTCAATTAGCTGTTTCCCTGTAAATTCTGAAATTGAATCTGGTTTAGAGTTGATTAAGTTTTGGATGTTTTTTAGAGGACCAACAGTGACAATAGTAATGTCTTTGTCTGCACTTTTTGTCAATATTTGCCTATAGAGAACAGTAGCATCTAGTACATTTTGATGTGTTTTTTTGTGAGGGAATTTATCTACGATTGGCTTAGAATAATTCCATGGGACGAATTGAATACTATCCTTTCGCGTACCCATTGGGATATTTGGGTGTTTATAAAAACTATTGACTGCATCCATTGCGGATATGGCGTACATTTCAGTAGACCAACACATTATGGCCAAGAGATCACATTCTTCTTTATCTATAAAGCTATGCAACATGGCCAAAGCCCCTAAATCGTCCGCATCACCACCAAAATCTGTATCAAAAATGATTTTTTTTTGTGCAAACAAATTAGTTGATAATAAAAACACTGCCCCAAAAAATAATATAATTTTTAACCCTCTCATTTATTGACTTTATTTTTTAGTAGCATTATCTTTTATAGATTTTTCATAATCAGGCATAGTTTCTTTAGCCCTTTTTCTAATAAAATGCATTAAATTTTCTATTTGTTCATCCGTCATATCTGGAAAAGATGGCATGCCCATATTGTTTTTTAAACCATCCCGAATTACTGCTGTAAAAGCTTCTTTATTTAAGGCAATAGGAGAAGCTCTCATATCCGGAGCCATACCTCCGCTAAACATATTATCACCATGACAAATAAAGCATTTCCAATATTCATTCATTCCTTTAGCGACCTTTTCTTTGTCAATTTTAAAATTAACATCGACAATAGGTTTAGGAAAATGGCGAGGTGGTAAAGCTGGCATAGTTGCCGTGCCTTCTAAAGAGAAAGTAATTAACCTTCTAGTATGTGTGCCATATGACCACCCTAAATTGTAAGCATCTAGTCCTCCACGAGCATATCCTCCTCCAAAACCTACCAAAAGAGAAATGTATTGTTTACCATTTATTTTATAGGTGATTGGTGGAGCAGAAATGCCTAAACCAGCATCATAAGTCCAAACGATTTCACCAGTTTTTGCATTATAAGCTAGTAATTTACCATCTGATCTTCCTTGTAATACAAGATTACCTCCGGTAGTTAAAATACCTGCATTCCAAAAATCTTTTTGAGGTATTGACCACACTTTCTTTTGCGTAACAGGATT
>Ga0209633_10004263_pt1 | contig 12894 bp, 13 predicted proteins | sample Cruoilmetagenom1_FD_187290 | JGI IMG/M metagenome (GOLD analysis project Ga0209633, IMG submission 187290) | Oil polluted marine microbial communities from Coal Oil Point, Santa Barbara, California, USA - Sample 1 (SPAdes) (version 2) | ecosystem: Environmental > Aquatic > Marine > Oil seeps ... | reverse complement strand
TCCTCAATGGGGGGGGTGTCAAATTTTTATTAAATTTCATTAATTTTTGTCGATTATTCAATATCACTTTCTCTAAAAAATACCTTGCTTCAAAAAATTTAAGATTTTTTAATAATTTTATCAATTAGATAAAATATCTTAAATAAAATTATCAATTAACCATTTCGGGATTAAATCCTTTTTCTGAAGAATTATTTTCCAATAATATTTTTTCAACTGGCTCCCAAGGTTCAAAATAATCTCGATCTCTTAAATTTTTTTCTGGATTATTAAAGCGTTGATTTTGATCAACTAATCCTTGATGATTTTTTTTAATAGTTTCCATTTTTGATTTATATTCCTGCTCAGTTTTTAAAATACTTTCCAATATAGCCTGACTTGGCTGAGGATCAAGAATACAGTCCCACCAAACAAATATTGCCGAACAAAAAACAATTAAAAAAATCAAAATTGTTATAATCCAATTTCTTTTTTGAAAATAAATTAAAATATTTTCTACTTTCTCTTTAAAGTTAAACTTAATTTTCATATTTATTGTTCATTAAAAGAGATAATAATCTCTCCTTCGATCTCTGGAAAGTCCTCCAAAGAAAGATTTTCTTCACTTTTTTTTATTTTAGATTCATCAAAATCCTCTATGATCAATTTATCAATCTCTAATGCATATTTAAAATTTTGTAACTTATAAACAAACACCAACAAATCCTCGTATTGTCCGCTTAAAGAAAGTTTCAAAAAAGTTTTATTAATTGTTGCTTTCTTATCTTTTGATCGATTAGTATTAGTAGCACCAAACATTTCAATTTTTAACTCCAAATCTTCTTCTCTAGCAATTTCTTCCAACAATTCGATCAACTCTACTCTATTATTTTCATTAATCATCAAATTTTCGTTGAGAGAAGTATTCTGCTTAAGATAATCTAAATCATTTTTATATTCATTAATATTTTTCTGATCTCTATCTAATGTTATTTTAGATTCTTCCAATGAATCTTTTTGCTGATAAACCTTTTTCACCACTGGAATAACTAAAAAACAAATCAATAAAATTGAAAACATTGAAAACATTGAAAATACCAATAATGCTTTTTTCTTCCCTGTTTGAATTTTCATTTAAAATGATTATCTTTTATTAAAATTAAATCTTAGACTTAGAACTTTAAAATAAGGCTAAATCAATCTGAAAATTAATATTTTCCCGAGAAGTAAGATTTGAAATAGGCATTTCAACCTTTTCAAAAAGTTCATTCTGCTTTAATAACTCTTTAAAATCAACTAAATCATTTCTATTTTGGGCTAATCCTTCCAATTTTACCCCCCCCAGTTCCATCGTAATTTTAGAATAATAAATATTTTCTGGTAATATTTGATTAATTTGATTTAGATAGGTCCAATAAGGAAATTTTTTATTAATATTTGTTACTGATTGATTGGTTTTTTCATAATGACTATCAATTTCAGTTTTCACTTTTCGAATTATACTGCTCAATTCTCCACTTTCAGTTCTTTTAATCTCCTCTTGATTAATTTTTTTATAAATATTAATAATAAATAAATTAGCTAACAAAAAAACGACAAACAATAAAATTGAAGAAATTACAACAATACCCATCTTAAAAAGAAACCGACTAAAATTTTCTATTTTAAGCACCTTTTTTCTTTCGATTGGCAATAAATTAATTGATCTTCTCATAATCCTGCGTTTTTAAAGTTAACCCAATAACTGGAGCAAAGCCTTGAGAATTTTGTTTAGAAATTGGTGGAATTTTTTTTACAAAATTTAAATTAAACCAAGGATTAGCTTGAACAACTGGCTGTTTCAATTTAACTGTCAGATAAGAACTCAACCCTTTCAAATTAGAGCCCCCTCCACACAAAATAATCTTAGTTATTTTTTTGTTTTTTTCTTCTAAAAATAAATTTTCTTGAAGAAAATCAATCGTTTTTTTTATTTCTCGAAGAAGATTTTCTAAAACTGAATTAAAAATTGTTTTATTCTCAAGACCACTGCCTTCTATGCCCTTTTTTATCTTATAACTTTCAGCTTTTTCAAAACTATAACCCAATTCTTTTACTACGATTTCTGTCATCATTTTACCTGAAATAGAACTATCAGCCGTAAAAACCGGAATATCTTTTTTACATACAGCAAAACTACTAGAATTTGTGCCTATATAGACAATTAATGCATAATCTTGAAATTTTTTTTCAATTAGACTCCTTGCCATTGACAACGATTCAGGCTCCAATGCAACTATATTTAAATTAAGACTATCAAAAATATCTAAATAATTATCAACAACTTTTTTATTAGTAGCCATAATTAAAACATTCATTTTATTTTTAGTCTTATCAAGAATCTCCCAATCATAATAAATATCATCAAGCGCGACCGGAATATTAGCTTCAGTCTCCCATTTAATTGTTTCTTCTAAAGATTTTCTATCATCCATAAAAGGAATTGAAATAACTCGAGTAAAAACTTTTTCTTCTGGAATAGTTAACATTATATTATTACCAAAAAAATTTCCTTCTACATTAACCAAAGCCTCCCTAAAAGCCTCAATGAAGGCTTTTTTATTAACTATTACACCCTGATCAACAATTCCTTTAGAAATTTTTCTTTGCGACCAACCAGAAACTTTAAAACCTTCATTTTTCTTTTCTAACTGTAATAATCTAATACTAGCACCACTAAAATCAACTCCGAAATAGCAGACTTCATTACAACGAGACAAATTGGCCATTACTACGTTTTTCATTTTTTCATTTTTTTTATTTTTTTTGGAATTCTTCTATTTTATATCTTCCCATAAATCTAGTTCATAAACTGTGCCAGTTGGAAAATAAGGTGGTGGATAATAGATTAAATTATTATCAAAATATAAGTTTCGAATATTATAGCCAGACCCATCGGTCCAAGCAAAACCATATCGCTGATTAGTCGCCATTGAACCCCTAATGGTTATTTCATCTCGACTAATCCAGCCACCCCAAAACCAAGAATACCAATTTCGACCGACTCTTCCCTTCTGAGACAACAAAGCTGCATCAATTTCCAAATCATCTTCTGAGTACAAACCAACCGAAATATCATTTTCCGCTATTAACCCTATAATATCATCGCCATTATAATTTGTATATAAAATGTCATTATTAATATAGATATCAGTATTAATAGAATTTTCTAGATCAGCCGAAGCAATTGTAAGATGGGCTGAATTAATTTGACCCTCAACCCAAAGATGCTTGTCAGCAAAAATCAACCCGTTATCAGGAAAAGGAAAAATTTCAGCGTCTGTTTCTGTTGTAATTTGATAAGTATCAGTTTCATTCCACCGATCACCATAATAGTCAAGAACTCTTCGCATTTCAACTTTGTCATCAGTTCGAAGTATTAAGTGATAACCTAAAACAGCCACATCTTCAAGCCCACAAATCTCTTCCCAATTGTTCCAACCATGCCAAATAGAATGACAAACCTCAGTTTCATAAGTATCATCATGAAAATAAAGACCTTCATTTTGAGCTTCTGTCCTTATTAAACTCAAATCGCTTGTCACACTATTAAAGTCAATTGAAGGCACTGGAAATTCGTTACCTGCCAAAAAAACCTGGCTTTCATCTGGTTGAGACGTCCAAACCCCAGGTCTATTAACAAAAGTATCTGGATCCCAATAAGTCGTCACCGAACTCGTCACGACATTATTAGCAATTCCATCAAATCTTATCCCATTATTAGAATGAATTGGACCAAAAACATTAGTGCCCACTCCAAAACGCATTATATCATTAGCCAAAACAGAATATTCACTCCAAGACGGCTTTCTAAATCGAACCCTAATTTTCTTTTTAATATTGGGATGCCGGTAAGTCCAGCCAATTGCTTCTACTAAGACAATAGTTGAATCAACCTCAGGCGGAGTGACATTAATTTCGAATTCTCCCACCGCTTCATTATCAAAATTAGTAACAATTTTGTTGTAAGCGATATCAGTACCAATCGGATTTCCATTTAACCAAAAATCTTTAATTTGTTGTTGATTTTTACCATCCAAAACATGAGCCAAATACCAACGATAATAATAAACGCCTTCTTCCGCAAATTGAAGCGCCTTTTGTCTTGAAACTTCATTAGAACTATTTCGCTGACTACTAGCCACAAAAATAGCCAAACTAGTCAAAATAGCAACAGAAATAGAAGCGATCATCAAAATATAGACCGAGATAGCGCCCTTACTAAAATTCAATAATTTATTTTTATTTTTATTTTTCACTTTTTATTAGAATTATTTTTGAAAATAACCCAAAAAGAAAATCTTAAACAATCTTCCATCTTCAACTTAAATGGAAAAGACTACTTAAATTTTAGCATTCTATTCGTTTTTTTCAAGTAAAAATTTAAGTTTTATCTTAGATTTAATATTTTATAATTAATTTTTTTTCCATTAACTAAGACAATCTCTACTTCATCACCATTCTTTTTACCCAAAAAAGCTTTACCAATTGGTGATTCGTTGGAAATTTTACCAGAAACAGGATCGGCTTCATTAGAACCAACTATGTGAAAAGTAGTTTTTTTATCAAGCTTTTTGTTTTCTACTTCGATGATAGAATCGAGCCCAATTTTGCCATTACTCATTTTTTTATCGACTACTCTATAAGTTCGAATAACATTTTCTAAATAAATAATTCTCCCTTCGTTTTCTCTTTGTTGACTCTTAGCTTCAGAATACTCAGCATTTTCACTTAAATCACCCAATTCTTTAGCCTCTTTGATAGCTTGAGCAATTTCTTTTCTTTTTTTAATTCGAGACACTAATTCATCTCGAATTTTTTTTGCTCCATTTTCAGTAAGATATTTCATTTTTTAAAAAACTATCCCAAAGCAATTCTCATATTAAAAAATTGCTCAGTAATAATTTTATAATAAAAATTAAATTTAATCTTCAAAAAATTTAACTTAAATTATTTATTTATTTTAAATTATTATTCTAAAATTCCATCTAAATTCACATCATATAAAATTTTCTCTTGAAAAATAGTGTGTTTGATTAATTCCGCTTTTTCAAACCAATGTTTAATTTCCATCTCAGCTTCATCTATTGATCCAGAAGCATGAATTAAATTTCGAATAGATCGATTATCAGTATCAGACATCGCATAAGAATCCAAGACGTAGTCGCCGCGAATAGTCCCTACATCTGAAGTTAAAGGTTCTGTTCCGCCAGCTAATTTTCTACCCAATTGAACCGAATGAGCTCCTTGCCAAACCATCGCCAAAACTGGACCACTAGAAATATATTTTTTTAAATTTTTTAAAAGTTTTTCAGTCACTTCCAAAGGATTTTCCGTTGGTGGTTTTTCGCCTTTAGCTTTATAACTAGCAATAGTTTTTTCGCCAGTCACTCTTCGCCATTCTGGATCCAAAGTATAATGTTCCTCAATGTGTTCAGGAGTCGGAACCAGCATTTTCATTGCTATCATTTTCAAACCAATCTTCTCGTATCTCCCAATGATTTCTCCCACTAGACCTCTTTGAATTCCGTCTGGTTTAATCACAATTAAAGTCCGCTCCTTTGAAAAATGTTTTTCCATTTTAATATTAATTAATTTTAATAAAATCGCTTCTACAAAAAATTTGAAAACAGCCTTTAAGAGGACTGTTCTTAATCACTTTTTCTACTGCAATTCTCTACTTTTGGTTAAATTCTTTAAAAATTATTTTGCCTTAACTAAAGCTAAAGCTTCAAAAATTTTTAAAAATTTTATTCCAAAACTAGAAAATTTCATAACAAAACTGTAATTGAAAACAGCCCCTTAATCTGTTTTTATTGTAGAAAATCATTGAAAATAGTATAACAGAATAATCTATTAAGTCAAAGCGTTAAATTTATTATCCTAAAAAGCAATAAAGACCTAAGATATTTAACCTCAAGTCTTTATTTATTTTTTTAAAAAATCAATTTAATAACTTGAAAAATAGCCAAAAAAAACAAACTGCTGGCAAAGAATCAAATCTATCTAAGATTCCGCCATGACCGCACATCCATTTTTCAGTAAACAATCCTTGACCGGAATCTTTTAAATCATAATGTCTTTTGAAACCACTGCCCAAAAGATCACCAACAGTTGCCGCACAACAAATCGCTGGAAGCAACCAAAGATAATAACTAGGCAAATTTAAAAAATCAATAAGCAAAATTCCAATTAACCAACCAGCCAATACGCCGTACAAAAAACCACCTAAGGTTTTATTCGGACTAACTGGAAAAATATGAAGCCTCATCCAAGAGAAACGATTCAAATAAGTTCCCCCGTAAAGCGCTCCAGCATCATTGGCGAAAACCGTCAAAAATAGCCACCCAGCTTCACTGACTGAAAAAGATAAAATTGTTAACAAGCTCAATGTTTGAAAAACTGCAATTTTTGTCCAAACTGAAAACGGTTTTCTAACAGTTATTTCAAAAACTCCCAACGCCACGATTACCAAAACTAAATATCGCCACCAGCCAGACCAACCGGCAATCAAAACTAATGGTGAATAAACCAAAAGCCTTCCTTTTCCCAACCGATCTAAATCAATCCCAATCGATTTGATTTTAATCATAATCATTCCCTCCTGTGTTTGATATATGAAAATAAAAAATAATTTTTAAAGAACCAACTCTAATCAAAAAACTATTTACCTCCAAATAATTTAAAATAGGCCTTAGATACATGCAAATAGTAAACACTTTATGAATCTAGTATAAGCGATATTTCGTTACGAAATTTTCTAAATTTTAAGATAAATTATTTGAAATATTTACGATTCCTATATTCACAAAATGAAAAGGTTGAACAAACTCAATGAGCTTCAATTGAGGTTAGATTCGTTATGAAATTTAAAAATTTTGTGAAAATTTTTAATGTAAAAAATTATTTGCCCCTAGATAATTTAAAATTAAAAATAGATTCTAAGCATTACAACTTTATGAATCTAGTATGAACGGTATTTCGTTACGAAATTTTCTAAATTTTAAGATAAATTATTTGAAATATTTACGATTCCTATATTCATAGGATGAGAAAATTTTCAAAAAATTTAGCTAAAATTTGAAAATTGCAGTAGAAATTTCCGTTTATACTAGATTCACGTAGTGCCTCGAGAGAGAATCGAACTCTCATGGGATTAATCCCACGCGATTTTGAGTCGCGCGCGTCTACCAATTCCGCCATCGAGGCTTTTCAAAAACAATTTATATACCAGCTAATTCTATTCCAAAACGAACAAAATGTCAATTTAAACTAACCAAATAAAGCTTTTATATTTTTCACAAAAACTAAAATTAGACTGTTTTAGAAAATAATTCTACATAATTTCCTTAGCTAATTCCCACATCTCAGGTGAACCTTGCGTTTCTTTGAGCCAATACCACCATTCTACTCCCCACAAATAAGCTTCGGAAAAATTAGTTTTCTTGGTATACTCAACAATTTCTTCAAATTTTTCTGGATTCATCGTTTTAAATTGTTCCTCCACCGAAACATGCATAATCCAAGCTTTAGGCCAAGGTTCAGCCTGCAATTCAGAAATAATAAAGTTTTCTTGTCCCGTCACTAATCTCGCCAATAAAGCTTTCACTCGAAAAAAATTAGGCCCTAATGGATATGTAACATAACCATAAGGAGGTTTATAAATCATTCGATACAGAGTTGAACCTAAAATATCTCCCCGCTCCGCAGCTTGCCACCAAGTACTCAATTCCCCACTGTCTGTCACAATAATTTCCCGACTTGAATCAAGTTTCTTAACCAAGGTTATTTCTTTATCAACCAATTCTTCATCAATTGCTCCTTCAGGACAATCTCCAAAAAACTGCAAAAATGGTTCATTTTCCACTTGCCAATAAATGATATTATCATAATTCTTATAACGCTCTATTAGGATTTCTTCAAATTTTAACAAAGCTTCTTCTCTCTCTGCTTTATTCTCCAAATAAAAATCTGGAATATGACATTCTGGCCATCGTGGCGTTTTAATTCCAAAAGCCAAAGTTAATTTAACATTTCTTTTTTGAGCTTCTTTTACTTGCCAATCCACGTCAGAAAAATCATAATTTCCATTTTCTATTTCTACTCGGTCCCAATAAGCTGCAATTCGCATTCGTTCCACTTTTAAATCATCCAAAATCGCCGTGTAGGTTTCTTTCCAATCCATCTCCAAAGACTCAGCGTGGTGATGCGCAAAAGAAACTCCAAATTTCATATCATCATTCTGGCTTTTAACCGGCCAATTAAATAACAACCAAAACAAACCAACCAAAACAATAACAAAAATTAATATTTTAAAAACTATTTTTAACAACCATTTAATAATAAACATCCTGGTTTCTTAATTTATTAAGATAATTCCAATAATAATAAAAATAACTCCTACCAATTTAAACAAAAAATTCCACCAGGTAATTCTTTCTTGAACAATATTTTTAAAAAATATTGAAGCTAGCGTTGCTAAGATAAAAATAAATAAATATTGAATGGAAACTAAAGCGTTAACCAAAGCCACGCTTCCAATCGAAATAGCATAATTGATTAACAAAGTTCCCGATCCAGCTAAAATTTTAGTTCCGACTACTAAGCCAAAGTTTTTTTGATTATCTTTTCTTGGTTTTTTTAAAAAATGTTTTTTAATAGCCATTCTAAATTTGCTGAAAAACATCAAACTCAAGGCACTCAAAAAAATGCCTACTCGACTAAAAACATAACCGGTAATAAAGTTTTGTTGGTCAAAAATATCTTTCATCATAACCAAGGCTAGCCCCATTAAAATTCCCGAAAAAAGAACATTTTTATAACTGCTAAACAATCTTTTTTCCTGAAATTTGAAAGAAATAAAAAAACCGCCAATCAGCAACAATCCCAATCCAATCAGATTAAAGCCTGAAAACTTTTCTCCTAGCAAAAACCCGCTCAAAACAAAACTAACCAAAGTGACAATTCCACCATACAAAACAAAAACTCGAGAAGCACTCGATTGTCTCAAAGATTTATAAAGAAAAATAAGAGCTAAAAAAAAGATTATTCCTGCCAGCAATGACTCAACAAACAAAAATCCTCCAAACCATTTTAACCCAAAAGGAGCAAAAAAAACTCCATTCAAAGAAAGCAAGCCAACATAAAAAGAATAGAGCTGCCAACTTTTAATTTTACTAGTTAACAAAATTTTAGTAACAACCGCCTCAATCGCCAAAAGCAAATAGCCTGCCGATGAAATTAATACCCAATTTTCCATTTTCAAATTTATTTTTTAAACAATTTCCAGATTCTTTCTATTGTCTTAAAACCAATTTCTCAAACTTTATAAACTTTACAGACTTTATAAACGTTTTAACTAAAATCCATTATTTTTTATAATTTTTTGATATTCAAAATATGATTTTCGAGGTTTTCTCTCCAGCGTTTTATAATCAATTTCAATTAATCCAAAACACGGTTCATACCCATAGAGCCATTCCAAATTGTCTACTAACGACCAAAAATTATATCCTCGCACATCAACTCCCTCATTGATGGCTTTGTGAACAAAAGCTAAATGATTTTTAATAAATGCTATTCGTTCTATGTCATCAAGTCCTTCTCGAGTAGGTCCACCATTTTCAGTAATATAAATTGGCAATTTAAATTTTTCAGAAGCCTCTTTGAGCACTAAATAAATTCCCTTAGGATAAGTTATCCATTTCATCACATTGTCCTTATCTTCCTCGATAGTAAAACAAAAATATTTTTGTTCTCTAGGATTAATCTTAAAATTCCTCATTTCAAATTTGATTTTTCCTAATCGATAATAATTAACCCCAATATAATCCTGAAAATTCTTTATTTTATTACCTAGTAAATCTATTCGAAACCATTGAGCAATTCTATTTACTAAATTTAATAAAATTCCAAACCCTTCCGATTCATACCAATTATAAAGATAAGTTATACCAACTTCTGCTTCTGGTTTTATTCGATGAATTATTTTATATGAAGCTTTGTGCGCCTCAGCAACGTTTTTAATCGCTCGAAAAAATTTCAGCGGATTTTTATGTCCAGGAGGAAAAACTCCGCCAAGATACCCTTGTCCCAACGGCACCATTGGTTCATTAAAAGTAGTAAAAATATCGATCAAATCCCCCAATTCTTTTGTCACTTTTTCAACATATCTAGCAAAAATTTCTGCTGATTCTTTTTTATGCCAACCATATTTTTCAGAAAACCAAATTGGACTAGTCCACCACCAAAAAGTCACTTGTGTTTTAATATTTCTTTTTTTCAAATCCTTAAAAATCTTACGATAATGCAAGATAGCTTCTTCGGAAAAGACACCTTCTTGCGGTTCAATCCTTGCCCATTCAATAGATAATCTAAATAAATTAGTTCCCAACTTTTGTAAAAGATAGTGATCTTCCTTATATCTATTCCAATAATCACAAGCTCTACCTGATTCGTTATCAGCTTTTCCTGCTTTTTCCCATTCCCACCAATCTGAGTTAGAATTTCCACCCTCAACTTGATAGGCACTTGTCGCCGCTCCCCACAAAAAACCGTCAGGAAATTTTTTATTCATTTGGAAATTTTTATTATTATATACTTAAAAACCAAAACCTAACCTCAAATTTTTCTTTCCACTTTTCACTTTATAAACTTTCAAATTTTAAACTTTCAACTTTCTGATTTTCCAACTTTCTAGCTTTCTAACTAGCCCCTATTCATCAATCTCAATCACTTCAAAAGTATCCAAGGCCCTTCCTACCACCGCTCTAATCTTATCAGCTTCTTCTAAAGAAACCTGAAAGTTAGGATCTTGAACTATCTTGTTTTTAATTTCATTAGACGCTTTTAGTTTATCGATATTGTCCAACTGACTTGGCAGAAGTTTATCCAAACGCTCACCTAAACTATCACCTTCGTATCCAATAGCTTTCAAGACCTCATTTAACATTTGGCTACATTCCAAAACAGCAATGTTTCGTTGAATCGGATCACCTGATTCAATTTGTTGATTGACTTTATTCCATCGAAGCTGATATTTACCCAATTCTGGTTTATATTCAGCTCCCTTGGACAAGGAAGCCCAATAATCATTCCAGATTCGATAAACTATCCCAACCACAATCAATAAAATAACAATCATATAAAAACTAAGAAAAAATTTAAAAGCCCTAAAAAGATAGGATTGATTTAAAAACTCGTTCATAGCTTCTAATCCGTCAATTAAATTCATTTTATTTTTCTATTTTAAAAATCATAATCACTTTAATATTAACACAGTTCTAAAATTGGAGGAAATTTTTTTATATCTTGTGAATCCTCTCGCCTCCACACCCACTAAATAAGAAAAATTTAGTACTTTTTGGTGTGTGTGCGAGGAGAATGGAACAATGTTGGAACTTTCCCTCGATATAAACGCAAATCAGACTAACAAGTATCAAGAACTAAATAATCTTCTTTCAATAATTCTCCAACTGAAAATTTTCCTACATTATATTTGTTGTTTAAATATCTCAGAAAAGTTTTATAAGAGTCATTTTTTTCATTAAATTCTAATTCTTTTGTTTCGATTAAATATTTCTTGAGACTTGGAGTTTCAATTTCTTCTGGAAAATTAAATGCCTTATTTTTAATAATCAAATCCTTTCTTACCCCAACGAAATATATTCGCTCCCTCATTTGTGGAACTCCATGATTTAAACTACTCACTACTTTTGGGAAAACCTTATATCCAGTCTTATCTAGTTCATTTAAAATAATTTTCATCGTCTGACCACCATCGTGATTTAAAAGTCCTTTAACATTCTCTAGGATGAAATATTTTAAATTTTTAGTCTTTATAATTTTTATTAAACCGTAAATTATTTGCCCTCTGTCATCTTTCATTCCAGCTCTTTGACCAATAACAGAAAAAGTTTGACATGGAAATCCAGCAATCATTAAATCAAAATCAGGCAAATCATCGGGTTCTATCTTCATCAAATCACCAAAGTTTTTTTCGTCTTTACCAAAAAAAGCTCTGTATGTTATTTCAGATTTTTTATCAATTTCCGAAAAACCAACCCATTGCATTCCGAGATTTTCAAGTCCAAGTCTACCCGCACCAATTCCAGCACAAAAATCAATAAATTTTATCTTTTTAGAATTTTCTAGCATTTCCATTCTTGAATGTCTTAACTTCGATATTTATTATAATATTTAAAAACCCTGCTTGCAATAAATCCTTTTCTTCTTATCAATCCTCTTGCAAATTCTTGAACGCGGTCAAGGTGGAGTTCATTGTCAAATTAAACAACCTTGAAAAAGGAAAAAAGGTTGTATTTTTGTTTTAATTAAAAATAATATGATTAATCATATTATTAAATCTATATTTAAATACTGATTTAAATCAGGATTTTAAGGCGAGAGGGTTCTCAGGGTCAAATCGCTAAATTCAAACTTCACTTTCAGCTTGTTTTCATTAAGTGGTTTCTCCCCGAACTCAACCCACTCTCTTTAATTCCTCACTAGTTCGGAATGTAGCACCTCCGTTTGGTTCAGATCCTGCCTCTCGAATCAAAACAAAAACAGGCTTAATGCCTGTTTTTGTTTTGATTGGCGGGACAGACTGAACAACGTTCGAACTTATTTTATTTAATTAAAACCCCCTCATCGACAATATCGATAAAAGGGTTTTTAATTATTGGCAAGATTAGCCATTTTATTAAAAAAGAAAAAATCATTGAACTGTTACTAAATGTTCACCCAAGAATTCTCTTCCATCCTCGGTGACAAGGTAGGTATGGAATTTGAAAGTGCCGGTGTAATAGGCGTATTGGATAACATTAGCATAAGAGTTTCTCCATATTCCATTTACAGTGTTAAGGGTTTTCCCTT
>Ga0209633_10004262_pt1 | contig 12895 bp, 6 predicted proteins | sample Cruoilmetagenom1_FD_187290 | JGI IMG/M metagenome (GOLD analysis project Ga0209633, IMG submission 187290) | Oil polluted marine microbial communities from Coal Oil Point, Santa Barbara, California, USA - Sample 1 (SPAdes) (version 2) | ecosystem: Environmental > Aquatic > Marine > Oil seeps ... | reverse complement strand
CCACCGCACATTGAATTTACTTCATCATAAATTTCTTTAATGGGCTTAATCGGAAGATTTGATTTCTTCATAATTTTTAATAAATCTTTTCTTTTAGGATTTATTGCTATTCCTCGTTCTGTAACTATTACGTCAATTAATTCTCCAGGTCCAACCAACGTTGTTACTTCATCAACTATAACTGGTATTCTGTCTCTAAAAGAAGGTATTGCAAGTATGGTACATCTGGAAGTTAAACAATTTTGCCAACCGCCAATTCCATGCAATAAATATCCATCTGAATGTGTTACAACATTTGCATTAAAATTAAGATCAACTTCAGTTGCTCCCAGAACAACACAATCAAGCATAGAAGCAAAGTTACCTTTGCCATGAAAATTATAACTTGTAAATGGAGAAGTGTTAACATGGTTTGCATTCTCTCTCATTGAACGAACACCTTCCAAATCAAATGTTTGTCCATCAAGTATATAATCTGTCAAACCTTCCTCTAACATTTCTACAAGATATTTTGTGCTTCCGCCACGAATAAATCTTGCTTTAACTCCTTTGGCTTTCATTTTCTCTTTTAGAAAAATAGCAAAGGCTAAAGTTGTGCCACCAGCACCGGCTTGGAACGAAAAACCATCTTTCATTATTCCGGCTTCTTCTACAAATTGAGCAAGGTATTCCGCAATTAAAAGTCTATCCGGACTTTTTGTAACCTGAGTTGTACCAGAAACAATTTTAGAAGAATCACCGAGCGATTTAACCTCAACAACATGATCAACATTGTTCCCTTGAATTTGCCACGGCACACAAGGGAAGGGAACTAAGTTATCCGTAACAACAATTACTTTATCGGCATACTCAGAATCCGCAAGTGCAAAACCTAACAATCCACATGCTGATGGACCTCTATCACCAGTTGCGTTTCCAAAAGGATCTGCTGTTGGTGCAGCTATAACTGCAATATCAACCTTAACATCTCCATCTTGAATTGACTGATAACGTCCACCATGTGAGCGGAGCACGCCAGTTCCTTTCATTTTACCAGTGGATGCATAACGTCCAAGTGGACCATTCATGCTTCCTTCAATGTGATGAATTGTTCCATCTTCAAGATATTTAATCAAATGTTTGTGAACTGGAAAAGATGCACTAGGATACCAACGTATTCCTTTTATTCCTAATGATTTAACTGCATCAAACATTAGGTTTGTTACCACGTCTCCATTACGTAAATGATGATGAGTTGAAATTGTCATTCCATCTTTTAGTCCAGCTTTTTTAAGAGCTTCTCTAATAGATTTTACAGTTTTATTTCCATCATCTGGAAAATCAATACAAGTTGAAATATTTTTACTAACCTTGCCATCACTAGGTTTATGTTTATTAACTCCCTTAAACGGAATTTGATTTTCCCCATTAACAATTGTTGGTACTAATCTTCCAGCAGCATTATTTACTAATTTCATAAATTATATATCCGTTATAAGTTTAATTTTATTCCCATTATTATTTGTCTTGGCTCGCCATACATATTTTGTTGACCACCTCTAGGATTATATTGAATGTTAATAAGCCTATATATATCCCTATAATTTTCTCCATAAGCTTCTATAATTTTTCCACCCAAGTTTGGGTCTTCTAAAAAGCCATCTGTTTTTGCAGAACCTGTTCTAAGAAATACATCCAATATATTTTCATTATTAAAAATATTTATTGCGTAAATATAAAAATTCAAATTTACTTTATTATATAATTCTATTGTTTTATCTATTCTAAAATTTACTTGAAAATTAGACGGGGTTGTTTGTTGGTTAATCAGATCATTAACAGGAGTACTGTATCTTGGATAGGCATCAATATTTCCGGGGCCTTTACTTAAAGAATATTGATGGCCACTCTTATATGTTACGAGTGTAGAAAATATTAAATTATTAATTAATAAATTAGAATGACTAAGATTATATGAAACTATCGTATTTGTTGAAAAGGAAGGAATATAATCTAAAGGGGAATCAATTGATATAACTGAATTTAAATGAGCCATACTAATATAAACGTCATAAAAATATTTACTAGAATGCTTTATAAAAGAAAAATTTGATTGTATAGAGAGATTGTTAATAGGACTTAAAAAAAGCTTCAATTCTATTCCACTTACACTTGTTTTATCATTATTTGACGAAGTTTTATAATCCGAAAAATAACTATCTGTCATAGTCTGCACAAACGATCCGGATGGTTGGTTATAAATATTAATTCTATAACCGATTATTTTTAATTGGGAATTTTTTGAAAATGTATATTTAAGAGAAAGTTCTAATTTCTCAGTTATAGTTGATTCCAAATAATTATTAAAGGTTTGCCCATTACGATAAAAATTGCCTGAAATAAGCATCGCGTAATTCCAAAAATTTAAACTATTATATACAATTTCTAAATTAGACTGCTTTACATAAAAGCCATAGTGAGCTTTAACCTGAATTTTCTCATTTATATTAGAAAAGATTGTTAATCTTGGACTTAAATAGGAAAAACTTTTAGATTTTGCAAATCCACTTTCTTTAGGTATTAACTCAAAATCAGATGAAACATCAAAAGACTTTTCTGGACTTTTTGCATCTAAAAATAACAGGTTATCGATATCTATATAATCATACACAAGACCTAGATTTACAAAATTATTATTATCTCCTTTTTTGTATTCTAAAAATAAATTTGTGAATGACGGTTTTGGTGGAGCATCAAAACTATTGTTACTTATTTTGCCCATAATATCATAACCAATATTATTCACTCCACTCGCTTCTAAGATTCTTATTTTTTCTTCTTCAATAGTTCTATGGTATTCTTTTTGAATTTGTCTAGCTAAGATACCAGCAAAACCGATATGAGAGTTTGATGTATTCCATTTACGAATTACACCATGTTTATAACTACCACCAAATTTTATCGCATTATTCTTAAATAGTTTTAAATCAAAATTTCCACTTACTGAAAATTGTTCTTGGTCTAGTTTGGAATAATTTACCGGAGGTCTACTATTATTATTAAAATAAAAACCATAAAAATTACGAGAGTAAGGTGGTATATATCTTGTATATTCAGGGGTTGACCCACTTAAGTAGAATCTATCAATATCAGACCTTTCCCAAAAAATACCAACATTTGCATTTGCCACACTATCTCCATAAGCCCAATAATTATCTTTTAGATAAGGGTCGTAAGTTTCTTCAAAACTAGAACTATAGTTTGCTTGAAAATTATAAGAAAATATTGGAGATAATTTATGAGAAGCATTTACAGAAAGAAAAATATTTTCTTTTTCATTCTTGTCAATTCTGCTATTTAAGGAATTTTGTATATGATTTCTACTTACATCTTTAAGTTGATTATCATAAATTCCCATTAGTTTAATTTTAAGAGGATTAAAATCAAAGTCCAATGCTCCGTAAATATTATATTTCTCTATTGAATTACCATATACGATCCCAGCAGGATAGTTAATTCGTAATGAGTCATGGTAAAATGGGTCATTATAATAGTCACTATTAGATAATAATAAATTATCAACCCCAGGATATCTTTGCGGATTTTTATCTTGCATAAACTTGTAATTACCATTCACATAAAATTTAATTGGAGTATTAAATATTGGTCCACCAATGCTTAGGTTACTTTCGCTGTAACCGTGCCAATATGCTCCCAATCGTTCATTCCCGCTATAAGCACTACTTTTACCATTGAATCCTATGTTGTCCGATGATTGCTCAAAATCTAACTCAAGTTTATCTCCACCGGATTTCAATTTGTATTCAATTATTCCAGATCCACTATTACTAATTGTAATTGGTTGCGAACCAGCTAATAATTCAACTTCATCAATTATATTTAGAGGAATGTAGAGTAATTGTTCCCCACTAATTAAATCAGTAATGGGAGCACCGCTTATTGTGTACGCAATTTCATCCGAATGACTTCCACGCAAATGAAATTGATCTTGGTAGGTTGTTAAACCAGGGAAGAGTTTTAGTAAATCTTTTGTCTCTCTTACGGGAGCAAATTCAATTTGCTTATTTGTAAGTTTATTAAAAGATATATCATTGAATAAATCAAATGATGTACTATCAGTATTTTTTGATTTCTCAATTGAATATGAATTATCTTGTGCAAGATATAACGAATTAAAAATTAAAATTAGAATCAAAGAAAATGATTTTAATAATTTGACTTCCATAACAATAGCCTTTGAATAAATGAACAAACAGTATTAGGCCCCCAAGTATTTTTATATCATATTATTTCTTTTTGCTAATTCAATTGTTGCTTCTGCTCTTTTAACAACCGGTGCGTCAATCATTTTACTTCCTAATGTAACAACACCTAAACCTTTTGCTTCATTAAAAGCAGTTACAATTTTTTGTGCTTTTTTAATTTCTTCTTCAGTCGGTGCAAAAGCTTCGTGCACAACTTTTATTTGTCTTGGATGAATACAACCTTTTCCTTCAAAACCTAAGGACTTAACTTCCAGCGTACTTTTCAGTAATCCTTCCATATCGTTTATGTCAGAAAAAACAGTATCAATAGGTTGAATACCAGCTGCTTTTGCTGCCGCCACTATTGTACTTCGTGCCATAAAGCTTTCTTTTTCTTCAACAGTTCTTTGAGTTCCAATATCTGCTGTATAATCTTCTAAGCCAATTGCCAAAGCACAATTATTTTCAGAAGCAGTGGCAATTTCATAAGCATTCATTACACCTTTTGCACTTTCAATTATTGGCATAAAGAAAATATCATTTTTGATTTTATGTTTTTTCTTAAGTTCTGAAATCTTTGTTTCAATAGTTCTTATTTCGTCAGAAGATTCAACTTTAGGTATAAGAATAACATTAACATTATGCGGAACAATATATTCTAAATCTTCAAGCCCTTTTGGTAGCTGATTTATTCTAACCATTCTTTCGGCTCCATAAAAATCAACAGAGCGGAGAGCATTCCTAACTATTAGCTGAGCTGACTTTTTTTCAGTTGGAGCTACACTATCTTCAAGATCAAGAATTATTGCATCAGGTTTATGTAAGCCTGCATTAGGATAAAACTTAGGCTCGTTTCCAGGCAAATATAAACGGCTTCTTCTGAATCTATTTTTTTTGGATTTGTACTTATTTGCTTTATTAAACTCGGGTAAAAATTCACAAGTTAATTCTGGATTATTTTTTTTTACTGCATTTTCAAATCTTGCACTTATTGTAAAAGGCAAAGCTCCTTTATCTTCAATAAGAATGTGTGCGTGCCGTAATGAGAAAAATCTAGAAAGCTCAAAAATTTGATCCTCAATCTGCTTGCCGTACATAGCTTGCACTTTACTTTGAACTTCAAGTCTAATTCCACCGGACTTTTTTGTTGTTATTTCTATGTAACAATCTGAACGAACTTTTGGTCCGCGTTTACCTGCTGAGAATGTGTTTGTCATAATAAACTGTTATATGGTTTAATTGATAAATTGTTAAAAACAGAAAATATCTAAATCATAAATTTCTACAATGTTTATATTTTTAATTTCATATTTGTATAACTAATTAAACTATTTATTGACTTCGGTAATTTTTGAAGTTCGGCAAAAATATAATCGTATTCTTCTTTTGTTAGCAATTTTCTTTTAATAGATTTTTGATTCCAGTCAAATGATTCTTGCAAAGAGCCTAAACTAATCCTATAAAATCTAATTTTGTCTTTTTTCCCATATCTTCCAAAACCTTCTGCAATATTTGCCGATACTGAATCTACTGCTCTTACAAATTGATCACCAATGGTTTTCTTCTCAAAGAAATTCCATCTTATCACAATTTCCCAAACGTAGTTGCTTAAATTAAATGCTATTTTATAAGCTTCAATGTCATTAAGCTTGAGATATTTTTTAGGTTCACTCATTAAAATATTGTTTAATGGATAAATTGTTGCATTATTAAAAGACTAAAATATTAAAAGGTTTCCAAGTAACATTTCAGTTCTTAGTATATAAACATTTTGAGTGTCTTAGTTTTTAACAATTAAGCCATTTAACAATTTATCAATTCTTGTTCAACATTCAATGCAATTATCCAGCGCTATATTGTCAAACCACTCATGAAATTTTTCACACTCATTTCTTCACAACTAAAAATAATTTCTTTAATCTCTTTATGTTTTTCCTCGCCAAAAAGATTAGAAGATAAAGCTGCAAATTTATTATCTAAATCAAGAATAGTCATTGGTTCTCTTGGGTCACCTTTTGGATATTCCATATACTCAGAGAACTCTTTTCCATCTTTAGTTTTTATTACAACTTTCGAAGGCTGTTTTGCAGGGAACATTTTCTCAAATTCAATTGATGGTTCACCTTTAATTTTATCAATCACTTCAAAAATTCTTGGGTCCTTAAGTTTCTCATCTGAGAAAGATTCTGTTGTAATTTTTTTATCAACAATAGCTGCAGCCATACAATAGGGAAGTGAGTGATCAGCAGTTTCTCTTGATTCAGGACGATACTTTGTTGGATCAAACAATATGTCATAAGCTTGAGCAAATGCTGTTACTTTTACTTCTTCAATATCTGTATAATCTAAATTGTTATTTATCATAACATTTAGTGCACAAGAAATATGTGTATGAGTTAATGCTTCTGTTGGGAATGCTTTCATTCCACATTCTAAAATTTTATAGTTTGTGCCTAAATTACCAACTAGTGCATTAACATCCCAAGACCAATTAGATAATCCATCACGTCCTTTCATTTCAGTTTGATCTTCTTTCTCATTCTTTGCATCCCATCCAATGAAGGCATCCATAAATCCTTCTTTGCCTTCAAAAACTTTTTCAGTTCCGCTAAATCCTTTTTGTGCCATTAATGCTGCAAACACTCCTGACTGTACAGCCATTGGATCAACTGTGTTTTTCATCATAGTTAATTTGCCAGCAGTTGGACAACCAATTGTATGATTATGTGAACCGTTAATTCCGATTGCATTTACCATTTGATCAACTGTTAATCCAAGAAGTTTACCTGCAACAACCGGAGACACAAATTGTGTCAATGTTGCATGATGCCATTTTCGCTCACGAACGCCAGGTTTTGCAAATAAACACATTCTCATTTCAAATTCATAAGCAAGAACTATTGCAACAATCACATCTTTCATTGATGCCCCAACCATTTCTCCAACTGATAAAGCAGCGGGAATAATATCAGATGGATGTGAAGGATCATCTTTCCAATAGATATCGTTAAAATCTAAAGCTCTTATCATAAGTGAGTTTACCAATGTCGCATTTACTGCTGGCATTTTGTCTCCAAAGCCTATGACTGTTGCTTCTTCCTTACCACCCATATCTTTGTAGATATCTTTTATAATATTTACATCGTTAGTGTTTGTTGCTCCATAAGCACAACCAACTGAATCGTATAAGTATCTTTTTACTTCATCAATAACATTTTGAGGAAGATCCTCGTATTTTAAGTTTACCGCAAATTCTGAGATTTGTCGTGAGATTGATTTTGTCATAAATATTCCTAATAAACTGTGAACAGAATTGAATAAAAATGTAAACTTAAAGTTAACATCTTCTAAAATATTTTGGAAGGAAAACTAATAAAATTATTTATTAGCGTAGTATTAACATTTTCTTGCTAATAGAAAATTCCCCCTGAGTAAGTTTATAAAAATAAACCCCGGATGACAAATTTGTTGCTTCAAAAATCAATTCATATACTCCACTTGTTTGATATTCTTTTACAAGAGTTATAACTTCTCTGCCCAAAATATCAAAAATACTTAAATTTGTAAGCCCGGGATCTTTAAGTTTATACTTAAGCTTAGTTGTAGGATTAAAAGGATTTGGAAAGTTCTGCGAAAGAGAGAATTCGTCAATAAATATTTTGTCTTTAACTCCAACTACTAAATCTTTAGTAGTAAATGTTATTTCATCACCATTCACAAAAGGTTTGGTTGTAGTAATTCGAAATTTATCTCCTCCTTGCGGATATATTGTAGTTCCTGAATGATTTTTATAATATCCAACCTGCCAAGAAAATGTATAGTTAGTTTCAAGGTCTTCAATAATTAAAATAATATCACCAAGTGTTAAACTGTTAGAATTATCATTATCTAATAATTCAAAGTTTGTCTGATAATTACCAGACAAATTGAATACAATTAAATTTACTGATATTTTATTGAATGGAGTCTGATAAGAGTCTTGAGATAGAAACTCCAGCACATAATCCGAAGGAGAATATTTGTATCTAGAAGGATTGTTTGTACGTAGTGAGATAGGGAAATTCAAGTTACTATTCCCAGAAATCCATCCAGTTAAAGAGTCAACAACCATTTCTCTTTCATCGTTATTTATTTTTAATCTAATACCATCAAAAAGTGGACTTTCATTTTCAGAAATTACCGATGATAAACTTAAAACTTTAATGTTATTTGTTTGGTCGTACACTTGGTAACCTAGTGTAGTTGAATCAGCCATTGTAGAAAATTTAATTGAATAATTATTCCCGGTAACTAAAGATTTATTTACTAATGAGATATAAAATGTACCGGTTCCATCTGATCTTTTTTCAAGAATAAAGTCTTGCCCTGGATAAAGATCTCTGACATTTTCAATAGTAAATCGCGATGATTTTACTAGAACAGTATCATTAGCACTAAACACTTTGCCCAAAATAAAATAATTCGAGTTATTTGGAAGGGCAGATATTAACCATTTAAAAGTTGTGTCTTTAGATGATAAATTTTCAACAATAGGGAAATAAGTATTTGAATTGTTTGAATGATAGAATAAGGAAGTAGAAATTACATCACCATCTGCATCCCCGGCTTTCCAAATAATATTACAACTATCTCTAACAACATCATTCTCTTGGAAAGGAAAAATAAATTTTAGTTGTGGAAGTGCTTCTATATTATTGTTGATGGTAAAGAATTCATTCGATGTTATTATTCCTGAATTATGTTTATCATAACAAATAATTCTGAACTTATAAAATATACCATCATCATAATTATTTGTATTTAGGAAAAATTTCCCCAACATATTTTCGTCAGTAGAAACATACTTGTAATCTTCACCATCGATTGCAATATAAAGTGAAGCAATAATATTTTGACTTGTATAATTGTCAACTTCCCATTTAATTTCAAATGTTCCTTGTAAAGTATCAGTATGTAAGAAGTCATCAAATTTTACGGGTATATCAGTTGAAGCTCCTTCTGTGAAAGCGTAATTAATATAAAATTGTTGAGCATTTTTTTTGTTAAAAATTAAATCATCATAATCAGTACCAAACAAAATTGCAGTAGAAAGTTTTTCATTTTCTCCTTTATCAAAATAAAAGGAACCGGCTCCAAGTATAAAATGAATATTTGCACTCTGAATGGTTGTGTCAAAATTTTGAGAATTTAATTTATTCCAAATTACCTCATCATTATTCAACCAAAGAGATTCAGGTCCATGATTATAAATCTTTTCTAAGGAAAAACTCGACAGTCCAATTATATCAAGTTCATCAAAATCAGTATGCTCAAAATTTGGTTCACCTAATGTTGGGATACCATCTCCTTCTCCTTTATCTGCGTTAGTGTAATTTGAGTCAACAGGCCCTAAACCATCCATGCCTATATCATCGTTTAATGGTTCATCAAAATCCCAAATCCCATTAGCATTTAAATCTGAGTACTTCATCCAATCATTATCATTGTCAATCCCATCATCAGTGCGTTCATCAACTAATCCATCATTGTCATCATCAATATTGTTGCCTGGGTTTGATGGTGTTTCAAGTAGGGCAATGCCCATATAACCTGTGTCCCACAAATTTGGGGGTGCAATTCCATCAAAGTCATAAGCAAATACTAAATTTTCATCTTTATTAAAATTAGCAAGGTCATCAGCTGGATCAGATAAACCTCCAACTCCACTATCAATAAATAAACCCAAAAATGTTTTAGGATAATCAAAATCTGATAAATTAAAAATATCGTATTGAAAGAAAATTACATCTTCAACTATAGATTCATTCCAAGCAAATCCTCTCGTTTCAATTCTCAATCCTAAACCACCACGATTGTGATCAGATAATAGAGGGTAATAAGAATATGGTGGTCTTGAAAACTCCTTGTCTTGAGAATCATCAATAACAAAAAATGTTTCATAATCTGGCTTAAAATTATTCTTTCCAAAATATCCATGCCATTGATTATTCCAAGTCTCATCAATTTCAGGTAATGCGATTGGCCAAATTGATGGCCATGAAGAGCGAACCTTATTAATTGCTGGGAATTCTCCATTAGTATTTGAGTATCCTGGAACAGGCTCCAGTACCCACAATTGATTTGTAATTGGATCAAAATCAACTTGCTCTCTATAAGATGTTATTACAGGGTGAATTATCTGCTGGTTACCAGGAGCTGTTACCTCAGAAGAAATTAGTATTGTAAAACCATTTAAATACTCATGACCAGAATTTTTAGGCCATTCGCCAGATGGTCTATCAGGCCAAGTCCCAATTTGTCCATCATTTCGGAAAATAGCTCTGACTAAATTTCCATCCATAACTGCCTTTTTACGTTCTACTTTATTACCATATTCATCTTGTCTATACTTTTGAATTTGAGAACTATCTTGTGGAAATATGTAATTGATGGATGAAAAAAAAAGTAGCCCTAAATAAAAGGAAGAGTATTTCATAACAAAACACCTTTATTATTATATAATTAAACATTAAAAAAAAACATGGAATTGTCAATACAATAATTAACATTTTCTTAATTATTTTCTGGTTATTTTGAAATTACTATCCGTTGAGTGGAAATTAATGCACCTTGTTGTAACCTTAGGAAATAAATCCATGAAGGAAGGTTTGAAGCATCAAATTCAACATTGTAAACCCCTTCCGATTGTTCCTATTTACTAATACACTAATTTCTCTGCCCAAAATATCATAGAATTTTAGTGTGGTAAGTCTGGTATTCCTTAAGTTGTACCTAATATTTGTGGTTGGATTAAATGGATTAGGATAGTTTTGATAAAGTACAAAATCATAATTTAATTTTGGTTCTGGTGATTCAACAACCGGTTCCAAGTCTCTCTCAAATAAATTATTATCAAATAAAAACTGTACTTTTCTTGAATACTGTTTTTATCTTTTACCAGTTGAAATGGACCTGTGTTAATCATCATTCGTTGATCGGTTTCCCGAGTATTTCCAAATACCCAATCGCAAGGATTAATATAAAAACCCGAATTATGCTTACCCATCATTCATAATCTGTAGTCTCTAAGTTCTGGATCCTCCATGATAGTTGATCGGTTAAAATTGTTGAATGACGACATTCTTAAATTTTTTGCACCTAAGTATTTTTTAGTTCCAAAATATTTACCTTTTACATTAAATGTTGAGTCAAGTGGAATATCTTCTGTATCGTAAATACTATTATTATTTACATCTTGAAAAGTAATATTTGGGATATAAGAAATGGGAACGTTGATTATATCAATTAAGAGACAAGGCGGATTATCTCCAAAATCTACACAAGCACTATCTTTGTAAACAAAGCCGGCATTAAGTAAACTATCACACCCAGTTAGATCTTTCCTATAATCTGTACCAATGTCCGGATCAGCAAAAACTGAGAAATAGACTGAATCGAAAAGATCAGAAACTATTCCCGTGTTAATAATTTTGTATCTAATGAAAATAGGTAAATAATCTTGAATTCTTAAACCATTTGCAACTCCATTTAACAAAAATTCTTTTTGACCTTTACTACTTAAAGAAAACCAGATAGAAATGCTACTGGTACTGAATCGAAAGCAAAATTAGGTGGATCTCCTCCTGGGTACCATAGACCTGTATCTCCAATTAATCCTTTATAGTTGGGAGGCTAATTTTGTTGTGCTCAAGGATGTAATGATCAAGTTTTGATTGCGAATATATAGTAGTGTCATTAAGAAGATAACAAATTGGCAGAAATAATAATATAAAATGTTTCATAATAAAACAATTTTGTAATTGAATGACTGAAAGAAAAAAATAGAGTCATAAAGTCAATACAAAAATTCAGTATCAAATCTTTGAGCAATAATGAGTAGATTTATAGTTATATATTATTTTTAACCCAATTCTCCAATCCACCAAGAACAACAAGCTCTTGGGCAGCAGTACCAACCGGACTAAAATTATACTTTTTCCCATTAAAAGTTAAAACCGAGTTTTCATAATCTAAAGTTGCTTTTGAATTTGTTGCAACAGTTAGTTTATCTGAACCATATTTTGATTTTAAGTCATCAACAAGTTTTGGAATTTCTATAACAAGAAAACCATTATTAAGTGCATTACGTTTATATGTAGTACTGGCAGAGCCAACAATAACAAGTTGAACACCGCTATTCTTTAATGCGGTGGCAGCTTGCTCACGAGAACTTCCGGTTCCAAAATTATATCCACCTACAAGAATATCATTTATCTTAACTAAATTTTGAAACTCTGGGTCATAATTTTCCATTGCAACTTTAGCTTGGTCTTCTGAAGAGAAATCATCTACATAAGTATATTTCCCAGGATAAATTCCATCTGTATTCATATTGTCTTGATGACAATAAATTAAATCACCGTTTATTTTAGACTGAAAACCATCTATAATGGTTACCTTTACTTGTTCTATTGGCGGAGCATCGTTTGTAGAAATGTTCGCATCTATTACTTTTGTGTCATGCTCCCAATTAAAACTAATTTCTCCTTTTAATGCAGAGGAGGCAACCACAGCTGGAGAAGCAAGATAAGCTTCAGCACTTGGAGAACCCATACGTCCTTTAAAGTTTCTATTGGTTGCTGATATTCCAACTTCACCATCTTCTAGTAATC
>Ga0209633_10004261_pt1 | contig 12898 bp, 13 predicted proteins | sample Cruoilmetagenom1_FD_187290 | JGI IMG/M metagenome (GOLD analysis project Ga0209633, IMG submission 187290) | Oil polluted marine microbial communities from Coal Oil Point, Santa Barbara, California, USA - Sample 1 (SPAdes) (version 2) | ecosystem: Environmental > Aquatic > Marine > Oil seeps ... | reverse complement strand
CCTCATTGCCCTTATCAAACTCATGGTTCCCGAGGGTCATGGCATCATAATCTAGCAGATTCATAACATCGCGATCGGCAGTACCCTCGAATACAGTGTAATAAACTGTACCCATAACATAATCGCCGGCATCAAGCAGGAGAACATTATCAATGACCGATCTAACCTTATCAACCGTGTATTTAATCTTGGCAGCACCATATCGCCCTTTGTAGTCCTTATCAATATGAGAATGGACATCATTTGTGTGAAGAACCGTTAGAGACCATTCATCTGATACAGGGGCTTCCCGAACTCCCTCAGCAAACAGAGGTGAGAACAGCAGAAAAAATAGAAGAATAAAGAGTGTGGTTTTTTTCATATTCGACTCCTTTAATAATTAGATATATTATACACCCGATTACTAGAGGAGCGTTAATCCAAAATGAAATTATTATATTTCAGAATCTTCAGCCGCATCAAACTGCAGCCTCAAGCCGCCCTCTGCGGATAGCCTGCTCTGCTCGATGAAGTACTGAATTTTCAGGGCTGAATCAAAACCGGATACCTGGGCAGCCTCCCCCTTAATCACAGAGACAAAGACATCCTGTAGACTTGATTCCGGTTTTTCCGCCGGTATTTTTGCACTGCCTTCCGGAGAATAGAGGGTAAACTCATTTTCAGAAATACTCGTGTCGAGGGTCAGCATTCCATCTTCACCATAGACTGAAATGGTGAGCTGCTCATAGGGCCCTCCGGCTGTCCAGCTTCCGCGAATCACACCAGCTGCACCGTTTGCAAAATCGAGCTGACAGACAAATGTATCGCCGGCAGTAAGATCCAATTCCTGGTATTCATCAATTTCATTGAAACCGGCTATATTCTTTATCATCGCCGAGACCTCAGACGGCTCACCGCAGGAGGCAACAGCCAGTTCGTACAGGGTTGAGCCCAGCTCACCAATTGCCCCGGCAGAACCGGTTGCAGCCGACAGCCTCCAGATCAGCCTTTTTTCTTCATAGGGGTCATCAAGGATCGCCGCATCGAGGCGATTCTGCATCAATGACGCCTCAAAATACTTAATCCGGCCCAGAGAGCCGTTCTCGATATACTTCAGCGCGGATTTTACAACAGACATCTCCATGGCGCTGTGGTTCACCATCGCGACAAGCCCGCTTTCTCTTGCGGCACGCGTCATCTCAACTGCCTCCGCATAGCTTGAAGCAAGCGGATTCTCACAGAACACGTTGATCCCCCGGTTAAAAGCCTCCATCACCGCATTCATATGTTCCCCGTCGGGCACCGCAACAACGAGTGCATCTACAGCCTCGGCCTCAAGCATTTCAGCTAAATCAGGGTAGTAGGAGGGGATGCCGAATTCCTGTGCGGTATGCCGCGCGAGGGTTTCTTCCGTATCGCAGCATGCTGAAATCTCGACTTCATCAACCTTCAGGAACTCTCGTATATTGCTGCGCCCGGCACTTCCGCATCCGGCCACAGCTATCTTAATATCAGTATTTATCTCAATCATATATCCATTCTATCAGGAACCGCGGCCTCTCTCAACGCCCGGCAGGCGACAGACTGCCGTAAATACTGTATCATTGCTCTGTGAAAATATGGAAAAGCCCGGCGGGCATATTAAAACTTAAGAGATTCCCATTCGCAGGGGATGCGAGCCATCAGGCATGGGATGCGGCTGATGAATGGATAATAAACCGGTTTGCCGACTATCCGGCAGTTAAGACAAGACCTACAGCGATAGTCGGTGAGGCATTCGGAGTCCTGGGTACAGCTCTCGGCGGCGGAAAGATAACCGCCTTAAGCGACTCATTGATGTCGCTGCTCTCACTAGAAGAGAACCGCAAACTCAATCCTTCGGCTGACGGACCGCTGACAGTTATAAAAGCGGATACGGATTTTAATTCTCCTGATAAAGCTAAATTTGAAATGGCTGATAAATTAATCATCAGGCTGCCGAAAAACCTTGAGCTGCTTGAGGTTTATATCAGACTTTCACTCAGTCTTGCTGATGAAAACACGGAGATCTGGCTCGGAGGCATGGACAAGCGGTGGAACAGAGGCGTGCAAAAGATCACCGACAGGTACCTTGAAACAGCTGAAAGATTCCCATTTGTACGTCATGCAAGATGGATAAAGTACCGCATCAAAGCGGAATCTGAGAAGCCGGCCTCATCGTTCAAGTCAGGCGAATGGGAACTCGAGCGATACCCGGTTGCAATCCTTCCAGCACCTGCAGTTTTTGCCTCAGCAGTTATGGATGCCGGAACTGCGGCCTTTATCGAGAAATTCCCCGAAGCGGAAGCAGAGGCTGCAGAGGTCATTGTCGATCTCAGCTGCGGTTCAGGAATACTAGGACTAAGTGCTGCGTATTTGAACCCCGAGGGCAGGGTAATCTTCACCGATGAATCAAGCCTCGCGGTCGCTAATGCCGAAGCAAACTTCAGGAACAATGAGTTCACAGCTGCTGCTGATTTTCTACAGACAAACGGTGCAGATGGAATTGCAGACGCGAGCGTAGATCTCGTTCTATGCAACCCGCCGTTTCACTACCAGAATATTCAGACCCGTGAACCGGCGGAGTTTCTCTTCGGTGAAGCAAGACGGATACTCAAACCCGGCGGAACTGTACAGATTGTAGGCAACAGCCACCTTGGATATCACAAGCTGCTGAAAGACTACTTCATTAAAGCTCGCGATGTTTACAGAGACAGCAAGTTTACAGTCATGAGGGGAAAACGCTGATGGCCTACCCCCCGGGATTAAAAAAGGCGGTATTCCTCGACCGCGACGGAACAATAATACAGGATGCAGGATATTTGAAATCTCCGTCAGAGGTGGATTTTTTTGAAGATACCATCCCTGTACTGAGGCAGCTGCAGAATGAATATGAACTGTTTATCGTAACGAATCAGAGCGGCATCAGTAAGGGTCTCATTACTGATGCGGAGGTCGAGGATGTTAACCGATTTATCGACAACTATCTCAGGGATTACGGGATTATCATCCGTGAATGGTTCGTCTGTCCCCATACGACCAAAGACGACTGCAAGTGCAAAAAACCCAAGCCGTACTTTCTCAGTCTTGCCGCAGAAAAATACGGAATCGATCCGGCAAAATCCTGGGTGATAGGCGATCATCCGCACGATATAACCTTCGCCGATAACGGCGGAGCACAGGGCCTCTATGTTCTCACAGGACACGGAGCAAAACACCTCGACGGGCTGCCGCATGAGGTACCCGTCTTTCATAATCTCAGCGGAGCAGCTGAGCGAATCCTCGGGAAAAAACTTGACGGAAGTGACGCGTCAGCTGAAAACTTCTGCAGCATCGATGAAGCTGCGGCCCTGCTTCGTACCGGAGGCCTTGTAGCCTTCCCCACCGAAACCGTCTACGGCCTCGGTGCCGATGTATTCAACCCCGAGGCTGTCGCCGGCATCTTCGAGCTTAAAGGCCGCCCCCTGTTCAACCCGCTGATAGCCCACATCTCCGGCACCGAAATGCTGGCGCGGCTGACCGAAACCATCAGTCCTGCTGCCGAAAAACTGATGAAGGCCTTCTGGCCCGGGCCGCTTACCCTCGTTTTCGAGAAAAAAGACTCGGTGCCCGACATTGCGACCGGCGGGAACCCGACTGTTGCGGTCCGAATGCCCTCACATCCGATGGCGCTTGAGCTGATACGAAAAGCCGACTCACCAATTGCCGCACCAAGTGCCAATGCATTCGGAAAGACAAGCCCGACGACGGCCTTACATGTTATCGAGCAGCTTGGGGTTGAGGGATACAGGATAATTGACGGCGGCGCAAGCCGCGTGGGGGTTGAGTCGACAGTGCTTTCGCTTATTCATGACAAGCCGGTTCTGCTGCGCCCGGGAGGGCTTTCGGTTGAAGCGATAGAGAAGATTACAGGACCTGTCGAACACAGGACTGAACCTCAGCTTAAAAATCTTGAAAGCCCGGGTCTGCTTGCCAGCCATTATTCTCCTCATACGCCCTTCATTCTGAAGGACGGCAGGCCTGAGACCAACCGCGATTCATCGATTGGTCTTCTGTTGTTCTCAGAGACAGATGTCGATAGTGCAGGACCGGTAGAGATTCTCAGCCCCGGTGGGAGTACGTCCGAAGCAGCAGTAAATCTATACGCAGCGATGAGGCGGCTTGATAAACTGAATTTGAAACAGATAATCGCCTACCGTCTGCCCGAACGCGGACTGGGGAAGGCCGTGAATGACCGCATCACAAAAGCAGCAGTGACGCTGCGATAAAAAACATTATTGCCGCGATGATCATATCAAGGATCCGCCATGCGAGCGGGTTTTTAAAAAACCGCGACAGCTTCCCGGCTCCGTAGCTCAATAGAAAGAACCATAGAAACGACGCAGTAACAGCACCCGCTCCGAACAGATATCTGCCCCGGCCCGGAAAGCTTGAACTAATGCTTCCCAGAAGAACAACCGTATCAAGATAGACATGAGGGTTCAGTAGGGTAACCGCAAGGGTTGTCACAACTGCAGCGCGCAGACTATATGGTCCCGATTCATCAGCCTCAAGTGAAGACTTCTTAAAGGCTGAAATCAGACTGCGTATCCCGTAGAATGAAAGAAAAGCAGCTCCGCCCCAGCCGGCCCATTTCATGAGCTCGGGACGTGATGAGAAAAATCCTCCGACACCGAGGATTCCTGCTGTTATGAGCACCGCGTCACTGAGGCTGCAGATTAATGGAATAATGAAAGTGTACCTGCGGCGGATACCCTGACTGAGAACGAAGGCGTTCTGTGCGCCTATCGCGATAATCAGACCTGCCCCGGCGGCAAAGCCCTTAAGATATGGTATAATTAAAATTCTATTCTTTCCAGGTTACAAGAATTTTTTCATCAGGCATTTTAGCCGCCGCCATATCCGCAAAGCGTTTAATCTCGTCTTTACAGCAGTCGATTCCTTTTTCGGCATCAATTCTCTGAATCAGTTCAGCTGTAAATTCTTTTATAGTAATTTCTTTCTGCATTTTCCTCTCCTTCAATTCTGTAATTAAACAATTTTAAACCATCCTGATTCGTTTAACAACTGTATTAACTACCCTTAGAATTATGTAGAGCGCTCCGGCGAAAACGATAGTCACCGATCCTGTAGGAAGGTCAAAAATAAAACTGAAATATAATCCGGCAACAGATAACAGAATTGAAAATATAATCGATAATCCGATCATGACCGACAGCCTTTTTGAAAATAGAGAAGCCATTGCCGGGGGCAGGGTCAGAAATGCGATAACCATTACCGTCCCGACAAATGAAACCATCAGTACAACTGTAATACTTATCAGCAGCATGATAATTATCTGGTACCATGCAGTATTTATCCCCCTCGTCTCGGCAAAATCAGCGTCGAAGGACACCGCGAGAAGCTGGTTATAGAAAAGAATACCAGCGATCAGAATGATTGCTGAAAACACAGCAATCATTATCAGCTGGCTTCGGCCAATCAGTAGAATATTTCCGAAGAGATAACTCATCGGATCACCATACCCCGGAGTCTTTGCCATAAACAGAAGCCCCAGCGACATTCCAACAGCCCAAACAGCACCAATCACAGTATCAAGCCGTTCACGGCCGTGAATGATCACGACACTGATAATTATCGCCGACAAAACGGCAAACAGCATAGCCCCGCCCATGGGTTTAAGAAGGGAGAATCCGACCACCGTTTCAAGGTAGAGGGCAAGCCCTATACCGCCGAGCACCGAATGGCTGATGGCTCCGGCAATCGAACTCATCTTTTTAACAACTACGAAGGAACCGATAAAACCAAACGGAATGCTGCCGACAACTCCTGCAAGAAGCGCCATCCTGATGAAGGGGATGTCAGGGTTTGAAAGAATTGCAAGAAAACCGCTCATTCCGCACCTCCCTCGTGATGGTGCAGATCATGATCATGCCTGACAACCTTTACCTGCCTGCCGTAGGCGGAAGCTATGAGGCCATCGTCGAGGCTGTCTACAGGATGTTCCTTTACATGTCTATTAACACAGAGCACGCGGGTTGTCATCTCGTTAACAAAACCGAGGTCATGAGTCACGAGAATTATCGTATGCTCCAAACTTAATTTTTTCAGAAGAACATTCAGCTGTTTCTCAGCCTCCGCGTCGATATTAGCAGTCGGTTCGTCCAGGATCAGCACTTCAGGATCGGGCGCGAGCGCACGTGCTATCAGAACTCTCTGCCGTTGGCCGCCGGAAAGTTCAAAAAAAGATTTATGGCCCGAATCTTCCTGGCCGACCGCTTCAAGTGCATCAGCTGCAGCCTGCTTGTCCGCCCTGCTGTAAAACCCGAAATTTTTCACCCGGCCCGACAGCACGACCTCAAAGGCTGTGATCGGGTAGCTTGGATCCATTGTCGAATACTGAGGAACATAACCGAAAATCCGGGACTGCGCTCCCGAGATAAGAACCCTGCCCTTCCTCGGTTTCAGCTGCCCCATAAGAATCCTCAGCAGCGTCGTCTTCCCGCCGCCGTTAGGTCCTACAACTGTGATTACATCCCTTCGGTTTATGAAAAAATCAGCATCCCTTATAATATCTTCCGTCTCATAGGCAAAACTGAGATTCTCAACCCTAATCAGGCTTCCATCTTCTTTCAGCTTCGATCTCATTCGTATGACTTCCTTATACTCTCACCTATATCTCTAAGATTGTTTACATAGTCGGGATTAAGAGGATTAAGACCGACCACGCTTCCGCCAATTGCCTCCGCTATAAGTTCTGCACTGTCTTTAGGAAACTCCGGTTGGACAAAGATTATCCTGACATCATCTTCCCTTGCATGCTCAATGATTTCGACCAGCGCTGCAGCAGAGGGCTGTTTTCCTCCGGCCTCAATTGCGGTCTGTTCAAGACCATACTCATCAGCAAAATAACCAAGGGTCGGATGAAAAATAAACAGGGTGCGCCCTTTATAGGGCTCAAGCATTGACAGCAACTCAGCATGAAGATCATCGAGTTCAGCCTTCAGCCCGGCAAGACCACGATCGTAGAGCTCACGACCCTGCGGATCCAGTTCTACCATCATACGATGAATAGTATCTGCCTGCACTTTTGCAAGCAGAGGTGAAAGCCAGATGTGCGGATCATCCGCTGCGTCTTCATCATGCCCTTCTTCATCATGATGGTGCTCGGTAATACTGCGCTTGAGTATACCTTCCGACGTATCAGCAATAATCAGAGATTTCAGCGATGCCGAAATCTTTGGGAGAAAGGCATTCTCAAACGGAACACCGACTGTGAAGAGGACATCAGCCATACTTAAAGCAGCCACCTGGTTTGGAGTCGGCTCATAGGTCGCAGGATTTTTCCCCGGAGGCACAACGACATCAACCTCAACCCGCTCACCGCCTATCTTTTCCACAAAATAGGTCTGAGGCAGAACACTCACAAAGACCTTTAACTTACTGCTGTCTTCAACAGTATCATCCGACTGACCGCCCCCAAAAACTGATCCACCAGCTGAAAACAGCAGAATAATCAATAAACCCAATATTCTTTTCATAAATCTACTCCGTTTCAAAATCACATTTAATATGTATCTGATCGCAATCGTTACATTTCTCAATGCTGTGGTGTTCAAGGAAGTGGTTCCAATGATGTTTCTGCGATTCGTTTAATATTCCAGTTCCGCCGCATAGCGGGCACTTGTTGCCGAGGGATTCCAGAATTGAATTCCGAATGAACTCTGATTTATTCGGAATGCGGTTCAGGACCTCCTGAAGATCCCGTCCTACCTTAAACGTTATTACCTGTTCTTTCATTTTTAACCTCACAGATAGGGTAATACTTTATAATACCGCGGTCAATAGATAAATTTACCGCTTAGGCCTTAGAATATAACAAATATATTTATTTATTTAAGTTTTATGCCCTCTTTTATTAATTTCTTTAATTTTTTTATTGTTTTTCTTTGATTTTAGCAAGTTACAGCTTGATTTATTTAATTTCCGGTGTTACATTTTAAATATCGGAGGTTGTTTATGTACCACAGCTGGAAAAAACTGATTGCCATGACAGGCGGCAGAAAGTTCTTCATTAGGAAAGTGCACATTCCCGAAGATCAAATAGACATCGAAGGACAGTTTCAGTTACCGCCGCTTGCCGAGCTCAACATGGATGATCAGATTTTTGCCGCAGCCTTTCTTAAAACCCACGGCTCGATAAAACAGATGGAAACGATATTCGGAATCAGCTACCCTACTGTAAAGAACAGACTGAATGCAATTGCGGGGCAGATCGATATAGTCGATGTCGAAGTAAACATCAAAATGCCGGCATCAAACATCCTCGACAAACTCGAACAGGGAGAGATAGACGTATCTGAGGCCCTGAAGGAGCTGTAATGACATCAAACATGGATGTTTGATGTCATTATGAAGAATTACAGGCTGCACCTGTAATTCTTCCGCCTAAACCACCTGCCGTCCATGGCAGGAAAAGAAGGAGATGGAATAATGCTACCGATGTTATTCAGAATAAGAGTGAGAAGCAGGGATGCTTCATTCGGTTTCTCTTTACCGATGCTGCTGATCTACATACTCTTCATCCCGATAGCAATAATTACCGCAATAGCCTACGGCTTCATGTTGCTTGCACCGAAAAAAACTAAACAAGCAAGAGGATATATGAAAATCATATTCTTCATGCCGAAACTTCTATCAGCGGCCAGGGGAACTGAAATTGAGGTCCATTCGGACAATTCAGATGTAAAAACGTTTCTAAAATAACAAGATCAACCAGATAACGGAGGAAAATATGGCTGACGAAAAAATGAGAATATTAAATATGCTTTCAGAAGGAAAGATAAGCCCGGAAGAAGCAGAAAAGCTGTTGAACGCAATTGATGATCAGGCAATACCCGCAGGAACCGGCAGTTCCTTTCTTGACTCGATGGATAATAAAAATCTCTATGTTCAGGTTGAACCGAAAGATGGGAAATCCTCAGAAAGAGTTTCAGTGAAAGTTCCATTCGCACTTCTTAAAGCCGGTCTCAACATTGCAGGACTAATCCCGAAGGATGCACAGGATAAAATCAATACCTCAATGACTGACAAGGGCATCAACTTCAATCTAGATGATATCAGTCCTGACAATATCAAAGAGATCATGACAGCTCTTGAGGAATTTACCGTGGATATAGACACTGACGATTCGAGCATTCAGGTTTATTGTAAATAAACCCGTTTATCTGTAAATAAACCCATTTACTGTAAGTAACTGTAAGTAACTGAACAAACCGGGTCTGCAGTACGAGCGGATCCGGTATTCTATTCTACAGCCCTTCAAAATTACCCATAAACAATGAATCTAATATGCCGATCATATAACTATGAAGGCCTACGAAAAATACATGAAGGCGCTTCCGGTAATGCCGGATATAGCCACGAAAATCATCAGTATTCCCGAGGATAATATCAATATATCATTCAAGGATCTCGAAAACCTGATCAAGGTAGATCCGGGATTAACCACCAAGATTCTGAAAGTTGCAAACTCGGCACTATATGCCAGACAAAAAGAAATTACATCATTGCAGATAGCAATAACAATGCTGGGATTCAAGACAATAAAGAGTCTTGTCTTCCTGGTTTCGGCTTCGAATATGTTTAAAAAGGGAAAGGATCAGGAATTCTATCAGTATTTCTGGAAACATTCGATCACGACCGCTTTTCTGGCTCAGAACATTGCCTTGAGAGCCGGGTTTAAGCGCATATCAGACGAGGTTTTCCTTGCCGGACTGCTTCATGATATAGGAAGAGCGGCTATGTACCAGGCTGATTCCCAGCTTTATATGGCCATCAAATCCGAAGAGCAGGAGATACAGGGATTCGGAGCCACACATCGTGAGATTGGCCAGGCTATTCTTGACAGCTGGGACTTCCCTCCCGTCTATGTCGACACAGCACGCGAGCACAACAGCCTGAACATCACTTCACAGTATAAAACGATAATCCTGATAGTCTCAGCCGCTGACCTTATTGCCGGCCAGTATTCCGACAGTCCGCTTGCCGAAACAAACGATCAGATGCTTAATGCGGTTCTAATGCGGATAAACCTGGGTTCCGAAGATAAAGCATTTTATTTAGATGAGTTTTACCAGCAGCTGGTTGAGATCCCGATGTTCCAGGAGTGCAGCAGCCTTTTCGGCCTGAAGTAAGAAAACCCGATCCGCAACCGGATTTTCTTACTTCCAGTCTTTTTTGTAAATAGTCGCAGGACTACTTCGTCAATAGTCCGGGCAATTTAAGCGAAGTACCAAGCGAAAGGCTTATCTCCCAATATTCTTCAGTATCATCTTCATTGAAGGTCTGAAGCCAGCCCAGATTTAAATAGTAATGGTTACTGTTTTTAATCCAGTTGGCCTCAATTCCCGCCTCAGCTTTGACACTTAACACCTGCTCTGGTTCGCCTAGCCTGGACCAGTACCCGCCGCCGGCACCCCGAATTACAGCTTCAAATGCCCTGCTCCAGTCGGCTGAAGGAAAAATGAATGAAGAACGCAGACCGCCCTTCAATTCAAGAACTTTCTGCGGAGAATAGTAACCCTGACCGACAGCCTCGGTAGCGTCTTCATAATTCACAGTAACTGAAGGTGAAAGCCGGGTGATCGGATTGCTGAGAATATTAAATCCAAGCATCGCATCCTGCAGAACCTGCCATTTAACATTGCCTGCCTCATCATCCATAAACTGCAGCCTGCTGTAAGTACGGGTGGTAAGCGGTCCCAGGAGATCATTTTCAAAATCGAACCAGGTATTTATATTCAGCTCTATATCATTTTTTCTTATTATATCCCGCTCTTCATAGAATGTGTCGGGTTCGATAACATTCCGCCAGGAAGCATTAACCGTCAGGGAATTCCATATCCAGTTCAGAGAAGCTCCGAATATCGGATATACCGATATCGTCTCGAGAAATTCCGGAATAGTTACTACGTCAGCGGGAAGATCTCCGGCCGGGTCTCCATTGAAGAAAAATAAATCGGTTTTATAGAATATACTCTCTGCATAAAAACCTATCTCCGGAGTCAGGCTCAGACCTATCGTGCTGAGTGTAAACGGAACCGAGGCCTCAAGCATGTGCACCTGAAATGAGCCCTTCTGCTCCCCGTCAAGATCCCGGTACAGCCGCTGCTGATCAAGATTATAGTCAATTCCCATTCCTATAAAGCTGTTAAATTCCGTTTTCCAGTCAAGCTCTCCGGTTAGAGCGATCTCGGCAGGAGATACTATAAGCTGAAATTTCGCTGATGTCGTGTCGGCATGGGTACGGGCCAGCTGATTAAAGTAATAGACCGTATTTTCATAATTCGGGTCCTGATAATATACCTTTTTATAGTACTTCATCGCCTCGGACCAGTTTCCGTACCTCTGTTCTACTATGCCTAGTTTATAGGCTGCGGATATATTCCAGGGATCAACGTTTACAACCCGGCGGAACTGTTCCGAAGCTTTATTATTCAACCCATCTTCAAGATAATAGTTTCCCAGTTCGTAGCGGATAAGATAGGTATCGGCCTCAAGATAATAATTTGCCCGCTCAAGTTCTTTTTCCGCAACTGCGGTCAGTTGGCTCAATATCAGTGCTAGCCTTTTCTGCTCATCAGATACTTCCTTTCCATGATCAGTAAGCGTTTTTATTACATCAGCGGCTTCAACCTCTATCCCTTCAAAATAGACGCCCGCGGCATTATCGAACTGAAGATTATCCAAAAGCGACAAACGTTCTTCAACAACGGCGAGGTGCGGGTATTCTGCTTCAAGCCTCTGCCGCTCCTTATCATATAGAGCCCTTCGGCCGGTTTCATCACCGCCGAGCAGCATTGCCTGATACAGGGCATACAGCCTGTCGATAGTGAGGGAGGAGTAATCGAGTTCTGTTTCTGTTCCAGCAGCCGTAGCACCTTCTGCAGTCTGAGCTTCAGCATTCTCAGCTGTTTCGGTTGTTTCAACAACAACTTCGCCGGCCTGAGGCTCAGGAGTCAGAACGGAAGCCGCACTGCGGTAATTTCGATCAGAGAAGAATATGCGGCTCAGCATATATGACGCCAGCTCTCTCTCCTCCTGCATGATCTCCTCAAGCTCATTTATCTGCCATGATTTGTCCCATTGCCATCCGCTTGCGCTGACGGCTTGATTGAATGCCTCATTCTCGCTCTTCTCCGTTTCAAGCACGGTTTTCACCAACTCATCCCAGCCGTTGAGGGCTTCAGTCATTTCATCACCGAGACCCGCAAGCTGTGAAGCAGCGGCTATTGAATCAGCAAGGGTCTGCTCAGCATTCCTAAGCGCTGTTTTGTCCTCTTCGGATTCTGCAGCCTTCTTTGCCTTTACAAGATCAGCGGATGCCGTGTTAATCATCTTCGCTGCATCAGCAGCGGCTGCCTGATATGCACTGTAAAACGGAGCGGCTGATGCAGTCGAATCAAGAAGCACAAGAAGTTCAGAATTGCGACGCATCCAGGTTCCGGCGGCCCTGTAGGAATGTGTTATTATTACATACTTTATCTGTTCTATCGCCTCACCACTTAATCCATTCCAAAAGTACGTCTGGGACAATTCCTGCCTCAGTTCAAGATTCCCCGGATCTTCTTTCAGTCTGTCCAGATAGGAGTCAAGAACCTCGTCACGCAGGCTGAGTTTCTTCTTATAGATCTCAAGTTTATTCTGAAGCTGAGCTGAAGAGATAAAGGTTGACTCGATCCGCCTTCCGACCTCATCGGCGGCATCACTGTCCCCGGATGAAAGATACGAGCTCTGCAGCAACAGGTAAAACTCGAGATATTCGGGAAACAAACCGATCGATTTTTCATACACTTCCTGAGCATATTGCGGGTAGCCGTTAACCTCTTCAATCCAGGCC
>Ga0209633_10004260_pt1 | contig 12901 bp, 10 predicted proteins | sample Cruoilmetagenom1_FD_187290 | JGI IMG/M metagenome (GOLD analysis project Ga0209633, IMG submission 187290) | Oil polluted marine microbial communities from Coal Oil Point, Santa Barbara, California, USA - Sample 1 (SPAdes) (version 2) | ecosystem: Environmental > Aquatic > Marine > Oil seeps ... | reverse complement strand
AGATACAATATCTATAATAAAGTTAATTAATGAAATGATAATAATCACAATTGCTTTTATATTTTTATCTTCACAACATTAACGGATGGCAATTAGAAGTTCTTTTCCTTATGGACCTTTTTATCAATGCTAAATTCGAAATGTTAAATATTCTATAATATTGCTACTTAGTATAAACCTTATACAACACTGGCACAACAATTAAAGTTAAAAATGTTGATGCAATGAGTCCACCGATAATTGCCCAACCCATTGGTGCCCACATTGTTCCACCACCAAGTGTTAAAGGTAGCAAGCCTCCAATAGTAGTTGCAGTTGTTAATATGATAGGAATAAATCTCACTTCACCTGCAGTCTTAACTGCTTCAACAATTGATTTACCTTCTGCACGCAACTGATTTGAATAATCGACGAGTATAATAGAGTTGTTCACCACAATTCCCACCAGACTTGTAAGCCCAACAAAAGCTGTAAATGAAAATGAATTACCAGTAACCAGTAATGCTATAATTGAACCAATGATAGCAAGTGGAATTGCAGAAAAAACAATTAACGGCTGCGAGTATGATCGGAATTGTAAAACTAAAACCCCAAAGATACCAACAATAGCTATGATCAGAGCTTTTGCCATTCCGCCAAAAGACTCTTGCTGACTTTCCAACTCACCAGCAACATAATAAGAATATCCTTTTGGGAAAGAATATGTATCTACTTTTTCTATTATTTGTTTAGTAATATCATTTACAGAATAGCCAGCTTTAACATCTGCAGTAATTGTAACATTTCTTGCTAAATCATAATGACTAATAGAAAGTGGAGTTGACTTAAACTCAATAGTTGCTAATTGCTTAAGTGGAATTTGTACACCTTTAACAGATGTAACAAATATTTTATCAAACTTTTTTATCTCGGAAGTTGCTTCCGGTTTTCCACGAACAACAATATTATATTCTTTCCCTTCTTCATCTCTATATTTTGAAACATTTAGCCCAGCAATTGAAGCTCTTATTGTTCTATCAATTTCAACAAGTTGAACTCCGTACATAGCAGCTTTTGCACGATTTATTTTTACGTGTAAATCTGCCTTTGTTGTCCCAAGTGGATTGTTAATATTAACAGTTCCCTCTGTTGCCTTAAAATATTTTTCAATATCATTTGCAATATTTTTAAGGGTAGTTAAATTATCTCCCAAAACTTTAATGGCAATTGGTGCTTCTATTGGTGGCCCTTGTATAAAATCCTTAACATCTATTTTTGCTCCTGGATAATTTGAGAATTCACTTCTTAATTCATTTAAGAAATTATTGAATGGCTCATACTTAAATTCCTTTAATTCAACTAATAATTGTGCATGGTTACTTGCGTTTCTTTTTGACATAACATTATAATAAATCCGCGGATTTCCGTGACCAACGTTTGAAGCGAAATAAACTATTTCTTCTTTTTTACTCAAGACAGATTCAACATATTTTGTTACTTCATCAGTTTTATCAATATTTGAACCTTCCGGTAAATTTATATCAATCATAAATTGTGGTTTCTCTGCCTTAGGGAAAAAACTTATTCCAATGAATGGAAATAATCCTAAACTAAGAATAAAAACAAAAACTGAAGCTGACAAAACTATCTTAGGATGAGCAATAGCATAGGCAAGTTGCTTACGATATTTATTTTCAATTAATTTATTCATCCATTTTCTCATTCTACTTTCATGATCTAACGAAGCGGTAGTGAAAAAATTCTTAGAGAGATATGGAGTTAATGTTATTGAAACCCAAAGCGAAGCAACAAGTGTAAAAATAACTGTCAAGGGCATACTTCTAATAAAATCTCCCGTAACATCTTGCATTAACATCATTGGGACAAATGCTAGAACTGTTGTGACTGTTGAACTTGTAACTGCCCATGCAATTTGAGTAGTTGCTTTTATTGCCGCATCCATTTTTGAGTAGCCAAGTTTCATAAATCGAGCAATATTTTCAGTTACAACAATTGCATTATCTACAAGCAACCCAAGAGCAATAACCAATCCGGCAATTGACATTTGTTGCAAACCATATTTGCTTAAATCTAAAAACCCAATTCCTATCAATATGGCAATTGGAATTACAACCATAACTATTATAGACGCTCTAAAACCGACAGCAAGAATTACAATTAAGCCTACTAATAACAGCCCTTGCAGCAAGTTGATAAAAAATCCATTAAGTCTATGGTCAACACTTTTAGATTGATCAAAAACAGTTTCAAGTTGCATTATTTTAGGAAGACCAGTTTTAAACTGTTCAGATTTTTCTTGTAATTTTTCCTTAATTGAAAAAATATTTGTCCCTAATTTTTGTGTCGCTGTAATATAAACTGCTCTTTTATTATTAAAGCGAGCAACATATTTTGCATCCTCATAAGAATATTCAATATTTGCAATATCTTTTAGATAGACAACTTGTTCACTTCCTAAATTAATTATTGTATTCCTTAGTTCATCTAGATTATTATATGAACCACTTGTTTGGATAGTAAATTGTTTACCACCAATATCCATTTCTCCACCAGGAATATTTTCGTTACTCATTTGGATTGCTCCAAGAATATGAGACAATGGAATATTCATATTTGACATGCGTTCCATATCAATGGTAACTTTAATTTCTTGTTGAGGATAAGCCCAAGTTTCTACAGTTTTAACTCCGGTAACTTTTTTAAGCAAGTCTTTAAGTCGAATCGCCTCGTCTTCAAGTTCACTATATTCAGCTTCTTCAGAAACTAAAGCAAATTGTAATATTTTCACATCATTTATAGTCCACTTAAACATATCAAGGCTATAAACTTCTTTAGGTAATTTATTTCGGATACTATTAACCTTCTGAACTACGTCAGAATATTTTTCATCACCGTCACTACCAGCAAGAAATTCTATATTTACAATTCCAAATCCACTTCTTGAATTACTTTTAATTTCCTTAATATTTTCAAGTTCATTTAGAACATCTTCAATAGGTTTAACTATTAACTCCTCAACATCGGCTGGATTTGCTCCAGGATATACTGCAAAGATAGTTGTTCCGGCAGGAGATATTTGTGGATCTTCTGAACGGGGCATTGTTAAGAATGAAACAACACCCATCAGAACTAATATTATTATAACTATTGTTGAGAATTGATGATTCTCAATTGCAAATTTTGGTAAACTCATTTTCACTCCGTGAAGAAATGGAAACCGGAAAACAGGAGACAGGCAACCGGATTGTACAAACCAGTTCATCGCCATTAGTATCCAGTCGTTTTCTATTCTATATGTATAGATTAATTTTTAGTTAATATTTTAGTTAGTGATTTAGTGTCTTTCCAGCCTTCAGTACTCCGCTAAATACGGAACAGAGAACTGGAGACTGAAAACATGAATGCAATTCATATTTTTTGTCTTATATTCCCAAATACTATTTCTATTTTTTTATTAAATTTGTGTTCTTATTATTTTGATTTTCCAGTCTCCGGTTTTCCTGTTTCTCTGTCTCCATCTTTTTTAGAACTTCTCTTTTCTTGTTTTTATTAATTTATATAGCATTGCAGAAACTTTGCGACTTTGTTCAAGTAATTCTTTTCCTTGTTTACCGTTAAGAATATTGAGATCATTTGACAAATAAATTTGAGTTCTTAATTCACCTCAAGAGGCTTGAGCAATAAACAAATATCTGATATATTCTTTGTTTGATTCTCTTTCAAAACCTTCAGAAATATTAGATGGAATTGAAACAGATGCTCTTTGCATCTTATCACGTAATCCAAAATCCTTACAAAGCTTAAGGGCTTTATATGTATTAGCAGACAATCTCATTGATTCTTTCCAAACGTTCAGATCTTCAAATTTTTCTATCTTTTTACTCATTCCCATTCTCCGGTTTCCGGTTTCCGGATTCCGTTCTTTTTATTTTCTCTCCATCCGCCAAATATTCAACACCGTCGGTAATAACTTCACTAATATTCTCTAATCCTTTTTTAACAACAACTTCGTTTCCAATTATTCCATCAATTTTAATATTTATCATTTTTGTATTTGTATTATTTTCAGTTGGAATAAAGACACTTCCATTTTTACCACTAGCATTTACCAACGCTTCAATTGGAATTAGTTTAGCTACTCCCTTAGAAGTTGGAAATATTTTAGCATTTGCAACCATTCCAGAAATTAATTTCTTTGAATCACTCTTAATTGTTAGTTCAATTTCGTAAGTACCATTATATGGATTTGCAGCACTTGCAACTTCAGAAACTTTTGCTTCAAATACTTCACTAGGAAAAGCGTCAAATGAAATCTTTGCATTGTTGATAATTTGTATTTTTGCAATATCTTTATCAGTAACACCTACTCTCATAATCCAAGATTTTCCAGTTGTTCCATATAATATTATTGGTGTACCGGGTCCTACTAATTCATTTTCTTCAGCGAAACGTTTAAGTATTCTACCATTACTTGGAGCTGTAATTTTGGAATAATTCAAATTAAATTGTGCAATCTCCATATTAGATTTTGCAACGTCCAAACCAGTTGTTACATTTTGTAATTGTTCAAGAGTCACAACACTATCTTTGTATAGAGCTTCTACACGTTGGAAGTCCCTTTCAGCCTTAGCATATCCGGCTTTTGCCTGATTTACTTTAGCTTGAATTTCACCTAAATCAAGTTGAGCTATGATCTGCCCTTTTTGAACAGTTTGGCCCTCATCAAAAAATATTTGTTTTATAATGCCACCCGTCTTGCAGGACAATTTTGATTCAGATTCAGAACTAATTTTCCCGCTTGATCTAATTGGAATGCTTACTTCCCGACTTTCTACTTTTGCAATTCTAACTGGTATTGCTTTTTCAATTTCCTTTGTCTTTTCCTTTGAAGAACAACTACTCAAAACCAATAGTAATGAAACAATAATTAGAGAAATATTTTTTTTCATTTTAATTCCTTACATTACGGGAACTGGAAACCGTAGAATAGGAGACGGGATAAAACTAAAAGCCTGTTCCTGTCTACGGTTTCCCATTTCCGCTTTCCATTTTTTATTTATTTATATCCAAATCTATTTTTGTTGAATCAGAATGAGTAAACATTGCAGCCTCAAAAGTTGGCGGACCTAAAAACCCCTTTGCATAATTTGAGAACACATAATCTTCACTTGGCATTCCTAAAAAATTTCTATCGAATTCTCTATTCACATTTTCATCATGATAAATTGCAATTGCATAAGTTCCAGGCTGAATATTCTTAAAGACATAACTCACAAGTGAATCAGCGACTTTTATATGAATGCCCTCAACTCCTTGTCCTCTTTTTAAAAATGTCTCTGTATTTTTATATAATCCAATTGAAAGTTCACCTTCAATTTCATCAAATCCCCAGACATTCAAATACACATTACCATCTTGTGCTGAACTGTACGATAGCATCAATAGACTAATAACAAAAACTTTCTTAAATAATTTTAAAATCATTTATTTTTCTCCGATATAGAATATTATTGCTGAGATTTAAACCATTCAACAGTTTCTTTAATTGCTTCTTCTTGTGGAGTTATATTCATACCAAACGATTTTTCAAAATCACTATGATCAACAATATAAGGTTCCGTTGTAGTGTACATCATTTCTTTAACTTCCTTCATCATTGGATTGAACATCCCTAATAATGAAACCATAAATTTCCCCGCTGAACTTACTTTGATTTTCTTTCCAATTTCCTTCTCTGCAATATTAACTAACGATTGAGTAGACACAGTTTTATCATTGGGAACATGCCATGCTCTACCAAAAGAATTTTCATTCTCACCTAATGTAATTAGTGCTTTAGCAAAATCTTTAATGTAAGTAAAAGTATGCGGAAGTGTAATGTCACCAAGCATATTAACTGTCTTGCCCTCTAAAGCAGGCTTAAAGAACATTTCACCAAATCCAGCGTTTATAACTTTTGGTCCGTAAAAATCTGAGGCTCGACCCATTGTTGCTTTTACTTTTCCATTCTTGTGGGCATCCAATAACATATTGGCAATTTGTGCACGAACTTTTCCTTTATGTCCAGGTGCAGCATAAGGCAAATTTTCATTTAATAGTTGACCATCAGTCGGTCCGTACATATAAAGATTATCTCCGAAAATAATCTTAGCATTTGTTTTAGAAACACCTTCAATTAATCCATTAATCATATCTGGAAAGTTATTTGGCCAATCTGTATAAGGTGGCATTGCACAATAGTAAACTTCATCAGCATCCCTGCAAACATTATAAACATCATTAGCATTTTTAGAATTAGCTGATTTAATTTCAACTCCTTCCGGTAATTTGTGATTTGTTTTGCCACTTTTGCTTACTAGAGTAACTTTGTTTCCTTCGTCAGATAAAAACTTCATAACCCAATAGCCAAGAGGACCTGTACCAAATACTATATTATTTTTATTCATTTTAACTCCTTAAGAAATGGAGACAGGAAAAGAGGAAACCGGATAAAACTAAAAGTCTTTCCCTGTCTCCGGTTCTCCCGTTTCCGTTCTCCTTTTTTCATTCATATTTATTTAATTTAACTGAAGCAACTATTTTTTCTAACTCTGCATATTTTTGTTTGTAGTCATATTGAGCAACAACGGCAAGTACTTCAGCTTGTGTAAGATTATTTCTAGCATCCAAATATTCAATTTGTGAGGCCATTCCAGCATTAAATTTTTTGTTAATTATTCTAAATGAATTTTTATAACTATCCAATCTCTCTTTTGTTGATTGAATAGTTTTTTCTGCAACTATATAATTTTTATATGCTTCTCTTACTTGTAGTTTAACTCTATTTTTAATTTCTAAAATTTGTGCAGAAATTTTATTTTTTTCCAACTCAGCTTTTTCAGCTTTAGCATTATCCTGAAATCCGTTAAACAAATTCCAATTCAAAACTAAAGATGCCATCCAATAATCATCATCTTTACCAAAACTATATTCTTCTCCTTGAAAGCCATAATCTACTGCTAATACTAATCCGGGGTAATAATTTGATTGAGCCAAACCTTTACTTTTTTGTGCAACATCATTCGCTGTTTTTAATTGACTAAATTCTTCACGATTTGAAATTGCAAGTACTTCTAGATTAGATAAATCATCAATTTCATATTTAGTCAAATCTTCAAATATTTTTATTTCACTTTCAAGAGGTTTGTTAAGTAGGAAATTAAAATATGATGCAGCAAGCTCAACATTTTTACTCGCTTCTAACTGCTTCTGTTCAACTTCGGATAATTCAGCTTTTGCTCTATGCATAACGTCAACAGTTACTTTATCATTTTTGAATAAACTTTTACTTACTCTTAAATTTTCAGTTACTAATTCAATTGTACTAGAAAAAAGCTTTGCAACTTGTTTAGTCTTTTGATAATTATAGTATGCTATTTTAATTTCCGAGATGAGACTTCTTGTATATAAATTTTTCTCAGCTTCTTTAATTTCAATTAAATTACTTTTTATGGAATAATTATAAAACAATGCAGGCTGAATTATTGGCAAGATCAAACTTATTTTTGTGTCATGTTCTTTATCACGTAGAAATGGGATAACTTCATTACCCAAATCTGTTGGAAAACTTTGAGAGTTTGTAAGTGCATTAAGTGTTCCGTAAATTGGATTAAACAAATCGCCAACCGGAAATATTATATCTCTTCCGCCTCCAGCTCTTGAGTACCTAGCCGAAATATCCACAGTAGGAAAAAACATTCCTCTCGCTTGGTCTAAATCCGTTATACTTTGTTCAAGTGAAAACTGTTTTTGTTTTAAGGCTAGATTATTTTTTATTCCAACCTTAATATAGTTTTCAAGAATTTCATCTTGTGCGAATATATTTATTGAGAAAAACAAAAAAACTAAAACTATTTTATTCATGCTAAACCTTTAAGAAATTTTTTTTACGCTTTTAATGCGTTATATGTATAAATAAAGAAATGCTCCAATAATTCTTCCGAAGAAGTGTTGCAAGTTTCTTTTAGAAAAATTGCTTGATGTTGAATCATTTGCATAACACCCATTGATTGAGCCCAAAGTAATAGAGAAGTTTTAAGCGGATCAACATCACTCCGAATTGAACCATCTTTAATTCCCTCTTCAATTGCTTCAACAAATACTTGATTACTTTCTACCTTTCCATCTTTACAATCTTCACATTTTTTTTCATCATCCTGAATATGTGTTTTTGAATGCCCAAGTAAAATGGCTTCATGAAATTCTTGATATTCATTATAAAATTTGATAAAAGCTTCACCAATATTTTTCACTTTACATAATCCATTTTCATTTGTATTTACAGCTTCCTTAAAAAGATCGGTAAGAATTTTTTCTCCCTTCTTTATAATCTCAGAATAAAGCTCTTCCTTACTTTTGAAATATAAATAAAGAGTTCCTTTGCTTAATTCGGCTTGTTCAGCAATATCATCCATTGTGGTATTCTCAAAACCTTTTGTAAGAAATACTTTCTCGGAAGCCTCAACAATATCTAATTTTCGTTGTTGCTTTTCTCTTTCTTTTCTTTCTGCTGTTCCCATAATCTTTTCTGAATTTAGTTTAGCTACTGACTATCAGTCATTTTTAGACGCAAAGTTAGCATAATCATTTATTCTTGTCAAGGAAAAAATAATTCTTAAGTATTTTTTTCTATAATAGTTACAATAAGGCGCTTTTGATACAGAGTATATGATTTTGCTGAAGTTACAATTGATCAAATCACATCAAGTTTGATGGATAAATGATTAGCATTATTTTTACGTATAATACCTTATCAACTCAATTACTTGTCCATAATATCCCATTCCAAATAAATTAAGATGATTAAGAATATGATAAAGTTTGTAAATATTTTCTCGATGCTCCCACCCTTCCGGCAATGGAAAAGCCTCTTGATATGATGAATAAAAAGTTGAGCCAAAGTTTCCAAAAAGTTTTGTCATTGCAAGATCAGCTTCGCGATTTCCATAATAAACTGCAGGATCAATTAAGCATGGCATTCCCTTTTCATCAGTCATATAGTTTCCACTCCACAAATCCCCATGGAGTAGAGATGGTTCTTCCTCACTTCCACCAATTATATTATGAACTTCTTTCTCTAAATGGTTAAAAGCATTTTTCATTTCAGTTGAAACATAACCATTCTGTTCTGCCAGTTTATACTGATACAATAATCTATTCTCAAAATAGAATTCTGTCCAATTAGATTTTTGATGTAAATTTATTTGTCGTGTTGAACCACAAAAGTTATCTTCATAAAATCCATAATTGTCGGATGTATGTTTGTGTAGTTCTGCAAAATGTCTTCCAAAGATTTCTGAAAAGTTTTTAACTTGATTTGAAGATTCGATAAATTCTAATATTAGAATTGAATCATCTTGATGAATAACTTTGGGTATTCTGATTACATTAGCTTTCGCAAGTTCTTTTAATCCATTTGCTTCTGTTCTATGAATTTCGGATTTAGCATATTGTTTTACAAAATATAACTTACCACTTTCAGTCTTAACCTTTTGGGAGTTGGCAATACATCCACCACCAATCGATTTTACTGAAATGATTTTTTCTTTAAAGATATTTTCTAGTTTAGAGTTCATTTAGTTTGTCATTCTCAGCTTGACTGGGAATCTAGGAAATATTAGTAACTGGATTTCCGATAAAAACATTCGGAAATGACAAATATAAATTGTCAATTATTTCGAAAGCTAATTAAAGTACTGATCAACTATGTTCTTACTCATAATCGTAATCATACTCTTAATCTCGTTTTTATTTTTAGAAGGAAAAGCGAGTAAGATTAAGATTAAGATTAAGAATTTATTCGTTTTTTAATCACTTCCAACAAACCACCACAAGAATCTTCAAGTATATCCAGAACATTCTCAAATCCGTCAGGTCCGCCATAATATGGATCTGGAACTTCAGTATATCCATTTGACGAATAGTCTGTCATCATAAATATTTTATCTTTATATCTTCCCTCGCTATCGAATGAAAGCAAGTCTTGATAATTTGTATCATCCATTGCAATTATATAATCAAAGTTTTCGAAATCAATATTTCTAAATTTTCTTGCAACACTTGTAAGTCTAAAACCTCTCTTTAGTGCATGTCTTTTCATTCTAGCGTCAGCTTGTTCACCTTCGTGATGAGCAATTGTTCCTGCTGAGTCACATTTTATTTCGTCATCAAGTTTAGCTCTTTTAATAAATTTATTCATTACCGCTTCACCAGATGGTGAGCGACAAATATTGCCCATGCACACAAATAGTACGTTGATCATTTAGCTTCCATTAATTCATGTATTAAATTTTTCTTGCTCTTTGAATAGCTTTTAATGAGTAAAGTTATGGAATTAGTCTCAATATTTTTAGACTATTTTTAAGAGCTATTCTTCCTGTAATCAAATATCTTATTATTATTGAGAATAATTTTCTAATATAGAATCTGGCACTGAGTATTCATAAGGAAGAATACTCGACAACAATTCATATGACCAATATCCATAAGTTTTTATATAAGATAAATTTGAAAAATAACCATTCTTATTAATCAGAACAGAACCAAATGGTATGCTAATCCATGATATTTGCGAGTTTGAGTTAATATTCTTTCTAGTTTTTCCATGTTTAGTCAAATATATTGGGTCTTCACTTTCTCTGTTGTAAACTATTTTAAGGAATTTTGGGAACTCAAGATATACCTCAGATTCATTTGAACTTCTACTAAAAAAATCATTCATATCAACCGGAGAATCTATGGAGTTAAAATTAATCATATTTGGTTCATATTTTGTTTCATAAACCTTAAAACCCTGTTTACTTAAATAAGATTCCCCATCATAAGTTTTAGTTCCTTTTTGTAAAGAATCTAATATATATTGTTTGGCTGCTGCATGTAAAAAATGTTTTAATGATCCACAATAAGTTTCAATCCTGGCATCACGTATATTACTATTATTTTGATCTAAAGAATCATCCAGAATATCTTCAAAAAAAGGTTCGCCTAAAATATTGATAGTACTACTTTTAGACTGAAATATATCAAGGAAGAAACTAATATTATATCCTAGAGTTTCATTTTTAACTAAAATTGGTTCTTTTGCTTTAGCTATCAACCAGCCGTCATCATCAGAAGTGAAATTTATTATGTACGGGTTTAGTATATGTGTAGAATTAGAATTTTTGAGAATTCCAAGAAATTGTGATTCAAATATTTTTAAATTTTTTCTCCATTGCTCATCAATTTCGTCTTTTACTATTACTTCACCTAATTGAAATTCTTGTTCTTTGAGAAAAAAATCTTGTTTAACTGTACTACCATTTGATATTTCTAGTAAATTTTTCTGAGTTTCGTATCCCACATAAGAAACAACAATTTGGAAATAACTACCGGGCACATTGTGAATGACATAACTTCCATCTTCATCTGTTGCCGCTCCTTTCAACGTTCCAAGTATTGATATATTAACATTATGCAATGGTTTATTGGTATTAGCATCCAGAACAGTTCCCATCACAACTGCACTTTCATCATCTTGTCCATACAGAGGAAATAAAATTGCATTAATCAAAACTAACACAGATAAAATAAATTTTAACTTTTGAATAAACATAATTACTCCTTTATCTATTAACAGAATTTCTAATAAAATAGCTTTCGGCTATTCCATTTTTCGGTCATTTATTTTGGGGAAAATATTTTTAAGCAACAAATAACTTAATTATTATTCCCTTTATGTTAACAATTCATATGTTTCTGGGCGTTATTGATTTGATTTTTTCTATTAAGATTATTCAATAGATATGAAAGACTTAATTCAAGTATAAGTAATTCGATACAATAATAATTAGATATAAAATTATTTATAATGTAATAACTTTTGTATTGCAATTGATGTAAAATTAGTTTTTGTTTTAAAGGATATGAGTATTTTCTTCCGCAATAAGTCTATAAGATTTTACTTTATCATTTTGATTATGAGTTATTGTAACCAACGTAAATTCATTTATTGCAAAATTCTTTTTTAGTGATTCTAGTTTTTCTAAAACTTCTTTGGCTGTTCCAATTGCAGAATATTCTTCAAACATTTTTATAAGAAAATGTTCTTGCATTGAATTTGAATTTTCAAGTTCATTTGTAACTTTCGGGAACGGCAAATCCTTTTGATACAACAATGAATCGATCAACCATTTTTTAGCACTCTTTGTTAATTGATTAGCTTCTTCATTTGTCTCGGCAGCCAACGCAAACAATGACAAATTTGTATAAGGTTCTTTTAGAAATTCAGATGGCGTAAAATATTGATGATATGTTTGATATGACTCAACTAATTTTTCTGCATTTATAAACGATGCAAAAGAATATCTTAATCCCTTTTCTGCTGCGTACTTTGCACTTGCCGGACTTGTACCAAGAATCCAGAGCTCAGGTTTGTTTTCTGTTTGCGGAATAACTTTTAGAGCTGACTTATTTTTATAAACTAAATTTAAAAGAGAATCATATTTACTAATTATTTCGATTGGGTTTGTTGTTGAGTTTAGAGCTTTAGCAATTCTTGCATCTCCTCCTAAAGCTCGCCCAATTCCTAAATCAATTCTATTAGGATAAAGAGTTGAAAGTAAACTAACTTGCTCCGCTATTTTATATGGCTGATAATGACTTAAAAGAATTCCAGCAGTTCCAAGTTTAATATTTTTAGTTTGTGCCGCTAAACAACTTATAAATATTTCCGGACTTGCAGATGCAAAAGAATCTGTATTATGATGTTCCGAAACCCAAAATCTGTGATATCCTAACTCATCACCAAGTTTAGCGAGCTCAACAGTATTGTTAATTGCGGTTTCTGCATCCATCCCTTCTGATATTGGAGATTGGTCTAGTA
>Ga0209633_10004259_pt1 | contig 12902 bp, 6 predicted proteins | sample Cruoilmetagenom1_FD_187290 | JGI IMG/M metagenome (GOLD analysis project Ga0209633, IMG submission 187290) | Oil polluted marine microbial communities from Coal Oil Point, Santa Barbara, California, USA - Sample 1 (SPAdes) (version 2) | ecosystem: Environmental > Aquatic > Marine > Oil seeps ... | reverse complement strand
AAAGTAAAGCAAATTATTCCTTTAGGTTCACACGATATGTTTATTGCTGAAATTGTAAATATAAATGTTGACGAAAAACTTATTGACCCCAAAACAAATAAACTAAGATTAGACAAAGCAAACTTAATTGCATATTCTCATGGATTTTATTATTTATTAGGAAAACGAATTGGGAAATTTGGATATTCTGTTAAGAAAAAGTAAAAATAAAAAAGCCAGTTATTAAAACTGGCTTTTTAAATATATTAGCAAAGAATTATTTCTTATCTTCTTCAGCCATTTTTTTCATATAATCTTCTTGAACTAATTTTGGAAGTGGTTCATATTGATTAAATTCCATAGAATAATTTGCGCGTCCACTTGTAAAGTTTCTCAAAGCAGTTGCATAACCAAACATTTCCATCAAAGGAACATAACCACTTAATTTCTGCGAACCTTTTCTAAAACGTCTCATTGTATCAATTTTCCCTCTTCTTTTGTTCATATCACCAACCACATTACCTATATATTCATCAGGAGTAGTTACTTCAATTTTCATCATTGGCTCCAACAAAATTGGTTTTGCTTTTGCAAATGCTTGTTTAAATAAAACAGAAGCACAAGTTTGAAAAGCTCTATCTGAAGAATCCACTGCATGATGAGCACCATCAAGAAGAACAGCTTTAATATCAACAATTGGGAACTTAGCTAAAATACCTCTAGCCATAGTCTTTTTAAGACCTTTATCAACAGCAGGAATTAATTCTCTTGGAATTACACCACCTTTAATTTTGTCTACAAATTCGTAGCCTTTACCTTTATTTGGTTCAAAACGAATAACTGCCTCCGCAAACTCTCCTTTACCACCAGATTGTTTAGAGTGACGATATTTATGTTCAATTTCCATTGAAATAGTTTCACGAAGTGCAACGGCAGGTTTACCAACTTCAACTTCAACTTTAAATTCATCAAGAATTCTGTCCATAATAATCTCTAAATGAAGTTCGCCCATTCCTGAAACAATTGTTTCGTCAGTTTCTTCATTATAACGAGCATGGAAAGACGGATCTTCATTAGATAGTTTTGCTAATGCTTCACCTAATTTTTTCCTATCATTTTTATTTGCTGCAGCAATTTTATTTTCAATTACTGAAGGTGGAATGTGAATATTCTCTAGCATTATAGGATGATCTGGGTCACATAATGTATCTCCTGTTTTAGTAGTTTTCATACCAATTAATGCAACAATTTCTCCAGCACCAGCAACTTTTACTTCTTCTCTGTCTTTTGCTCTAATTTTATAGATACGCCCTACTCTTTCTTTTTTACCTTTTGTTGTATTCATAAGTGGCATACCACTTTTAATTTCACCTGAAAAGATACGAACAAATGTTTGTTGTCCTACATAAGGATCGTTAATAAGTTTAAATGCTAAAGCTGCAAATGGTTCTTTATTTGAAGGGTTTCTTGTATGTGTTTTTTCTTCATCATCAACATCAGTACCAACTACTGCACCAATATCTATTGGAGAAGGAAGGAAATCAACAACAGCATCAAGTAATAATTCAACACCTTTATTTTTATATGCTGAACCAGTAAAAACAGGTGTAATCATTAATTTTATAGTAGCTTCACGAGCAGCTAATTTTAATAATTCATAAGGAATTTCTTTTTCTTCAAAGAAAAGTTCCATTACTTCTTCATTTGTTTCAGCAACTTTTTCAATTAAATATTCTCTTGCCTTTTTTGTTTCTTCAACATATTCAGCAGGTATTTCAACTTCTTTTCTTTCCTCACCACCAAAAATATAAGCTTTGTTTTTGATAACATCAATTAAGCCAACAAAATCTTCTTCGGATCCCATAGGAAGTTGAAAAGGAACTGCATTTGCATCTAAATATTCATCCATTTGAGAAACAACAGAACCAAAATCGGCACCAGTTCTATCCATTTTATTTACGAATGCAATACGAGGCACTCTGTATCTATCTGCCTGGTTCCAAACTGTTTCACTTTGAGGTTCAACACCACCAACAGCACAGAATAATGCAACAACACCATCAATTACTCTTAATGAACGTTCAACTTCAATAGTGAAATCAACGTGTCCTGGAGTATCAATAATATTAATAGCAGAATTTTGCCATGTACATGAAATTGCAGCTGAGGCAATTGTAATACCTCTTTCTTGTTCTTGCTTCATAAAGTCCATTGTAGCTTCACCATCGTGAACCTCACCTAACTTTCGATTTACACCTGTATAAAAAAGGATTCTTTCTGTTACAGTTGTTTTGCCGGCATCAATATGTGCAGCGATACCAATATTTCTTACATCTTGAAGTTTCATAATATTAACTTAATCAATAATTTATAGTGCTATTTTCTTATGTTTTTTAGCACCTTTTGTGTCAAAAAGTTTGCAAAGAAACGATTTTTTTTCTTAAGAATGCTATTTTTTTAGTTTTTTTTGAAAGATTTTACATTAATTATTTCAAATTAAATACTATTATTTTACTTTCTTACAAAAACAATTGAATTTTTGTCATTTTTATAAATTGTTTGATAAAATTTTCTTAAATCATTATAATCTGCAGGTGGGAAACAACCTTTATGTAAACTTAATTTACGAACATAAACTAAGTTATTATTAATAAGTTGTGTTTTAACCGAATATTTACCAAATATTGTTTCTACTTCAATATTCTTAGGAATAAACTCTATTTTTACGTTTTTAGGTAATTGATATTTTATTGTATCAACATCTATATAACCTCTTCTAAAAATAATATTTGATTTTCTGTTTGCTATTTTTTTAGGAATATAATCTTTTCTATTAAAAATATTAGGCACTAAAAATATTCTACTTGAACTTTCAGATGCATATTTTTTAATACTTAATTCAAGTTTTTCATTTATAGAAGGAATTAAGTCTTTTTTCTCATCAAAAGAAAAATTTTTAATTTTCATATTTGGAATTGGAATTCTTTCATCAAGCTTTTTATTTTGGTCTTCTTTTGATAAAACAAGATATCTATTTACATTTTCATACTGAAGCCCTGAATATTTAGTATCAACTTTTCCTAAAATATTTCCTGCATTGTCTACTGTAAAATTTGCTATTCTAATTTGGGTATTAACTTTCTCGGGATATGCTGTTGTATGGGCAAGTTTGCCTTTTCCATTTTCATCAATTATTATGGCATCTCTATCATCAGTAAAAGTTCCTATAAATCCAAAAGGAACAGTTTGGCTTGTACATTCTAACCAAATAGTATCTTTATTATTTGGAACACAAAGAGTAGCATGATTAAATTGATTTGATGGAAAATTTGTTTTTAAAGATGATGTATTCCTTCCAGCCTTAATAAGAACATAATGAGATTTAACACCAATTGCATCTAAAAGTGATTTTGTGTAGAAACTTAAAGCTTTACAATCGCCATAGCCTGATTTATCGGTTTCTTCTGCTTTAAAAGGTTGCCAACCACCAATACCTAGAGAAATATTTACATATCTTGTTTTATTTTGCATATACTCATAAACAATTTTTGTCTTTTCTTTATCAGTTTTTGCATTTTTTGTTAATTGTTTAATTTTTGCTACGGTCTCTTCTGGTAAAATATTTCTGCCAATATTTAATGTGTTAATCCATGAACCAAAATTACTCCAATTTTCAGCATTCCCTTTATAGTTATCTAATTTAAAGTCATTTGGGGCAACCAAAACAAAAGGAACTAAATTTTCTATACTTTCACTAAAATCTTCTTCTTCAATTGCTTTTATATTATTTATTTCCCATGAATATAAAATATCATTTCCTAATTCTTTTTTTAATTTTTCACCTTTAAAATTAGCACTTTTGGTTCTAAAATCATAAGTTTTTGAAGAACTTATTTTAAGAATTGAATTTTGTACTGAAACTTTATAATCAGAAACAGGATGCCATGATGGGAAAGACAATATTCCTTTAAAACTCATTTCATACTCATATTCAACAGTATATGGAGGATCTTGAACAGGCTTTCTAATTAGTTTTAAACGATTATCGGTATATAAACTAAATCCATCATAATTACTAATATCAATGATTTCTTTATTCTTAATTTTCCTTATTAATTTACCAGTTTTATCATATATTTTTCCTTTAATGGATTTAATTTTGATAAACTTGCTGTAAGGAATAACCAGATAAGCATGTTTTGTTCCACTTTTCTTTAAAATTGTTTTTATTTCTTTTATTTTTAAAACTGCATGAGCCTCATTATCAATTGATAATTCTTGGTTGCTATATCTAACAACAACATCCGCATTTTCTTTTAAACTATCTGGAATTAAATTAATAGAATAATTAGTTTCTTGTGAAAAAGAAACAAAATTAAATGTTAAAATATATATTACTACAAATATTCTTTTCATATAAAATTAGGCTTTTTTCTTAAATATAATTTGCTCTTTTTGTTTTGCAATAACTAGATTATAAAAATGCCTTAATGCTTTATACGAATCATACTGAAAAACTGTTTTATTTATTTTAAAATTACTAATAACTTGGATTTTATTTCCAACAACAGAAATACTATATTGAAATTGAGCTGATTTTTCTGGAAGTGAGAATCTTGTACTTTTAGGAATTTCATCAATAACATATCCTTCTGGAATTATATATTGCATAATTATTTTTTTTGAAATAGGATATGCATAATCTACAGGGTATTGTCTATCTTCTAACTTAAATGGATTTTCAGATATTTTTTCATTAAGAAGAGGTAATAAATAAATCATGTCTCCTGCAAATATAATATTGTCAGAAGTTGAAATATTATATGAAAATTTCAAAGGTTTATCTATTTCTTCAATATTATCAATTTTAATTTCGGAATACTCTTCAGAACTTGAATTTTCGTTCACTTTTTTTATATAATCTTCTTTTCCTCCACTATTAATAATCCTATTTCTGTAATTAACTCCAGCATATCCTTTATGCATTTCACTTACTTTTGCATTTATGTTACCATCAACTGAAATTTCGGCTGAATACATTATTATTTTTGTATCTTTTCCTATTGCTTCTATTTTAACTTCTTCTGACTTTCCTGAAAATATTTGCCTACCATATCCATTTAAACATCTTTTAGGAATTAATCCTATTGGTGTAATATCTGATGTTGCGTCCAAATAATAAGCATTATCACCAATTTTTGCTTCAATAATTACATAGTTAAATGCAGTAATTGTAGGATGTGTTGGAAAAACTTTCCCATGTGCTCTTGTGCTTAAAATAACAGGATTTGAACAAATTGACTGTACCCTCAACATACTCATTAACAACAAATTAATATCAGAAGAATTTCCTTTTTTTTCTTTTAAAATTTTAGAAAGTTTTTCAGATGTATATATACTATTATAAGTATTCCATTTAAAATTATTTTGAACATATTTATAAATTGCATCCATTTTTTCTTTTTTTGTAGATAAGCCTTGGCAAACAATTGAACTTTGTTCCTTAATATTTTTGTTTTCTTTAAACTGTTTTCCAAAATGCTCACTTTCAATGAGCTTTGTTGAAATATCATCCCATGAATTTGTATATGAATGAACTATTCCATCTATAGATTTTGTATAGTTTAACTCAAAATTTAAAATGGATATAAAATCCTTATATGTTGTCATATATGCCTCATCTGTAAAAGCTGGAATCGTATGAGCTTTCCATTTCCAAAATGTACTTTTAGAATCTATTTTATAAGACCCTTTATCAACCTGACCACCCGATTTTGGTAATGATTTCCATTGAATAGTAAAATTTTCAGTTCGCATTTCAGATTCTTCTGTAAGATTTATATTATCATAACCTTTTTGAGTTCTATGATAATTAAAAAATTCAGGAATAATTGCTGAATACTCACTATAAGCAACAGGTATTTTATATTGAAACTGCCATGACTGAAGATTCCATAAAAACTCAGAACTTATTGTGTATACAAAATCTATAATACTTCCCTCTTTAACTGCAGGAAATGCAACCTTAACAGTTCTCCAATTCTTAGAAGTTTCTTCTTTAAATATACTCTTTTTATCTAGTTTAGTTTTAGTAATATCACCTTCAACTAAATTAAAAGTTTTTCCCTTTATGTTTCCTATTTCTTCTTTTGAAGTTCCTGATTGATATAAAGGTATTTCAAAGTTTGATTGATTGAAACCATCTTTCTTAAAAATCTTAATTCTTACATGTCTTTCAAAAAAATATTTAAAACTCTGGATATTATTATCAAATTGAAAATATGTTTTACCTTTATCATACAAAACAACAGCATTTACAGAAGAATCTGGCTCATAATATTTCATTGTTAATTCTTCTTTACTGACTTTGCCAAACTTAACTTTCTTTTTTTGGGCATTAACAAAATTATTTATTAACAAGAAAATTAAAATTATTAAAATATTCCTTTTCATAAATACTTGTTTTTATAGTTGGGAAAATTATTTACAAATGTATAAAGTAAAAGCCACCTAATAATATGTTACAAAACACTTATTCAGGTGGCTTAAAATTTTTAATATTTATACTATCAAATATTATTAACATCAGCATCAATTGCATCTGGTATTGAAATAGCAGATTGCACAGATTGTAAATCTTTTAAACCGCTTCCTGTTAATAATACAACATTACTTGATTTACTTTCTAATTTATTATTATTCATATAATTAAGCATTCCTGCAAAAGAAGTTGCTGCTGCAGGTTCCGAAAATAAACCTGTGTTTTTTGATAATTCCACAGAAGCATTTATAATTTCTTTATCAGTAACTGTAAGCCATTCTCCATTATATTTTTTCAAGAAATTTTTTGCCATATAGAAATTACGAGGTATATCAACCGAAATAGAATCTGCAATTGTTTTACTTGCTTTTAATTCAAACACATCATTATTCATATTTCTTGAAATATTATCACTTCCTTCCGATTGTACAGCAACAATAATCGGTATTTTTTCAATTACTCCTAATTGCAATAAATCTTCAAAACCTTTATAAACACCAGAAATTATAACACCATCACCCACAGGTACAAAAACTCTATCGGGAATTGTTTGGTTTAATTGGTCATACAATTCAAAAGAAACTGTCTTTTTTCCTTCAATTGTTAAAGGATTAAAAGCAGTATTACGATTATACCAACCATGTTTTTTAGTTGCTTTTATACTTAAATCAAAAGCGTCGTCATAAGTTCCTTTCACAGGAATTATTTTTGCACCATACATTACAATTTGAGTAAGTTTAGCAAGTGGTGCAGCCTCAGGAACCATAATTATTGCCTTTTGATTTTGTGAAGCACAAATTCCTGCAAGCGAAGATCCAGCATTTCCGGTAGATGCTGCTACAATTGTATCAATTCCTTTTTCTTTTGCATAGGCAGAAACCAAATATGATGCTCTATCTTTAAAAGAATATGTTGGGTTTTGCGAATCATCTTTAAAAAACAGATTAAAAGATAATTTTTTATCATTAAGTTTTTCTTGCTTATATAAAGGTGTATTTCCAACTTCTAATTTAGGAAAATTTTTAATATCATTAATTGGCAATAAATCTATAAACTTCGTATCTTTAAGTCTTTTGAAAATATTTGCAGCATTTCCAAAAATTCTATGTCCATGATAATCATATTGAACTTTTAAAACTCCTTTTGGTGGTTTTGTATCAGAATTTTCTTTTTCGCAAACTGGGCATAAATACCGAACTTCTTCATTTCCATATTTTGCTCCACAATCCGAACATTCGTAATAAAACTTATCTATTATCATATTTTTTAAAATTTTAGAATACAAAAATAAATAATATATTGACAATTTATTTGAAGTATGAAAAAATGAACAAAATAAAAATTCAATATTTTAAAACTCCTTATGGCGAATTAATTTTAGGTTCTTATAAAAATAAACTTTGCTTGGCAGATTGGCGGTACCGAAAAATGAGAGAATCTATAGATGCCCGAATTCAAAAAGGATTAAATTCTACCTATGAAGAAGAAAATTCAGAAATAATAGAGCAAACTATTAAACAACTTAATGAATACTTTATTGCTGAAAGAAAAAAATTTACAATTCCCCTACTTTTTGTTGGAACAAGTTTTCAGAAAAATGTTTGGAATGCTCTAATAAAGATTTCTTATGGAAAAACTGATAGTTATTTAGGATTATCCCAAAAATTAGGAAATGAAAAAGCTGTGCGTGCAGTTGCCACAGCAAATGGTGCTAATGCAATTTCAATTATTGTTCCATGCCACAGGATTATTGGTAGCAAAGGAGATTTGGTCGGTTATGCAGGTGGACTTAATACAAAAAAGAAATTATTAAATTTGGAAGGTTTTCTTTTTAATGGACAATTAAAGATGTTTTAAAAAAAATGCCTGAATTAAAGAATCCAAGCATTTTTATATTTAGAATAGATAAATTTATGAATTCAAATATGTTTTAAGAACTCCAGTTCTTTCATTAAATTCATTAATTAATTCATCCCAACGATGTACTTGATTAAACATTGTATCCCAAACATCTCTATCATACCAAAGTTGATTTAGTTCTTCAACATCTTTTTCTTGTTGCTCAACCCAAGTAAAATATTTTAGATTATGAATAGCTTTCTGATCCTGATATCCAAGTTCACGCATATTATCAATTTGTTGCCCTAACATACATTTTTCAAAATCTTTAACTGCTTGTATTTCTGTATAGTTACCTCTTTCTTCACGTAGTTCATTAACTCTTGAAATATACATATCTGCACTGTCAGTTGCAATTGTTATAACAACATCATCAGAAGTCATTTCATAATATTTAGCAGTTTTAATTGCAGAAAGTAAGTTACCGATTCCTGAAATTCCAATTAAATGTAACTGGCTAATTAATTCATCAGAAATACCTATTGATTTAAGATATTTATGTCCTTCTGGCTCATTAAATAATCTTAATAAACGCATTGGATCTTCATCATCAATTGCTGTAACAGCATTTGTATTTTTAACATTATGTATCCATGGAATATGTTTGTCACCAATACCTTCGATACGATGAGCACCAAAACCATTTCTTAAAATTGTTGGGCATTGCAATGCTTCTGAAGCAACAACTTTAAGATGAGGAAAAAGAGTCCGCAAATAATCACCAGCAGCAATAGTTCCTGCTGAACCTGTTGCAGAAACATAACTTGCAAATCTACTATTATCATTCTTGATTAAATTATAAACTTCTTCAATTGCATCACCTGTAACATTGTAATGCCAAGCAGAATTTCCAAATTCATCAAACTGATTAAAGATAATAACATCTTCTCTAGTTCTTTTTAGCTCCCAACATTTGTCATAAATTTCTTTTACGTTAGATTCACTTCCATGAGTGGCAATAACTGTTGATTTTGCAACATTTTTTAACCAATCAAAACGTTCTTGACTCATTTCTTCTGGAAGAATTGCAATTGGTTCTGTTCCCATTAAACGACTATCAAAAGCACCACCTCTACAATAGTTTCCTGTTGATGGCCAAACTGCTTTGTGATATGTAGGGTCAAATTCTCCAGTTGTAATTCTTGGTGCAAGGCAACCATAGGCAGCACCAACTTTATGTGCTCCTGTTGGGAAATATTTGCCTACCATTAAAACAATTCGAGCATCAACTCCTGTTAATTCTTTTGGAAGTTCAATATATGTAGGAGTTCCAAAAAGACCACCTTTTTCTTTAGCTTCGTTTTTCCATGTAATACGGAAAAGATTTAAAGGATTAAAATCCCAAAGTCCTATATGTTTAAGTTCATCCTTAATTTTATCCGGAATTGTTTCAGGATATTTTTGTTGTTCAAAAGTAGGTAGAATTATTCCTCTTTCTTTGTAAACTTTTACAGCATTTTCTAATGCTTTTTCATTTGTTACTTTGTCAATTGGTCTTATCATATTATTAAAATTTATTTGCGTTATTTATTTAGTAATTTTGAACTCCTTTCAAAATCACACTCATTTCAGCAGCTTTTTTAAGGCCATAATCTTCATTATCTGCTCCTGTATATTCAATTATCTTAAATGTTGTTTTGTCTAATTTTGAAATAAAGTTATCTGATTGATATAAATAAAAATCTTCTCTTTCACTTAAGCTAAAATCGAAACCATTCTCTTTTGCAAGTAAAGTTTGGTTGTCTTTATCGAAATAATAACCGTCTTGTTCTTTTGCAAAGGTAGTTTTATTTAGATATAAATGTGGTTTTTCTTTATATGGTGCTCCAGAACTTGGACAAAATGTTTCACAATTTGCACATTGGTTACACCAATCAGCTATATGGATAATTTGCGATTTTTGTGAAACTTCAAAAATCACGTCTTCCACAAGTTCACCATTTTCAACCTTTTGCAAGTTATAATTAACTGGCTCAATTTCATAATGTTGTAAAGCAAGATTAGGACAAAGCGTTGTGCAAACATTACAAACCTCATCACAAAGTAAACAACGAGATGCTTCTTCAATTGCCTCTTCTTTACTTAAAACAGAAGTTACAAGTTTAAAGTTTTTTCTGTCATTCAAATCTGTTTCTTCAATTTTAACTCCTTCAACCCGCTTTGTTTTTTTAAGCATTAAATCTTTAATACTTTTTTTCTTCCTTGAAATTTTATTCGGGCGAGTTTCAAAATCTACACCTGCTTTATCTATAATTTCTTGTGCAGTTTTTCTTCCATCTCCTACTCCATTTATTAATGTAGATGCACCACGCATAGCATCGCCACCAATGAATACATTTGTAAGTTTCGTTTCGTATGAATTATCTTTTGTTTCTAAATCTTTTTTATCAATAAAATCAATTGCTAAACTTTGTCCAATTGCAGGAACAACAGTATCACAAGGAATTTCAAACTCAGAACCTTTAATTTCAATAGGTCTTGCACGTCCACTTGCATCTTTTCCTCCAAGTTTCATTTTAATGCATTTTAATGCTGAAATTTTCCCATCATTTTCTATAACTTCAATAGGAGAAGCTAACTCAACAATATTAATTCCTTCATCAATAACATCTTTAATTTCCTTGTATTCTGCAGGCATTTGCTTAATTGTTCTACGGTAAACAATTGTTACATTCCCTTTATTACCAACTAAACGATACGAAGTTCTTGCAGCATCCATTGCAGTATTTCCTCCGCCGATAATAACAATGTTATTTCCAGCATCAGTTTTCTTACCAGCTTTTACATTAAAAAGATAATTTAATGGATTTAAAACTCCTTTTGTATTAGAACCTTTAAGATTTAAGGCATAAGCATCTTGTGCACCAGCAGCAATATAAACATAGTCACTTTTTTCCTTAATATTTTGAAAAATATCTTTATTTATTTTCTGATTATAATATATTTTTACTCCTAAATCTATTATTGAATTTATATCTATTTCAATTGAACTATCTTCTAATCTAAATTTTGGAATTGCACCTGCAACCATTCCTCCTGCTTTTGGTTTTGCTTCAAAGATTTCAACATCAAAACCAGCTTTCTTTAAAAAATATGCAGCTGATAGTCCAGAAGGTCCAGCTCCAATTATTGATACTTTTTTACCATTAGATTTTAAGTTTCTAAAATCATCAGCAATACATGCCTCGGGATTAAGTTGTGCATTATGAGTTTCAACAACAAAACGTTTTATATCTCTGATTAAAAGTGAATTGTCATAGTTTATTCGTGTGCATTTTGTTTGGCAAGTATGGTCGCAAACCATTCCAGTTGCATTAGGGAAAGGATTTGTTTCAGTAATTACATCATAAGCTTTTTCAAACTCGCCTTTTGATGTGTAATACATATATGAAGGAATACCTTGATTTGTTGGGCAAGTATCTTCGCAAGGAGCATAAGAACAATCAAATTGTCCCAAAGTTCTAAATGTTTTTATACTTGGGTCGTGCGGACTATCTTTTTTATACCTATCAGAAATAATAACTTCATCGGCATAAGAATTTAAAAATTCTATACTTGATTTTCCATCTTTGATTTTGTGTCCTTTTATATTATCGATATATTGGGAAAGTCTGCCATAACCTCCAGGCTTTAATAAATCTGAACTTACCGTTACAGGAAACAGTCCACATTTTAAAGTATCATTAATATTAAAAGCATCTGCACCGCCAGAAAATGATAAATCAAGTTCGCCTTTAAATTCATTTTGAAGTTTACGAGCAACATTTATTGAAATAGGATGCAAAACTCTTCCGCTTGCATACATCATTTTTTCATTTTCTGGAAAAACGTCTTTATTATTTTGTGCTTCAAGTGTATTTGTAAGTTTTAAACCAAAAAATACATTATTTTCTCTTGCTTTTTCTGTAAGATTTTTAATAAATACAACTGCATCAGGATATTTCACATCATGCTCAAATGCTTCATTAGGTACAATAGTATTATAGCCAGAATTTGCTATTATTTTTTGTAATTCATAACTTCCTAAAAGTGTTGGATTAAGTTTTATTGTGGTATGAATTTTACGCTCGGTAATTAAGTATTCACCAATTTGCTCAATTTCCTCTGGTGGGCAACCGTGCATTGTTGAAAGTGTAATATTATCAGTAATTTTTGGGCTGATATTTAAATTTACAACATTAGGATAAATATCTTTTATTTCATTAATTTTTTGTTCAAGTTCTTCTGTTGCATCAAGCATTTTATCAAAAAACCATTGAACATTATCTTCCATTATGCCTTTTAAATCATAACCTGCACTCATATTAAAAATAACACCAGCTTCATCTTTGCTTCCAATATTAAGTTTATCTTTTAAGATATGAATTATAATCCAAGCATTCAAATATTCATCAACAGATTGGTGAAGTTTAAGTTCTTGAGACCACTCGCAATTATAACCTTCGTCTTGCATGTCAATACAAGGTTTAGAAACGTCAAGTTC
>Ga0209633_10004258_pt1 | contig 12904 bp, 9 predicted proteins | sample Cruoilmetagenom1_FD_187290 | JGI IMG/M metagenome (GOLD analysis project Ga0209633, IMG submission 187290) | Oil polluted marine microbial communities from Coal Oil Point, Santa Barbara, California, USA - Sample 1 (SPAdes) (version 2) | ecosystem: Environmental > Aquatic > Marine > Oil seeps ... | reverse complement strand
CATTAAAAATTTAAACAATTAATTAAAAACAATCGAAAATGAAAAGTACCTTTTTAAGTTTAGCAATAGTTTCAATACTATTTGTATCATGTGGTGATGATGATACTGCTGATATTATTATCAATGATAATAGTATTACTAATAATAACTCTGATGGCGGAGTTACAGGCCCTCAAACCATTGAGTTGACAGGTAATAAAACAACCGATCTAACGCTAGATGCAGACAATGATTATATAGTTACAGGTCCATTAATTATGGAAAGTGGCACTACATTAACTGTTCCTGCAGGTATGACAATTAAGGCAGCTGCTACGGGTGCTGATGTTTATATTGCCATTGCTCAAGGTGCAAAAATTGAAGCTAGTGGTACAGCAAGCAGTCCAATTATTTTCACTTCTGCTGCTACTGCTCAAAATGCCGGTGACTGGGGAGGCTTAATTCTATTGGGTAAAGCACCTATTAATTCTGTAGTTGGTGGTGATGCCACTTCTACTTCAGAAATTGCAAGTTTACCTTATGGAGGTTCTTCTGCTGACGATAATTCCGGAACTATACGATATGTTCGTGTTGAATATTCTGGTGGTAAAGCCGACGGACAATCAGAAAATAATGGAATTTCTTTCTATGGTATAGGTAGCGGTACAACTGTTGAATATATACAAGTCTATGAAGGAAAAGATGATGGCGTTGAGTTCTTTGGTGGTACTGTAAATGTTGACTATGTTTCTGTAGTAAATGCTCAAGATGATTCAATTGATTGGACCGAAGGTTATTCAGGAACCATCACAAATGCCTATGTAAAACACGGTGCAGATCACGATAAAGGAATTGAGGCTGACGGTTTCAATACGGATATAGGTAATAATGCCAATCCTATATTTTTCTCAAAACCTACAGTAACTAATTTAACAATTGTTGGTTTAGGTTCTGGTACTGGTAATGAGGCTGTTCGTTTAAGAGCCGGTACTCAGGGCATATTTACTAATGTTTTGATCGAAGGTTTTGCTGAAGGATTTGACTTAGATGGTGATCAGGGCAATAGCCCAACAGGTGCAGGAGTTTTAAGTGGCGATCTAAAAGTTACCAATGTTAAATTTGTAGATGTTACACTTAACCTTAAAAATGATACCGGAGAAATTTTTACCGAAGCTGATTTCTTAACCGTAAATGAAAATGCTACGGGAACCGATGTTGCGACTTGGGGAGCAGGTTGGACAAGACAATAAACTTTTAAATAAAAAAGCCTGCAGTATTTTGCAGGCTTTTTTTTGTTTTAAAATTATATTACTCACTAAAATTACAGATTTTCACGTCTGTTCTTTTACAGTAACTATTTTACCTTTAGAATAATTAACCTCTTTTGAAGTTCCATTATTCCAAAAAACCCATTTCCCGGTTTTTTTCCCATTCTTATAATTACCAGCAGCCATTTTAAGACCTTTCTGATTAAAATATTCCCAAGTTCCATGTAATTTTTCATCTTTAAAAAATCCATGTTGTTCAATTTGTCCGTTATCATAAGTAAAAGTAGCCTCAACCAGATCTCCTTTTTTCTCATATTTTACATTCTTGTCTTGTGCAAAAACAACGCCTACACAAAGTATCATTAAGAGTGTTACTATTATTTTCATAATCATAAATTTTAACGCTTATCAATGATACTAAAGTAATAATTTTACATTAAAAACACATTTTCTTAACGTTAAGTTTACATTAAGTTTTTAATTTACTGAATATTAAGTATTTAACATTTTTTAAATGACATGTATTTATAAAGAAGTAATCTCATTGATATTTTATTTAGCATGTTTCTTTAAAAAAAATTAATAAATACATAATGTTTTGTTCATATATAAATGCTTCAATTATCATATTTTTGAAGCTGTCTTTAGACATAAATGTTTCCTATTATCAATTAGTTTTTGTCAACTGGATATTTGAAATATTATGGCTGCTTTGGCCAAGTAGCCATTTTTTTATTGTAAATATTGATTAAAAAATAACTTCAAGGAAACTTTTAATTAACATACATTTTCGTTATTTGCATTGACAAAAACTAATAACGATTCAAATGAAACTTAAAGTTACACTTATTACGTTATTCTTATTTACATCCATCTCTATGAGCGCTCAGGAAACTAATGCGCCTAAATTTGGGAAAGGTCTTTTTAACCTGATAGGAAAAGATAGTACCTATACCATGAAAGTTGCTGCCAGAATGCAATTTTTAGCTATTGGCGAATGGCAAAGTGAGGATGGAAATTTAGGAAATCCTGAATCTAACTTCTTAGTGAGAAGAGCACGATTAAAATTTGATGGTTTTGCTTTTAGTCCGAAGCTGAAATATAAATTAGAACTAGGACTATCGAATAGAGATATCTCAGGAGCATCTGAATTCACAAGCAATGCCCCTAAATATATTTTGGATGCGGTCATTAAATGGAATTTTTATGAAAATTTCGAATTATGGTTTGGACAAACAAAATTGCCCGGTAACAGAGAGCGTGTAATCTCTTCAGGAAATTTACAACAAGTAGATAGATCTTTATTAAATAGCCGATTCAATATCGATAGAGATTTAGGTATTCAATTAAGACATCATTTTCGTCTTTCAGATAATTTTGTTGTCAAAGAAATGTTTTCGATAGCACAAGGCGAAGGCCGCAATGTTACCACAGGCAACCTTGGTGGACATCAATATACAGGACGGTTAGAATTTTTACCTTTCGGGAATTTCACAAGCAAAGGTGATTATTCGGGCAGTGATCTAAAACGCGAGAGTACCCCTAAATTAGCTATTGGTGTAACGTATGACCATAATAATAATGCTGTAAAAAACAGAAGCAACCAAGGTTCGTATATGCTTACGGATAACGGATTTTACGAAACCAATATCAACACCTTTTTTATAGATGCCATGTTCAAATATAGAGGCTTTTCGTTTATGGCAGAATATGCCGATAGAGATGCAGACGATCCATTTGCTAAAAATGCTGACGGCACTTTAACAGGAGATGAAGTACAAGTAGGAAATGGATTCAACCTACAAACGGGGTATTTATTAAAAAAAGATTGGGAAATATCTGGGCGTTATACAACTATAGAACTTGATAAAAATATCACAGGTAAGAACCCTGAAGATCAATACACCTTGGGAGTCTCTAAATATCTTGTAGGCCATAAATTAAAAGTACAATCAGATATTAGTTATTTATCGATTGCTGGTGGTACTAACGAATTAATGTACCGATTACAATTTGACATTCACTTTTAATCAAATCTATTTGGTTGCTTATTTTAATTTGGGAGCGCTTTTTTAGTGCTCCTTTTTGCTTTTAGTACGTATTGTTTTACTTACTTTGTAATGGCAAAAACTAAGCATAATGATCCCATTTAAAAATACCTTTTTTGTAATACTCTTTTATATAGGCTTCTTTGCAAACGCTCAGGAAGAAAAAAAAGAGAATCCTTTTTCATTTAAATGGGACAACGGATTTAAACTAGAAAGTGCCGATAAAAATTTCAAACTTTCTTTTGGCGGTCGCATTATGTTAGACCACGCCTTTTTCTCACAAGACAACGATCTAGACCTCGCTTTTGGAGAATTGGCCACCAAAAATGGACTTGAGATCAGACGCGCACGTCTATTTTTAGCTGGAACAGTGTATAACAATGTTGAATTTAAACTCGACCTCGGTTTTGAAGGCGGAGAAGTTGCTATGAAAGATGTGTACTTGGGTATCAAGAATGTTCCGGTAGTGGGGAATATACGCGTTGGTAATGTAAAAGAACCCATCAGATTAGAAATGCTGACCAGTAGTAAATACCTCATGTTTATGGAAAGGTCAATTCTAAGTGATTTCTCACCCACCCGTAATAATGGTATTTTACTCTTTAATGATTTTTTAGACAAACGCTTATCAGCGCAGGCTGGTCTTTTTAGAAATGCTGGTGACAATGGCAATGATAGTATGGCAAATGATGGGTATACCTTTACAGGAAGAATTACAGGTTTACCCATCAATAACAAAGAGACAAAACAATTGTTACATGTGGGTATAGGTTATAGTTTAAGAAAACCCGATACTCGTGAGTATACTGTCAGATCAAAACCGGAAGCACATTTAAGTGGTGTAAGATACATTGATACTGGAACTTTAGAGGATATTGACAACGTACATCTTACAAATGTAGAGGCTGCTTTTGTAAGTGGACCTTTCTCAATACAAGCTGAATATCTTACCGCCAATGTAAATACCGATGCAACAACGATTGATAGCTATGACTTTTCAAGTTATTACGCCCAAGCAAGTTATTTTTTAACCGGCGAAAGCAAAAAGTATAAAAGTTCGTATTCGGGTTTTGATCGGGTAAAACCCAACAATAATTTTGGTGGAAAAAATAAAGGTTCAGGGGCCTGGGAAATTGCCTTACGTTATTCAAACTCAGATCTAAACAGTGAAGATATTTTTGGTGGAGCGCAATCTGATATTACCTTGGGCTTGAATTGGTATGTAAACCCTGTGACTAGAATTACATTTAACAACATATGGGCAGATGTGAAAGATGCCGGTAAAGCGAATATTTTTCAAGTTCGTTTTCAAATAGATTTCTAATCCGCCAGTGGCGGAAGACGAGTATTGGGGTTTGGTATATAATGGAGTAGGAAAAGTGCCTAAAATAAAAAACATCACTTGCCATTGATAGGCAAATTGAATACTAATTATTTAAAAAGGAAGGTTCAAATATGAGTCTTCTTTTTTTTGGAAATTGATCTATAAATGAGGTCAAATATTTGCATTTGTTTAACATAAGAATAATTATAGTACATTTTATAATAACGGCTTATCCTGTGGATGAGGCGTTATTTAAGAAAGACGGCGCGCTGGCGAACTGCCATTCGTTTATATGTAAGTTATAATTCTATATTATGTAAAATATCCCAGAAGCATTTGTTTTCATTAGAATAATTGGAACTTGGGTCATTAAACTAATAAGCGGTTTGCTTCGCAGAGTTTTTTAAAACATTATGTATCTATAATTAGCCGTTATGTAAAATTACTCGGTCCATCCTTATTTTTACAAATAAGTCCTCGTGATGTGCTACGCAGTTGCCGCTGCTCCCGAAGCTTCGGGACTCGATTGTTTTATAACACAAATGCGAAGCATTCACGAGTTCCATATAATAAATTAGAAATAACGCGAGTAATTATCCAACGCTTGCCAACGCCAAAATAAAAGCTAACCTTTTTGCTCTTATTAAAAATCGCGTATTCGATAAAATGTACGTAATAAAAAATTTTACGAGATTCTCGTCAACTTGCCACAAGAGCATAAATTTTATGAAATCGAGTTTTTACGAGATTCACGAACTCATTTAAAGTTTTAGCAAATAATAAAATATGTGAGTAAAAATAAAATTCTATGCACTTGTTAACTTTAGAATTTCAATTAATCCTTTTTTTATTCTTTCATTATCTTTTGTCTTGAAACAAAAGAAACAAAAATTCAAGGCTGAATATAATTTTGGAAACAATTAACGGCTCATTCGCTATATTTTAGGAAACATTGTAACTGGTCAACATTGCTTTGAAATCCCTTGTATAATTGAAACTCTTAAGAAACTGTATTACTAAACCCCTAAAATATGCACGCTCATTTCTCCTATTGTTTTGACCAAAATTTTATGAGGCCGTTTTGTCATTGTTGATTCCAGGTAAAACTCATTATTCTATTTTAAAATCATCTCTTGCAACTGACCCTAGTTCACTCATTGTTTTTTGTTACCTGATCTATATAATCTTGCATCCATTCCTGTTCATTTTGATTGGGTCTATAACCTAAATGCATACTTACTAATGTATAAAGAGCGATTACTTTATATTTATTTTCCACATTAACATTTCTTTTTAAATTTTCATCCCAAAGTTCAATGAAATAAAACTTTTCAGGCTCAAGATAAACCCAATTAGTCCAAAATTCATAAACAAATGGAAATAAAATGTATTGAAATGCACCAAGCGAAACACCTTTGACAACCTTTTGCAAATATGGCATTAATGCCAATTGCAATTTTAAAGATTCGACTGGAGGAGCCTTTAGTGAACAAATTAGATAACAGATAATTTGAATTGGTTTAATATTTTCAATTTCAAGGCTATTTAACCATTCAATTAATTCTTTGCTTCTTTCATAACTATTAGGGAAATTATCTAAAATATAGTGTATAGAATTAATAGCTTCTTTTTCTTTAAAATACGAGTTATTTATGTTGAGATATTCTTTGGTTGACTCAATCAATACTTTTTTTGTCATATTGCCCTCAACTAATAATCTCAGTTTTCTTAATAAGATTAATATAATATTAAATGTTATCAAATAATCATCAGAATCATCATAGGTTGTTTCTCTTTTTGACATTTCAAGAAACATTTGTTTTTGTTGTGGATTAGTTATTTCCGATATCAAACCTTCGCTAGAACCTTTCTTATAGGCAATTAAATCATCTTCAATACTTAAAGTTTCTTGATATTTATCTTGCAATATTTGATATGGTATAAAACTTCTTAAAGTATTTTTAAACGTATATAACTTTATTTCATTATTAAGCTTGAAAGCAATATTAGCCCATTTAATTGAGCTGTCGATATCATTAAAATATTCAAAGGCCTTTATTAATATAAAAACAACTAAATATTTTCTCTCTTCAAAATAGTATTCATTTAATAGTTTGGCATCATACGTTGAATTAAACATTCCTCTCGATGGCGGAGAGTATTCTGAACCATCAAATATTTTATCTGGCGGAACTCCATTTTCAATAACTTGAAAAATATAGTTTAAATTACTTCCAGCCCTTAAAACAGTAATATTATAATCATTGATGTTATCAAATGAATCTAAATTATTATACGAATCTAATAGTTTCTCATACGAATTAGACAGAGTATGAATAGATCCTTTTAAATCACCTGTAAACCATTGAGAAGTTGAATATTCTCCCAATAATTTAATTTCAGACAGTTTAGTTAACTCTATTTTTTTTCGTCCATAATTTAACGCTTCGTCAGTATAACGATGAGCTAATTCAGGGTCTTTTTCTCCAACTATCTTGGCAATTGTTAAATAGGTATCAATTTTTGTAATGTAGGACACGTCTATTTCTATTACCTCTAAAAGAGTTTTTAATGAATCCTTTTTTTTATCTAGGTAATACTGTTGTCTCCCTAATTCATCCTTTATTAAAAATAAAGCCAAATCACTTTTAAACGTGGGATTTATCTCTGCCAAATATTCCTTTGCTGCAGTGAGATCATTTAACTTTTCACATATAATATTAATTTTAGCTCTTGATGCAAACGCTCCTAATACTTCTAAATTATTTGATTGAGAATTTTCATATATGAAATCTAAAATTTTAATGGTTTCGTTATTATTTGTGCTTTTCGCTAGTAAATTATCACATAATATATTTGAAAATATCTCTACAGATTTAGAATCATATTCTTCAATGGACTTATTTATAAGTGTATAATTATAAAACCAAGTTTTTACATCATCATAACTTTCTAAATCATAAAGTAATATCCATAAATTATCCGTAAAACTTTCTTTTAAATAATCTTCTTCTAAATTATTTAATTTTTTATATGAACCCGAAAAAAGAGAAAAATAATTCAATGCTTTTCTTCCATTCTCTAGCAAATAGCTTTTAAATAGAATTAGTTTTATAAATAGAATCTGAACTTCATCTAAATCATTGTCTAATTCCATTAACGATTCTAAGTCCTTTCTCAAATAATCTCTTTTATCCTTTTTGTAATTTATGTTTTTTGATGCTCTTAAATCACTCTCAATATTTAATTGTAATGTCCTAATTAATGTTTTCAATAAAGTTGACATATCATTTGGAAGTGGCATACTTGACCAAAAAACATCAAACCCTGATTCTTTAAAAAGTTCAGGTTTTGTTATATAAAATTGTAGCACTGATATAAAAACCATTCCAGCTTCATCATAAGATTTACCTTCGATAAAATGCAAAATAGCCGATCGCACATCATATTGTGAATTATTCTTTTTAGCTAATATAAATTCCCCAAGAGAATTATTGACTTCAATAATTGTCTCACTAGCTAAGTTTTCTTTTCCTAAACGTTTTATTAATGGTGATATTGAATATGTATTATCCTCATTTTTTTGAAGCCAAGTTCCAGTCAATTTGAGAACCTTTTCATATGGTTTGCTTATTCTTGGTTCTGCTTGGCACACTAATTTGATAACATCCTCAGGAACATCACCAGAAACAATATTTAATCGATAAAGAAGCTCTCTTACGGATTCATCCTCTGTTGTAGATAATAATTTTTTGTAAGTTTCATCACCTAAACTATTAAATGCTTTACCAGTTAAAAATTGAAAATATTCATCAACATCTAAAGACCATTTTTTATTTTCTAAATATTTGCAAATGACTTGAAGGTATATAGGATAGCCTTGAGAAACTGTAAAGATTGACTCTAAATATTTTAAATTTGTTTTTTTACTGGTGTATGTTTTCAACACCTCTAATGTTTCCTCTTTAGTTAAAAGCGGAATATTGATTTCGTTAAAATCATCGTTTATTACATTTTTAATTTTACTATGTACTTTATAATTTGATGTTGATAATATCTTTGTATTATTCTGAGTACAATATTTTACAAGCTGGATGAAAAGAGTATTTATTTGGTCATTATCTCCTAATTGGGGTAAGTCATCAAAAATAATTAATTGTTCATTAACTGTATTAGGATCGCTACTTGAAGAAACATTTTTTGATAGGACATTATTGGCTAAGAATAATATTTTTTGATTAAACTCCGAATCAGATAATCCTTTAAGGCTAATCCAAATACATTTACAATTTAATTGATTTTTTATTAATAGTGAAAGTTGAGATTTCCCTGTATCAAACCCTCCATCAATATTTAACCAAGTTTTATCGCCCCATTCACTAATAATTTTTTGAACTGTTTTAACCCTATGAGTAATATTAGTAGCCTGTAATAAAGTAGTATCATTTTTAAGTATAAGTTGATTACTTTGTATATGAAAGTTACTTAACCCGCTTTCTTTATTTTTAAAAAAATTATCAATTAACTGATTAATTGATCCTGAATCAGATTGTAAATTAAAAATATTAACGTTAGAGTTTTTTATATCATTAACCTCAATCTTTGATTTTTTGGAGCTCTTACTGAAAGGATTCTTAAAATTCAAGTTTTAGGATTTTTTAATTATAAAATATTAAATAATTTATTAGGGACAAGGCTTAAAGTTAATAAATTTTATAAGAGACGATTTAAGTAAAACTGTAAATATTTGAGTATTTATTTTAAATCCCCCCACTCTCCTACTTGTTTTACCAAAATTTTATAAGGCTTAGAAATTTGGAACATAAATTAATTTTTTTGACTTACCTTTATAAGTACTAAAATTAAAATCTAAAAAAAGATGAGTAAACGAGTTAAAGTAATACTTTACATTTTAAATATCATAGTATTTGGAATTGCAATATATTGGTTTAAAGATGACCAAAGTCCAGAACCATTAATTGCTATGATTGGTCAATTTTTAGTCTTAATAACGTTAATTTTTGAATCAAAAATCTCTGGCCTTGGAATTACAAAAATATCAAACTCAGAAGTTGATGTAGATGTTAAGTCTAGTGATAATAGTAACATTAGCATATCTGACGTTAAAGATGGATCAAAAGTTAATGTAAAGAGGAGATAAATGTTTAAAAATATTACTAATTTTTTTTACAAAAAAAAAATTGAAGTTAAAAATGTAAGCAACAATTCTAATGTCCAAATTGTAAATTTTGAAAAGATAAATCTTAAGTCTACCGAAGACTTTAAAAAGCTCCTTTCTCAAAATGAGATTAAAAAAGATGATTTAACTGAAAAGGATTTTCAAAAGCTTATCGGTGATGTTGAAAATGAAAAAGGAATAATTCAAAGAGAAATTTTTAGTTCCGATAAAAACCAAAACAACTTAATAAGTTCATTTCTTGGAAAAACAGTTCTTGATGATACTTTGGAAAAATGTATTGAAAACGAAAACAAAGTAATTTTATTAGGCAACCCAGGACTTGGAAAAACTACTGAATTAAAACGATTAGCTATAAATATTTTAAATGATATTGATAATAGGTTAATTCCAATTTATAGAAATTTAAAAAACTTCACCTCCAGTCATGATATTGAATCTTTGTTATTTGAAAATTGGGAATCTTATAAAAATCTGATATTTATTTTTGATGGAATAGATGAAATTCAAAATATTCAAGACTTCAATTCTAAACTTGAAACTTTTATTTATTATTTAAACACAAACGAAATCGAATTTAAATTCATTTTGAGCTGTAGAACAAATGTTTATGAAAGCTTAATTAAAAACATTTCAGGTTTCAAGGTGTATTATTTACGAGACTTGTATTATGATGAAAGTATTAATTTATTAAAATTAAAATGTGGAAATGTAATTATTGATCGACTTGCATTTGATAGCACGATCACAGAATTTTTAAAAAACCCTTTTCAGGTAAATATATTGGCCGATTATATTAAAGAAAACAAAAAACTACCTTCAAACTCCTCAGAATTATGGGAGAGCTACATAAGTGTAAGATTGACTCATGATGATAATGATAAGCTAATAAAGAAAAGTTTAAATATTCCACTTATTAAAAGGCTTTCAATTAAAACTTCTTTAGTGAATGAGTTAATGCAAAGAAATACAATCTCAAATGATGAATTATATAAAGTTACTAGTTCTAATTCTTCTGATTTTAATCACTTTAAAAACAATCCTTTAATTGATAAAAATAAGGAATTAGATGAATGGTTTTTTGAACATAGAAACATTCAAGAATATTTTGCGGCAAAAGCTATTTCGAGCAGAGACATTAATGAAATTTTAGAGTTTATACAAATTGATGATTTGGGTAAAACTCATCCTTCATTATTTAATACTATAACTTTTCTTATCAACTTACTTGATAATAATACGGAAACATACAATGAGTTAGTAAGTTGGTTAATTGATAATGAGCCTGAATTATTATTTAAAGCAGATTATGATAGAATTGATGTGAAAACTAAAATTAAAGTTTTTCAAACTCATTTTATCAAGGAGTGTGTTGAAAAGACTTTATGGATTAATACAAACAGAACATTTGAAATAAGGGAAATTGCTCAATTTGGTAACTGTCCTGAAAACTATGAGTTCTTAATAAATATACTCTCTGATAGTTCTGATTATCATGTAAGAACTACTAATTCTGCAATAAGTATACTTTCTTTTTTTCATATTCCTGATGGTTCTTTCTCAGATTTAAAAGAATTGCTATTGGAAAAGTTAAATGACAAAGATTTGAATATTTCAATAAAGTCAGAACTATTATATTTAATTAAAAACCAAAACTTAACGAATGATGGGGCATATTTAGAATCTATTTTTGAAATCTTTAAAAGTGAAACTCACAAAGCATTGAACAATAATTTATTGCTATTATTAAGTAAAAAAGACAATATTGATTCATTCTACGTTTATTTGAAAGAAGAATTTTTAAGAGCTCATAAATTAAAGGAAAGACTTGTTCCTGATGAAACAATAAGAGGAAATGAAATTCTTATCAATAATTTAATTTTAAAGTTAACATCAGCAGACAATTTTTTAGAAATTGCTAAATACTTTTTTAATGATGGTGCTTCTCTTCATAATTCTGATAATTATTTGGATAAATTGACTTCAAAATTATCAGACTTTATAAAACAAGAACCTGAATTTATTGATAAAATTTTAAATAGTGTAATTGATGATATTAGCTTTCATTTCCGTGACAAATTATTATCAGAATTAATAATTAAGAGTAACTCTAGAGAAAGGGCTATAATTCACTTAATAGAAAATCAAGACTTTGAGAATGTTGATTATTTTATAGCTGGAATTATTTCGGAATCAGAATTAAATCCTGTTGTAAATATATTAATAGAAAAAGAAATCTCAGTTGAAAGAATTGAACGTTTTAGAAATTTTATTGCGAATTTGAACATTAGGCGACTAGGTGTAAAATTTGAAAGATTGATGAAGCGAAAAGGAGTTAAATTTAAAGAAACTGTTCTTACAGAAACAAAAGTAAAAAGAAACAAAAAGAAATATGAAAAAGGGCTTCAAGATAATTTGAATATCCTTTTCAAAAAAAAGAGATTACTAAAAAGAATAAAAATTTTGTTTAGAAGAAATAAAGAAGAAATAAAGCAAAACGAGCTACATGATATCACCATGAAATGGTATAAAGAAAATGGTCATTCAAATGATTTAAAAACATCTTTAAGCTTAATTCAAACAATAACTTATCAATATTCAAATGAATCAGTTACATACGATATGGTTAAAGAATATCTAGAGAATGATTATATTATTTTTAATAAAATTAAGTCAATTCTTGAAGAATATAAAAAGAACAAAAGACCTTTCAAAATATTTAATAAACAAATAATAATAATAAAGAATTGGTGTCTATCAAAATGTTCACAAATCGATTTTGATAAAATTGTTACAATTCCTCGGCCAAATACATTTAGATATCATCAAGATTATAAAATAATTGAACTAACCCGTTGTGCATTTTAAATAATGCTAATTTTAATATTATTAATATTTCTACCAAATATAAACTTGTTGATATACTGAACAGTTGTTAGAGCGGTTATTTTAGATATTACTCTGGTTTTAAAACCTTCAAAAGTTTTAGCATAATTTCGTCTTATCATAAATTGGTCACATAGTTGTGAAAACAATGTCTCTATCCTTTTTCTCTTTTTTCTAAATACATAAGGTTGTTTTCTATAAT